>JGI24158J21664_10001711_pt1 | contig 25285 bp, 25 predicted proteins | sample Ectturendosymbi3_FD_21664 | JGI IMG/M metagenome (IMG submission 21664) | reverse complement strand
GTATACATACATAGTGCTCTTATTTGCAGTAAAATACAAGTTTATGACATTATGGTTGAATACAACAATTATTTCCTCTGCTCTATCTGGACTCCTCCATTTAATCAAGCACCTTTTTAAATCTTTAATAAACTTTTCCGCGTTCTCTCAATGGGGATTCGGGTCGCGCTTCGCAGCTCGTGTATAAATTCGATAAACAAATTGCGAGGTGCAACAATTCTCAGATAAAGATCCTTTTAATTTGTTTGAATTCCCACACGTACTAGCTGCTTAGACATCTAAAGCAAAACTGCAAATGACGAATTAGACGAACAAAATGCTTCTCAGGGATAGAAAGAGGTGATGAATTCAGCAAATTGACGAATTAGACGAACAATATGTACACAAAAGATAGGGATTCTGCCGGGACCGACGAAAAAGTGACGAATTAAGCGATTTGACGAATTAAACGATGACGAATTAGACGAGTTCTACTGTAGAACAAAAATCACCCCAGCCTACTTAAAAGAAAAATTGTTTGGAGCTCTGTCGAAACGCATTGGGCGGTTTGGCACAAACGCTTGCGATGACCAAGATTTTCTGCAATCCTTGCTTCAGAATGAGAATCGGTGCTATTGGACTTCCGTTTGTTCACAGTCTTCACTTGAATTTAATGACTGTAGCTCCACAATGTTTTTAATGCAACTTTGGCACCAGTAAAAATATACAGTTGTTTTGAAAATTTTCCTAGGTTATTATTTTTGAGATTTTTGAACTAATGAAAAAAATTCCTTCAGAAATTCAAACTATTTCGATCATCTGGTCACACGTAATGCGTGGGTGGGGCGGCCCAAATTTGGCAAGTCAGGAAAATTACAGACAGTACGCTCGCTTTTAACTATCGAAAGCCGACCTTAAATCATGGTTTATTAGTTTGTGTTGGATCTGATCACAGAGAAGCAACTAACTTTTGCATTTTCCACTGATTGTCGTAAGGCTTCATTCTGTGCAATCAGAGTTGTCGTCTCACGTTGTAGTTCTGTATTGGTCGACGTCAAATCATCAAGTTTGTCTTTCAAGGTCGATGAAGCTTCCCTTTCGTGTTCTGAAACCAACCAACGCCATTGTTTTCGGATCAACCAGAGCCAACGAACTGTTGTCCTGGATGGCAGAAACTATCTTGGTTTATCGGTACCCACCAAAATCTCGTCGGTAGTCTTCGCACTCCTCCTTCAACTTTGTCTGCGTTTCTTCGCTTTCTTTTGAAAGTCTAAAACAAAAAATCACAAAAAAAGCACCTTAAAGTGTCACCGACCCTTATCACACTTGAGTACAGATTCCAGAAAGTATGCAGCGTTTCTCTTGAGAGCTGCTCGAAAGAAGCCAACCGTAAGTCTCCGTTTACTTAAGCGCGACGCAAACAATCGGCACAGCACCTGCCCAAGACCTTCGCACTATCAGACATTCCGCAGCAGTTTAGTGTTTGGTAACGAGAAGGAAAAGAGCTGTTTCAGTTGACCACCGGTGCAGCCGAAGTTCGCTACAGATGGTAACACTTCTTTGAAACAGAAATAAGGCACAAACTGCACCAGCTCAAGAATGTCAACGCGGAGAACTGTCGGACAAAGCAGGTAGATAGTAATTTTCATATAGGTGATGCAGCAATGAGATTGATCGTTGTAGACCGATGATTCCCAAAATCGGGACAATTTGAAAGGCCTTCAACGGCGAATTTTAGCGACCGGTAAAAATGTGCGCAGGAGAAAGTCACAATTCAATGAATAAGACTTCGCTTATCAGGTTATAAAATGTGCATATCCGAGGGATAACATCACGACTTCAGACGATTGTGTGGAAATGTCCGTAAAAAGGTTGGCATACACTGTTGTAGTAACAACTGTTGTAGTAACAACAGTGTCGTACGAAGCATTCAACGCATACTGAAGAGAAGCAGCATCTTTTTCACATCAAAGTAAGCACAGAGTTCATGAGCAGGGACGTGTGAGGCTTTTTTTAACTTGTCGCAGGGCATTGAATTACATGACGTATATCTCTACTGGGCCAGCAAACAGCATGTCAACCACCAGATGTCAACATAATAGTAAATCCAGACCGCTTATCTAGAGCAAACACACTGAATAACGGGACGCGACTGTTGCCATGTAATTTCCCGGCATGGCATTACTTGCGACAGGTTAAAGCAGCAAGAAGGCACAACCTAGTTTCGTACTGAAGCTACAACCATTTGTCTGGTGTGTCATGAATTTGAAAGAACCATCCATTTTACTTCTCTGTAGCAAGGCGAACTCTGAGGTGAGGGAAAAACAGAAAAAGATTGAATGGGGAGAATGCAAGGCAATAAAGCGTCGAAACGTTTAGTTAAGTGTAATGTACCTTCACCTTTGACAAATACAGTTGCTTTGGTTTTATTTGGCAATTGACGAAAGTTCTTGACTCTTGACAATGCTTGCAGTAACTGATGCATTGATTCAAAAAATGATCTAATATACATTAGGACGATCTATTAGATTTAAAACTTGCCGATCTTGATAAATCAGGAAGACAATTCTGTAACGCGCGTTTGGTGCTCAATCTGACTGTAGTGCAAAACACGTCACGCCGCAAGCTGTTACATCTACAACGCAGAGACAACCGCGAAATCGGGCACCACCACCAGTTCAATTGCACAACTAGAACGGCTCTTGCGAAAATATTTTGCTTTTCAACGTAATAAACATACAAAAATTTTATTTTGGTTAATTCTTAGGCCACCATCCGCCCAGTAGAACTGCAATGCTGATAGTGATAAAGCAGTGGTTTGCAACTAGCTTAGGCAAAGCTCGCTAGGATGAAAGACAATGCAATCAGCGCTCCCTTGCATGTGTCCGCGATGAGGTGAAGCTTCTTAAAGGAGCCACACAAGAAAACGAAATTAGGTTAACTGTTGCACAAAAGTATGTACGTTGTTTCGCTCATAAATGTTGCGAGCAATTCATAGGTGAGTTGCGGCTGAACGACCATAACGTAACCCAGAGGAGGAAGACTTGTAAAAATAAGCTCAACGCTAAGAATACTTCGAAAGTGTCCATTTTCACTGTCTACTCGACTGGTTTAAGATCTTATGAAGGGTAAGAAAAACTGCCTTTACTGTTACGACATTTGCTCAATTTTTCCTGTTCATCCCAACTTGCAAAACGTCAGTCGATGAAGAACCAGTGTTTGAAATGTTGAAAAACACACGGGTTGTAATCTTAGAAATGCTGTTGAAATTCTAGCTTGGAGGAAAACTATTCGGTCACATCCAACAGCACAATTCACATTTTATTGGTTCGGCCCAAAATGCATGTGCTGATAAGGTCGCCAGGGGAACACAACGCACGTTGGTTGACGAAGTCATGCTGTAAACTGGCCGCAAGCCGCACCAAAAGTTGTTTGAAATCATCGTAAAAAGTACGTCACTATCTAAACACAGTGCAACCCTGCCAAGAGACAGGCATGACAGGGCTAGCAAGCACGGAGTAACGCCGGTCTATTGTTTCCATAGCTGTCTTGGCCTATTTATGGCGTTCTCACAAAAGCACAACTGGATTCAAGATGAGAAGCCAAACACCACTGCCACCAAGTTTTCTCAAACTGCGGAAATAGTTGCTGCGGCCAGAAAGTCAGTCAGTTTTAATTCTCGAAACAGGCTTAGCTTACACGTAACACTGAATAGTTTGTAAACCGATGGCAAGATTCACGAATACCTTTCAATTCTCTTGAAGTACGTATAGAAGATATTTAACACAGGATAGAATGTACAAATGCGCCGGCGCGGAACATGCGAAATTGCAGCGATTGAACAATACATAGCTTCAACGGTGAGCTTGAAGTGAATTACTATGAGGGACATTGTTTCCGAGGTGTTAACTTACAGGCAGGAGCAGAATGATTGATAATTTCGTTCAACATTAAAGTGATACCTAGATTTTTGAGTCTTGTGTCTGTGCAACAAATCGAGTTATTTCGTCTCAGTAAGACTGCATGAACAATAAACCACAAACAGTACGTAAAAAATCAGCAGTCACAAGTAAGAATGCTTGCACCTCAGAGAAGGAAAGNGCTGGAGATAAACCCAAGTGCTAACAGCAGTCTTTGCACAGCCGTTGATGAAAAGCTACAANTGTTTTGAGTGACTGAATCAGCGGANAAACCATGCAAGCACATTGGNTTTCATAATATTAAAAATACCCCGGGACAATGGCTTCGGTAAACCTTTTCCCACGAACGTTTCGGTCGACCTNTAGGCAGATTTCCAACAGGGAAAAGTACTATGCAACACAAAAATACGAACTTACGGCCCAAAGTTAACACTGAAATCCAACACAATCTGGTATTATGTTAGGTGTAACTATGCAACTACACGTGGTCGTTGATTAAAAAAAACTAATCGCCTGCCTAGAGTACTTACATCAGTTCAAGTAACATTTAGGAACTATTGAGTTTCAAATGTTTAAGATGCAATGATAACCGAACAGCTCATTGATTCAAAACTAGACATCTACGTGACATTTTCTAGTGACTGTGTTTGAGAACAATTGCCCACCACATCGCCACTTGGATGTTAACCAAACACGTGCGCCATAACAACTACTCAGACAAATCGCTCACCTGACAATTTCAATACTAATTACCCTGTCATTGTGCTCTGCGTGCTTTATTTTGCGCGGCCTCAGCTTCAAGTTTTATGCTTACGACGCCACTTTATACTATGGGTATGGTTGAGTATATGGGTTCGGATAAGTTTAGAACTGCCTTTGAGTTGGTTTAAGCCTCTGATCTCGTTAGATGGGAGTAAACATCTTCCAACTGCGTTATTACGACATCGAATTTCGACATATGCACAGGTTGCCAAAACAGAATATCTGATAAGAGATTGAACAACCCTACGAATCACAGTTTTGCAAATATAATATTGACAAGGTCGTTTCTAAGTGCCAATTGTCTACAAGGCAATTGTTTTACTGACAGTGGAACAGGTGTCATGATTCAGGACACTTTGAGGACGCTGAGGCATGTTGGGATGGCAACAATATGGATTCTCATGTAATCAGCCTGAGAGCAATCGTGGTGCAGCGATAAAGCAAGCTTTATTGCAAGATAACGCAATTATAAAAAGAAAATGAAGGTCTTTCAACACTTATAACAACCCGCGAATAGCTCAACTGTTATCAGCGATCGCCAGCGTAAAGATAACACGTTCTTTTTGCAGTTACAGCAATCGAAACTCAACGAAAAGACGAATGGCTGAACGAATGTCTATCCGAGAGTATCTCACTAGCTTTTTACTGAGAAAACCAGAAGACGGAAAAGAAAGCAAATTTTTACAAAATATTGCCTTGATAGTTGTTTACAAAACAGATCAATATGGGTCAGACGAAGTTATCTACACAAAGAAAATTTTGGGAAGTAAAAGTATTGATCCATTGGTGGAGTTCGTCAAAGATATGACGGGTACATACGGTAAGATGTTTAAAAATTTTTCAACGAATCAAGCCTAATGACAAGCTCGCTGGAATCAGCGAAGCGCTCAACCACAAGCTTTTTCTTAAATGGTTCACAGCAATTCATCTTCCATAAAATTTCCAAGTCAATTTGTATTACTGCTGTTCAGCAGATCTTGCAAACGGGTCGTTGAAACGAGCAACAAGCGTAATCAATCTGAATGGTGAATACGAAGACAAACTACCAAGTCACTGCTCTGTAAACATTGAAATTCTCGTCAGTAGAAGCCCCAGCAACATAGCATCAGAGCAACTGCAGGTCAGTAGGTTTCAAAAATCTAAAAAAGCAGCATTTGTAGCGGTGATTATGTGGCACGCGTAAGAACAAGTTTTGCGTTTTCAGCGATTACTGGAGTACTGCAAGCGTAATTCAATAAAATCATCAATACTTCTCACATTTGGACATCCTTATTCTTGGGACAATAAATACAACAAAGAAGGTCTACAAGCTTTGTCAGAAAAAGGAATAAAGCTCAAGCCACTCAGGTAGCTGTCTTTGTTTTAACTGCAGATGGTACAATGTAACTTGCCTGCAGAGAAAAGGTAATGGAATTTCCTTTGCACACAAGGTAGCCACTTCCAACACGCAAAACACTGACATCAACGGACCATCTAAAACTGAGACGTTGCGATGTGTTTTTTAGTTTGCAGCAAGGGCTGAACTTCATGACAGAAGACATCTGTGAGACCTTGGATACTTTCGATGGGTTGCAGACTGTTCGTGGAACTATTCTGCTCGACTATACGATGCTAAAGCGAGTCACGTCAAAAATACGAGAAGCAATCGTTATGAAGAGTGATTTTTACTATCAAGACAACGATGAATATCTACAAGAAATACTTGGTAAGCGTCACAGTGAGTTGAGCACGCGCCACAACCTTGTTGCATTTCCCGGTCGGGTCAAATGGTCCAGCCTCATGCTCGGCGTTAATGTTTGGGTACAAGAGCCCATGCGCGGTGCAACCATTGACTTACTGTAAATGCTGCAGCATTCTCGACGAAATTAGCCCCGTGGTCCCGCTGAAAGCAAGCGAACATAGGCGCCACTGACCACTCGTGACAGTTCAAAGAGAATATAAAAGCGAATATGATTAAACTGAACCTGAAAACTTGGCAATTAGTGATGCGCCTTAGCACATAATTTAATGTGCAATTTGCCGTATAGTTTGCGACAAACTACTAAAGTATCACAAAGCTGTGTCAATTCAGAAATTACCCCTACCAAATAATCTACGACCAAGGAGAACGTAAAAACCACCTTTTCGGGAAAATTCAGATCGTTAAAAACGGTTAATCCACAAGCAGCTTTAGCAACTTTGTAAAAAATATCGCTCCAGCAAGAAGTAACTCATCATTCAAGTAATCCTATAATATCAGCACAAAACGCATGTGCTTAAATGAGTGTAGAATACGTCTTATCATTCGCAAAATATTTTATCTACTACGTGTGCAACTGGTTTACCGAGAGTGACACGCTCTCTCTGCGTCGATCTCATCAAAGACAACTTCTGAACATAACAAGCAACGTTTATTAAAGAGATCGGCTTGACAAGTGGCCACGTACTTTGGCAGTTACGCGAATGAAAATTGTATTGAAATACATCATTCATGAGCAAAAATTTCAAGGCACATCATGGAATTCGTCAAACGCAATTCGGTTTACCAGCTTGTCACGGACATTGCGATTCTATATTGCACTCAACCTTAATACTTCGCGTTGGGCACCACTTTTATCCAGACCCGTAGTCAGGCAATTAAGTTTGGCGAGGCACATCAAGTCTTACGGGAAAATGTAAATGGCCACATATTTGAACAAGATACAAAATGGGAGAAACGGGACATGGGGCAACAAGCAGGTAATGTTGCATTGGGTTCTTGCTAGTTTTACTACATTGCTAGTGTTTGCAACCCCTGCTTTAATTTGCATGCGTGATGCGAGCGGGGGTGGAACAACGATTTGTTCTATTTGGGTCGATTTTTATTCGCCTCAGGCATTGACGACCAATAACTTTACCGTAGTTTCACTGAATGGATATGCCTGTAAGTACAATGTCTTCCCACAGTAAAAATCGAACTAAGCAAGATCATATAGTGGCATGCCTTTTTAATATCATAATTTTAAGGAACACACGTAAAAAGGCCATAACCTGGTAGCGAGTTCTACGCTACTTAAATCTGCAGTTGTTTCACAAACAAATGCACTGCAACACCGGTGTGCGTACAGTACGTGCTGGATGTTGTGTGTAGAGGAGCCATTACGAACTCGTATCGAAAAAGTTTTATTGCTTCGAAGGCTTACATGAAGTAAACACCATGGTGAAGTTTACAGTTTAGCTACAATGTTGTAAAAAATTATCTTGCTTCAGTGGGACCAGCGATTTCAACGGCATTTGTCAAATTCAATTTGTGAAATTTTTCCAGGGAAAAACGGAGTTCTTCACCAAAATTGTTGTCACTGATCCACACATCGGAAAACGTCCAAGTACGCAAATTATTGAAACTGCAGCACAGATGGATTTTATACATCGTTCTTATTTGTAGGTTATCAAAATCGTCTCAGATTAAGTGATGAAAGCCTTACTACTGTGGAAGAACCTACCACATTCGGTTTGGCAACGTACAGAGATTATTTTCTATTACAAAATACGGAAGAAATTTGGGCTAAACTAAAAGTCAGCCTGTCGAAGAGGCGTGCGGGCTTGACGCAGGTAAGTGATGTGTTTAGTTTTTATCATGTTACAGTACCAAATGTCTGTGACACAAGTTGCAATTACGCACAAAATATCTCAAGTTCAGAATGCTGAGCACAACGTGATGATGTCTAGCCACTGCGCGGCAAATGCGCTACGCCCGTCATGAATGCATACCGAAGTTACCAGAATACCTACAAATGTTTGCTTGAAAGGATACAGCTAACTTTTAATTACACCTTGAAAACTATATTGTTGCACTTCATGCTCGTTTCATACAACCTTAATAAAAACTACGTTTACGGCTTTGCTAGAATAGCAGTCAAAGAAAATTGTTAAAACCTGCAGAATGTTGATTTTGCGATGGTCATAAGGAAGCAATCAACCAAGTCTATAATGAAAATGCGGCCAATACTGTCATGTGAAAGAAGCATGTCAAACCAGGTTTTAGTCAAATTAATTTCCACATCCATGCATTTTCATCATTCATGACGGCTACCTGATAGAGAAAGCTACATTGTGCTATAGACAATCGTAAATTTAGACCAGGGGTACAAAACCTGCGGGCTTGTACACTGAGCATATGATTAAAAATATTAGTTATAGCGGCCGTGCATATAAACTCTTTGTCTGCTGTATTAAGATGTTTCTAAGTAGAAAAACGGCCGTAATTCACAAAAATAAACGTGATGCGACCGGCAGCAGCGAAAAGGTTGTGCATCCCTGGCTTAGACTTTCACGGGATTTTTGTAAGTGCAATGTTTATCGTTGCAGTACCAAGAGCTCTTCGAACAAGTCTACAGAGTTTCAAGAATGTCGCAAGCGTCAAAACACGCAAAGAACAGCAACGGCATACCCGGTTTCTCAGGCTTGAAAGGAAAACTCACTGATTTGACGGATTATGTCTGGAAACTGGTAACTACTGCTTGCAGTTTCCTAACTATTCTATTCAAGGTGACTAAACAAATCAAGCTTTCTAGTGCGGTAGGATCCACATCATCGAAACAAGCGCATTAACGCTGCTTTTCATTTTGTTCACTGGTGCATGTTTAGTGGTTCTCAAGTCGTATTTTTAAGGACGCAGTAGATAAACGACAAATACTTCAAACAGTTCCCGACATATTACCGACCTTAAATAATCTACATTATCAGGTGGGAGATAACATAACTCTGCACGAGGTGGCAAGTCAAGATGACATCGCTGTACACGTAACGACAACGATAAGCGAATATCCTGATCGAGTAAAATGGTGCGAAACTATAGAAGCTCTGCATGCAAACCTCAAAGACAGAATAACACTCGCTGGAATGAATAAGGTAAGCGCATGTTCGTTTATTTGTGGTTGCTGCTTGTAAGTTGCATACCCACAAAATAGATACAAAAACTTAACCGATGTTACACATGTTTGTCTCTGGGTTTTTCTTTTCGCTGAGACATTTCGGTCCTTTGTACAGAGTAACTTAAAATCTTACGTCATCTGACTGAAAAAAGCATTATGATCGAATTGACTTTATTTTTTTCGATCATTTTAAAACTTCGATCAATGACCGAAAAAAACAGTTTGTCTCCAACAAGTAAGTTTTAGTGGATAATTAAGATGAAATGTAGCCTAACCTACAAATTTAATGTCAGTAACAACTACAATAGCGGGTTGGTACTGTACTGATGTTGCACGAAACAAGTGAACAGAAAAAAATTAAGCGAGTTACAGGTGGAAGTAAACTAATACGCAGGCTAATACGCTGTATGCATTGCTAGGCTCAACTCCAGCACCACAAGGATTTCACAGAGGAGCTTAACAGCTGTGATAATGTAGTTCATATCTCCAATCAGTCAACTGATTTTCGATAGTGGTAGAGGTGAAGATTTATAAAAAAGCAACTGTCTTTGCAAGGTGAAGAACTGTGCACAAATGGATGTCACTTAGCAACATTGAATGCACTTTTCGAACCACTTTTATACGTCAGCAGTCAGCTTTCGTAGGCTTGCTGGAAATAACTTGAACATTTAGCCATAACACACTTTTTCAGTCGGTATGTGAGAAAAAACAGAGCTAATGCATGTCTGAAACGCCATCGGGGTGCTTTGACGGATCTTTTACGGCTTTACGCAAAACGTCAAGACAACTGGAGTAACACAAAATATAACTTAATTTTTTCATTTTTTTTGAACGACGAAAACCGTCCATATTGCAATCTATCGTAGCGAGTCAAGCAAATCATTTGTGTTCGCTGCGGTCGGACTCACAAAACTGTACGAGAAGTTTCCGGCAGGTGCAAACAAGTCCTAACTTCCTTCAAAGCTACGCGATCAATACTAAACCGCTCGGAGGACATCAGTTTGTTGGATTCGCTGAAACATTTCACCCAGAATTTTAGTCATTCTGCCCAACACGTTACGCTGCAGCTGCTGATAACCATTGATCAACCAAGTGATAAAATCCTGGAATAAGTGTGTTTAAGGCTGAATTAAGGTTGAAAAAACAACATTCTGTAGGCTTAAAATTACATCTGAACTACTTAGTTGAGACAACGGGAAAGTGTCTCACGACACCGCTTATGACCGTTACTCATCCCTGGCTAAGCACTTGTGCCATACCACATGAAACCAACAGAATTACTTCTATAGTAGGGCATGCCATAGTTGGTGATCCACGGAACACGATCCAAACTTGAATTGTCGATTAGTTTTGGTTGGGCGTCCAAAAGGGCGCGCTTGAAGTGACATCCACGATAACTGCGAATGATTTATTCGTCTGGCCTAAAATTAACGTTTTCTTCCGAACGAACCAAGTTCAAGCGATGACCAAAACTGTTGACGCATACAACTTCAAGCGCATCTCTTGAATGCACAGCCTAAGCATTTTAACGGAACTAATGACTAGCACAATCTTGAAATAATTAGACCTGCGGGGACTAGCTCGTTCAAACAAGCTGCGGCCACCCACATTGTGGGGGTAAGCTTTGCAGAACTGTGCATACAGTTGAAATGTAGGGGGAAACCGCGTTGGGGAAGAATCCTGGTTAAGTGTCGGGATAGGGAGGGTGGTACAACATCACAAAAAGGTGCTGAAAATCAGTTTGCGATAAAATAAGAGCAATGGTATCTCAGATCACCTTAAGTAATCGCGAAACACATGTGTCTTGAAATCCCCAAAGTAAATGCCAGGAGGAAAAGAGAGAGGAAAGAGGGTGCTGGTGGTGAAATTTGCTTAGGAGGGAGAAGTCGGAAGCCGCAAATTGCTTTAGAACATTTGCGTTGCCGAACGGGCGCGAATGAAAATCAACCCAATTTGATCCAAGGTGCACAACCATACAATCGCGATGATAGTGACTTATCTAAGGCTCTGAGCTAAAAATACTGAACTAGGCGCAGGTGGATTGCAGAATGCGTATATGGTAATTTCAGTTGGCTCTACGAAAAGCTTTAGATGCAGTGGAACACCAGTAGTACCAAATCCATAATTATCTGCAATTTTACACTGCATACCATTTCCATGAAGACACTTAACCTAGAAATTTTGCTCTTACAGGTGAGGGTTGAATCCACGATTCGATACGCAATGTATCTGTTGAGCGACGACCAATTCAAACAAACAAATGAAGGCACTCAAGGAGGCGGACATTCAACAGTCAGGAAGGAATGCTTGCATGTTCAAGACATCTTGTTCGACATGCTGGAAGACTTGGAAGACAACGTTAAACAACTAGGAAGCACAGATTTCGGAAGAGGGGCCAACCTGAAAATCGACAAGTCATCGCTGTCTTGCGCGTTAGGTCTTCTGAACAGAGCGATTCGCATTCAGTTGGACGACGGCCCTGTTTTTTCCATGAACAGCGATTTTATCGACGCTTACGCTGAACACGCAACTGCAAATGATTTTTGAAAGGAAAGCCGTGAGACGAAACGCATTCGCCTATGAGCAAATATTAAAAATTGAACTTACACACAGAGATGTCGGAACACGAAGACATTGTCCCTCTGTATTTTTGAAAGGGGCTTGGGCAAGGAGAAAGTAGAGTGACATTTGTGATTTTGCGCTCTATCAAAATCAATTTCCGACAAATTTACTGCAATGTTTGGATAAGCTGCAACCTTGGATTGGTGAAACTTACTATTTTTAGCTCAAACGTACAGCGGAAAATGCAAATGCGACTAACAATACCAGTTTGACCGCGTAACTACTGTGTGGTCATCCTTCTTAGCTTGCAATTGTTGTTGCATAACAACGCGTAATACCAAGCGATGCGCATGTTCATTGCAACCAATGATATACACCTCTGCCATTTTCTTTATTACGGTTGGTTTAGCTTGGAATGTTTAACTTTACCATACCGCGAGCAGAATCTGCTAAAATAGCCATTGCTGCAGACCAGCCTAGTGCGTCACGAATAACATCATTATATTCAACTATCTGCGAAACCTGTGAAAGAATTACTTCAATTAAACAAACTCGAAGTTTCGTGAATAACTTAGTACACGACATTTTGGAAGAACAAATGCAGATGCCAGTTTTAACAGAGCCTGAAAGTTTACTGAGTCTAGTCCTCAATAAAATCTTGTGTGCAATCGTTGTGGACGTATCAGCAGACGCCGCCAAAAAGGAACAATTGTTATTTGTGTTGGAACGAGCAAAGACTAGTATAAAATTTTCGAAATTTCGCAAAACTACAAACATTTGTTGGATTTTATGCATGAATGCCCGGAAGGTTTGTCATCTGGTTTCCTTTCAAAATCTTCGAAGGCTATTCTTCTCATAGGTGCTGGTTAGATGCCATAAAATGGCTGCAGTGGGATGTGATGCAGGTGCAGCGAGGAATTGTCCAGGCAGACTTGCTTCGATGTTGTCCCGAAAGCTATTATGTACTTTGCTTCGCACACTGCAGGGAGCTAATTGTTAAAGATGCGATAAGACTACATCCTTCCTTGTCAGCATCTTGTAAGTAGAAGCACAAAAGGAATTAATGAACATAACCAACCTGTCCGCAACCAGATGGACAAGAGTGAAGGTAATTGAAACCATTTTTGATGTACCGAACGAACTGCGTAAAACACCCAAAATGTTAAAAGTCCATCCTTACGTTCCTGTTGACAAGGCAAGGATCTGTGGAATTTTATAACTTCAAACGTCATTGCATGTGACATGTTGCATGACACGTCTGCTGATTACACCTAATTTTCCTTACGGCACATTCTTCAAAGGTTGAAAATTGCAATGCAATAGAACAGGAACGAAATAGATATCGAGTGATTCCTGAGTGGAACCCGTGCTGTTTCTGATGCTCCAGTAAACACTGACGATGCTCGGCTCAGGAACCTCCCTTGGTGAATGACTAACGCCAACATCTGCAGCTGATGATCAAAATATAAGCTATACGCTACTGTCCTGCTATGACGTTATCGATGTAATCAAACAAAGTTTTAACGGCATAGAGAAAAGCCTGTTAAGGTCTACGGTGGAAAGAGGCACGACAACAAACAGCTTAAGATAGGCTAATCTCTGACCTTGTACCCCTTCAGCATTTCGACAAAGCATGCACCACTAAAATTTCTTGTGACAAAAAGGCTGAGGAAAAAACAACAATCCACCGAACTTTTAACAGAACTTTATCTAAAAGTTCTGTTAAAAGTTTATCTAAAAGTTATATTAAAAATTGATCGACTTTTTGACAAATATTTGATCATTACCTATGATTTTTTAATATAATATTCACTGATATGTATAAATATATTTTCCCTTCTATTGTTAACTTTAAATGTATCCCTGCTGATAGGTAAATGTACTCCAAGTTGGAAACCCCCTGCTAATAAATCAATCGTTAAAGAAAATAATAATGCAACTTGATGATTTGCTTACATCTTTGGTTTATTTGCAATGTGGAGGGGAAAAGGAAAAAGATAATACCAAGATCACGCGTTTCAACCATCGCTGAAATTTTCAATTCAACGCTTTTTGCAAAAATGCGTTGCTCTGTGGTACACAAGTTATTTGAATTGTGCTGCACTGCACCTCTCACCTCCATATCATGTGAGCCAGTGCTCTTCAACCTTTTTTGTTATGGTGCACCCTTAAAGATGTTTTGATGAACTCATGCACCCTATTTTTACTGACAAATCCCCCACCTAATTGCGCCCATGTCTGTAAGTACCCTGACCTAAATAAGCAAGTACCCTAATTCAGTAACTCAGCCACATAATTCAGTTGATAATGGCTCATTGTCTGTTGCTTATGAATCACAAATAATTAATCAACTAATTAGGGCCTACAACAATTAGCTTGACATGGTCTGATGCTTACGCACCACACTTTTTAGAATGTGCAAAGGCAAGGTTTAATCCTGAAAGTCCTTGGTTGGTCAATGGTTCATTTGTGCTAACAGAAAGTTTTTGTATAAAGTATCTGTTTAGTGTGACAAGTTTGTGATGCACCCTTGTGAACCCTTTTGTAGTGGTGCACCCCACGCATATTTTGATGCACCCTAGGGTGCACCGTGCACACCGGTTGAAGAGCGCTGATGTGAGCGACCGTATAGCGCACTGCGCCAATTAAACCATGGTTGCGGGCCAACACTGGAGAAACTCACTTAACAACAATTTGCCTGTGTTCAATAGGGTACAGATAAGATTGATATCAAAACAGTTGCTACGGAATTTGCTAGCGTAGTGCTATCAGAATCAGAACAGCGTAATTTCCAAAATACGTATGGGTATAAAACTGATGTTACTTGCTGCAGCAAATGGTGTCCCATTTTTTTGCGTTTATGTAATTAGATTTTTTCAAAAAACAAAGGTTCTCATGATCTACAGCCGGCGACTGCGGTGACGTAATTACAACTCGCTAATTAGTTCCATGTGAATACACCCATCTGAAATAGTATGCCAGGCAATCACGGTTCTTCAATTTGGGAAAATTTTTGTTTATCCAATGCTTCGACTGTTTATTCTTTCAGACTCTCATACCTTCTTGATTCATATCCGTTTCATTTCGCTTGGTGATGTGATAACGAACGTGTACATTTCGTTCATTATTTTTGCGGGGACCTTATAACAACATGATTTGCTGCACATCATTGGGTTTTTAAAATAAGTTTTCATTTTGAATGTAAAGTCTGTTACACAATTAAGTACAAGTTTAATTTGCCATTACTCTTCACGTGCGCGCCTCCTCTTAACGCTGGTCCGGCGTACCTGCTTATACATCCTTTTGGATATAGAACCCCGAAAAGTTGGATTCAAGTGGTATTTAGCCAAATCACCAAAAAATCACACGGCTAAATACGTGGTATTTATATTGCCTGTCAATGCCTTCATCTCTCCAGTTTCAGATTTATTGNACTCGTCAATGTCTTGACGAGTGCTTGATAGTCTTATTTCATTCATATTACAGTCTNATATCATANTACCTGTGCGATGTAAATAACATTTATTTACAAAAAAGTTTNTTGCATGAATAGTTATCGATTGTTTTTACCTGATAACTTCAACAGTCCTCTAAGAGTACCGTGTATATGGCACTAAATTTTGCGACCAAAGTTAGCAACAGAAGCCATACCGACGCAACAGTGTTAACCTACAATTGCGGGACTGCTGCGTTTTCTGAAGTTAACATAGTGAAGATCCAAACTCGACTGACTGTTATTGAACAAACTACGTAGATTTTACGTTGTGGCGTAATTTGCTGCTACCAAGATTCGCACGATAGCTTCACTAGGTCCAACACCGCATGCATCAAACCAAGTTCTACGGCAGCTTAAAGCACTTTGCGGGATAGTCCACACATTGTTCAAACGAGAGGAATCTGGCTCTGTGTGTGTTTGAAATATAACCATTTGTCAGACCAAACGTCTAACCCACAACCACGTTTGAATGAAACGCTATCGCGTTAAAAAAAACACTTTAGATTTGATTGACCGAACCGTCTTTAAATATGTGGCAAATTTCTGGCATTATACACACGCTGATAGCGCATATACTGTAAGCACATACAAGCACATGGAACACATAAAATCGAACGGACAAATCGTTTCTACAGGAAGCGATCGAACGGCATTTATGATCAAACGGCCTGTCTCCAACAGCAGTCGGACTCGGTAATGTGCGCATGGTATGCTTGCAATTTTCTTGAAGCCTATGAAACTCGTCAATTATGCAGAAGGGGCGTAATAACAAATTCCATTAATCCCTTCTCTTTCATCGCATTGGTGCAACGTAATGAACTACCTTGGAGAGGCGCTGAAGAAGCAAAAAGATCAGAGGCGCGTACTGTCCTGGAAGACGACCGCAGTAATATATTCACATACAGACGGAATACACGTTCTTGGCGGAGGAAGTGGATGCTTGCAGCGTTGTATGGTAAAAAGAACGAAAGAGGAATTGCAGATGAGCAAAGCACTAGATTTTTAATACAGTCAGACGCCTGCGTGTTTTGCAGCAAAACCAAATCCTAATGCCAAAATTAGCTACTTGCTGCTATATCTCGCCATCTTTGCGCTAACAAGCATTTTAAAGTAATTGAACGAAATTAGCAGACACCAAAGACAGATTACAATTTACTGTTACAGGCCAGAGCGCAAAAGTAGGCAGCAGCTACTTGATACAATGTTGAAAGTTGTGGAGCCAGCCACGATATCGCTTCGCGAGTACGTGGACTTTTTTCTGAAAACTAGTACCACAGATGCTGACGCCAGTCGCATAATTGTAAAATGCGATCTTGTTTACGACGGTCAGTTAAGGTGGGTAAGGGTTGATTTCTACGCAGAAATGAAATACTTCAGTTTTCTAAAATTCACTACTAAGCTACTTCGAATGTTAATCACTGCAGTCATTTTATCCAGAAATTGTGAATCGCACAATTGTTTTTCAGGTTCAGCAAAGTGCTGCGCGGAGGCGAAAACAAGGGTGAAAATGCTGAGCTGCAACTTGCCAAAGATCTCAAAACGCTTTTAGGAGGAGACAAAAGTTGGCCTAAACGTGACTGCTCCGTCTCTGTAAGTTTATTGTGCGGCATGCGAAGCGTTTCTATCTTTTACCGATGATTAAAACGTGTCAATTTATGTGTTACCTTGAACAAGACTAACGCAACGATTTTTCGTAATAAGAATAGGCTAACATGTGGTCATTTATCGAACGCATTAACTGGTCTTGAAGCTGGAGGATAGTGGGTTTCTGGACCATCCACTCAACCGTAAATGGCCCGCACGTTTCATCCTAGTCACGCAACATTCTTCCAAAATGTATCTTCAAATAACTTGAACTCAAATGGTTGTCCAAGGATGAGCCGTGGAACTGCAAGTGGTAGCAGTAGAGTTGTGAGCAGAGCTAGTTTTTGGGGAAAATCAGCCGTGGATACGAAAATTCACATACGAGTACGTTATAGGAAAGCAAAATGCCTGGATTTTCGGGGATCTACTGTATTGTGATAAACTTGTTTATTGTTTCTTTGGGCAGAATATAAAATTACCTTAGTCACAAGAATCTCCAAACCGAAAGGGAAAATAAAATGCAATGACTAATGAAGGTATATCTTTCAGCTAAATTGGAGAAAAAACCCTTATATAGGTTTCACGCAACAAAAATACTACTAATTTCTACCCATCTAACAAAGAGTTCTTTGCTTTTTTAATTAAGAAAAGAGCTGTTTTACGTTTTTGCCTAAAGATCAATCTTTTCCACCACGTAAATGATGCTGTAGGCCAAATCTACCTGGTCTGTTTGCCACAGCGCACTGGTGCAAACATTACTGAACATGTCGCGTCAAATATCTTTGTTTAGGTCATAATTTCTTCGTTAGTTTTTTTCATTCGGTAATTTCTTTGTTCTTCAATTTTCATCTAAATTTGAGACTGACATCAGAGCAAGTAAGATTGAAACCATGTGACTAAATTTCGCTAGCCAGAGCCTAACGGACCAGCTTGTCAACCGAGCTGTTCTAAGCCAAAAACATCTCTGCAATGGTGCGTAGTGAACGTTAGAATAGACATTTAAAACCTGCTGTATCAGAGCTAAGCAGAACAGAGCTAAGCAGAACAAGTACCGCAGCTTAATCAACAGTGAATAGTATGCCAGGGTTGGGGAGTCGAAGGTGAAATATCCGACTTTCCAAAATTCCGACTCTGACCTTTCAAAAATTTCCTACTCCGACTCCTTAGCATAAAGGGAATGAAATTTGTCTGTTAAAATCAATGGAAATCGTGTTGCACTGCAGGAAATCTCTATTTCAACAGGAATTCCCAATTTAGGAGTGTGATGTAAAAATTGATCCAATTGGACATCCGGAGTCGGACAAAAAAATGCAACTCCGATTCCCAGTGTTGTTAGGNGACTCCGACTCCACCCAAAAACCTCCGACTCCACCCAAAAACCTCCGACTCCTTACGACTCCGGCTCCGTAACCCTGTAGTAAGCATCCTCAAAGTTGTGCTGAGGCTGCAATTTAAATTCGCAAACACTGAAAATGGGAGCAAGGCGTAAGTAATTCCACTCGTACTTTCCCATAAAAGACAGAAGCATCCTATACTTTCAGCAGCAAACAACTGTGTCAAATCACGAAATGTTGATACGTTTCTACAGGTAATAGTCAACAAGAGCTTGAGCATCATAAGCGCAGAACAATTTACACAAGTGTTCCGTCAGCTACGAAGCAAAGTGGGACAGGCAGTAACATTTCGCGTTGCCTATGCACACCCGTGCCATTACGTCAACCAGCGCGCACTGACCAACCTCCACAGAGCAGGAATCAAGCTTCAAGTTTTGACTGTGGAAGATATCCTAAAAGAAATTATTCAGGATTGCATCAGGTAAGCTGGAGCCAAATCGAAGCGGTAATCACGGTGACGCGATCTAAATGATCGTCTTTTAATCAGCACAGTGCAAGCATTGTACCTGTTGACGGCAGCAGTGTAAACAAACTGACAAGATCTGGGGCTGGCTTTATCTCTCTCGTTTGCATAAATTAACAACAATACAATTATTCCTTGTGCTACCCTCTGCTTTTTTGCTATTTACTAACCTTCCGGTCCTTCAATCTGCAGGATAAACTTGAACAGAAAAAATTTTTTAGTCAAACATTCCATCAACGTCAATGATTTCAGGCGCCAGCCAACTGAATTGGTGGAGTACTCCACGGCAATAGAAAGGGTCGTCGTTTCCACGCATAGTGTTCTTGTTTTATCACGCCTTGGCATGTGAGAATCTCGCAACAATTACGCAAAATGCGTCCTTTCCTTTTGCCATTGTTTGTGTTGAAATGTTGGTAACTTTTCAAGTACATTCCATTTGCATAGTAGGAAATACGTAGGCGTTTCACTCCCATAGCAAATATACATTATTAAGAATATTAAAAAGTGGAAAGCATTGAGTTTTTTAAAAAACCAAACGGTCAAAAAATTAACACCCTATTTTTAAAAATGATGATTGCTGTGTTTCCTACAAATAGCAGATTACGCGTAATAAAAACCGATTTAAAAAATACTCTGCCCTGGATATGTGACTTTGCCATATATTCAAAAATTGAGTTAACCTCTGTATCACCGTTCGACCGTGCTGCGAGAAAGGCATCTTTCTGCAAATCTTTTGTTTGTTTCAAGGCATCGCTTAAATATGAAAATCCAGAATTTAGCATTACATTGACTTTTGCCAGTTTTACAACGAAATACATTGTAATAGTCTATTCAAATTCACACGGTGAATCTAATTAACAATGGGCAGCAAGCATACCAGACAATCAAACGAAAAAAAGTATTGCTTGCTCACACTGTACAACTGATCAACTAGTCAAAAAAATGCGCTGTATTAAAAAAAATACAGCTTATTTTACAATTTCGATGCATACAGGAGGTGCGATCGATAATACGATGCAGGAGTCTTGGAACTGATAACATAAACAAGGTTTCACTAATTTCCTGCAGTTGAAATGAGTTGCATCTTTATTTTGAATCCTAAAAATACTTTGATTTGGTATTGACTCCACGGAGGTATAATGCGAGCGGTGAAGAATGAAATCTCAGGCTTCGCACCTTACCACCCTATTTTCCGTCTTTCAGTGATGTTCGAGGCTTGGCCAAACTGAACATCGAGAAAATACGTGGTGTTGCAATAAGCATCGACACAGTCTTGATCAATGCCGCAAGCTTCATGTTGTTCAACAGCTTTCAAATAAACTCGTCGTCATTTGTCGAACACATAACCAAAGCAAGTTACACTAAAGACCAGTACGTAACAAACTTGCGAAAGGAAATGAAGAAGGTACATTTTCACAGTAATTATACAACAAGAGATAACACAAATATCATCGTCAGGAAAGCGACGAATCAACATAGTCCTTTGTGTTTTTCAACAGATATTACGAAGCAGCAGCAAGTCTAGAGGAGAGAAAAAAGTGCAAAAACAGCAAGTAGTTTTCAACGATTCCGAAAATGACAAGGAATCCGATGTCGTGAATTCAACATGTTCAGAAAAAGATTGTGCAAAAACCAATCTTTCAGGTAGGAAACTATTAGGTTTTCAGATGAAACTCTGAAAAAGGGATCGAGACAAAACAACTCGTTGCGAATTAATATATCGTACAGCATCGTACGACAAAAAAACGTATTCGCCATTCTTTTTCGGATGCTGAGGTTTCAAAATGGACTCGCATAAAATCCTCCACTACTGGATTCGGCACTGAAGGCCTGTTAGCAAAAACAATTAACACCGATTTCAATTCGACTTCGACAAGAAATTTGTGCCAGGGAGTGTGTATTACACAAACCAAAATTTAATGTAAATACCAGTAATTACAGTACACGCTCGGAGCGGGCGACATTTGAAAAAACATGGCAATCTGAGGCAGTACCAGCCATCATGAATGGAATTCGGGAAGGGAGCGAAAACTACATCAACGGAATAGTATCTGCAACTAATGCCAGACATCTGGTACTACAGAGCTGCGCCAACATCGGTGGTCAACATTTTGCAAGAACCCAGTTTCTTCAATTTAATAGCTGAAGATAAAAATAATCCAACCATCTCTCTTTCGTATGATAGTACAGAGATGCACTCAACAAAAATCATATTAGTCATAAGAAGTTTGATACACTGGTTACCTCACACAATTATTGTTTCTGATTGCACTCTATTCCTGATAAGATTTGTAACGAAACCATCGCTGGTGAGTTCGAGACTAAGTAATTTTATTTAAACCACGTTTTCGCCGTGTACTAAACATTGTTGAACATGATCTGGTTCCGGATCAGGTTCGGACTGGACATCTTCCAATAAACATTATCGGGTCGGATTCATATATCCAACCGCGATTTTCTCTACAGTTGGGTTTATTTCGCTGGGCACAAGGTTTCTCTCCCAAAATAAAATTTCACTTTACTTGCAAATAATTCATCGGCTTGCAATGAATTTACAAGAATTCGAAGTTGCGACAAACTTTGGCAAAAGTGAGGCTATGGTACACATGATCAGAACACAAGCGAATCGCCATGCAATGTTGAGTGGTTGATTTCCTGTGAAGCACTTTTGAGGCACTGCACTTTCCTAGTGAGATACACAGCAGAACCACCAGGAGCAAACAAATAGGTTTTTTAGTAAGTCAAACAATGAATGTGCGCAATATTTATCCGACAGAAAACTTTGTTAGACTCGTGAAGAGACATTGCTTTGAAGGTGAACCTGATGAGAAAAGTGCGGTATGGCAAACACTCAGATTGCTTTTGAAAATAACCAGGCGAGCATGTCAGGTTGATACATTGGTTAACTATTTTTTATACTTTTACCACCATTGAAATGAAGGTGGGGGACCCATTTAAATCTGCAATGCTGTAAGATGAAAAACCAACATGGTGTTAGTGTTGCCGTTGATAATTCAATAAAATCCTGTACTGGAGTGTTTTTTCAGAAAAAGTCACAAATTCCAAAGTTTATAGCTAATGACCTCGAGCCGCTTGTTTCGACTGAAAGAAAAGACCTATTTGATTGAGAGCAAAGTATAGAAATGTTTCTGTTCAGGATGTGATACCACCCAGAATGACAATCAAAACACAAGCTTGATGAAGTAGCTGCTAATTGTGAAAATTGCATTAGTCAACATGATATTATATGCAGTTGATGAAAATGTTTTGACCATTGATACGTGGTCTGTTATAAAGCATGAGCATTTCGCCGTTTTGACTGCTGTTCATTTCATTTTTGACAAAAAGATGCACTCGCAAGTTCTAAGTTCATACCAGGATAATGAACAGAAGCTAAAGTGACATTAACGNAGAGGAAAGCATTGAAAAAGCGTGTTGGTNTTCAGGCATGACACTGGAAAAATAGTTCGAAACTTATATAGTAACTGATTAAGTAATAATACATTTGCTTTGTCCGTTGATCGAAGGCAGACATGCAGCTGCCACATCATAGCAACTGTGCTTAAAAATAACTTACATCTAGATTATCTAAGCCAGTGGCTTTCAACCTTTTTTGTACCGCGACCCATTATAGCAACCCACTATAACCCAACGACCTCCATCTACAACTCGAATAAAGCAATTGTAACGGTTGTGTACATAAAATATCTACTCGCGACCCCTCCAAAAATGGCTCACAACCCTCCGGGGGCCACGCCCCAGGTTGAAAACCACTGATCTCAGCTAATCTATGCCATCCGTGAATGAGAGTGACCAAACGGGAATCAATATTATTACAACTAAAAAGTCTGTCTAGTCTAGAATGAAACAAGACGGAATTCAATTTGGTCTTTGTTGGTGGAGTGTGCATTGAAATTTTTGAGAGAAGTGAATGGTGTACAGAAGTGAATGATCTTTAGCAGAGCACAGCAGTCAGCGGAGACTTATCTAGGTTTCGGTACACCTTAACAATACCTGTTTCGCTAAGTAGTCAATCAAACTTCGTGCAATTTGTGTCATAAGAATGGTTTCTTATGTTAACTTGATACATGTTGCGACTAACTTTCACCCCTTTAAATTCATGTGTTGATGGGTGTGATATTTTAACTTTAACTTTTAACTCACAAAATGGCATAACATTAAATTTAATACGGTTGTTTTCACTAGTATAGGACGTATGTTGTTGCAGGTGTCGCAGCTCATCATGTAACTCGGCCATAGTGAGGCTTAGTGATTATGCATGGAATATGGTCAGAAAATGGCTTGTTGCCCTTTGCAGAAGAACATTTTTACTCTGTAAAGCGTTAGGATATATTCCAGATCGAATTAAAGATTTGGATTGCGGTATCGGTTAAGGATCGGACTCGACCTAATGAAAATATTGGATCGGATCAGGAAAACACACAACATCAAGACTTTCAAGATGTCATGTGCGCATCGATACCAACAGTGCGGTGCCTTATAGCAGGGGTGACCAAACCTGCTCATGTATGAGTCGCATATTGCAAAACCCAAGTTACAAAGAGCCGCAACATAAAAATCTAAAAACACAAATTTATATGCAATCTACGCTTTTGTGACATCATAATTCTTTTTGGAACGACTTGCAAAAGTAATACTGCACGGCACCCTAGTTACTACAGTACCACTTAACAATATTTCTACACTTTGCAATAGAAATAAAAAATAAGAAACAAATATACACTTTTTCGGAAAGTGTAAAAAGCCGCAGTTTGGCCACCCCTGCCTTAAGTCTTACACGCGTGATCAAGTCTAGCAAGAGCGCATGAGACATCGAAACACACTTTTCAAATCAGTTTTACATTGGCAGATTTATTGCAAGTGGGAACTGGAACTTCCGCAAACGAAGCTTTCGTTAAGACAAGATTTCAACTTACAGCCGCTGAGCTCAACAATCCTGAAGAATGCCTGGAATTTCAAACACACCAAGATCTGTTTCTAGTCAGTGGAGGTACAGATTTACTGCATATTTGTGTGATTCTCTTGGGTATAAGAGTACACTACCTTGACATTACGATGCGACAGTCGAATCAAAGCTGCAAGATACCCAGTGCGGTTTTCATGTGGATATAGCACTCTAGACCAAATTTTCGTGAAATCTTGGTAGGATGCAAAAGATGTCTACCTTTGTTTTGTCCAACTCAAGACAGCATACAACCGGGTCCTTCGAGGAAAGCTTTTTTACGGGGTTATGCGGAAGTACGACGTTGACGGCCGCCTGTTGCTAGACGACAAGTCATTGTATTCCTGCCCCGAAGTTTGTGTTCGTGTCAGCGGCGTTGAATCAAAACCGTTCACCGTGCGTGTTCGACTCTGACAAGGGTGTGTGCTGTTACCACTCCTCTTCATAGTTTATATGAATTGGATAGATAGACAGTCGCACACACACAGATGAGTGGACGAGAGTGTCACTGTTGGAAGCTGCAGGGACAGCCGTTTGCTTTTCGCGGACGACTTGGTGATGCTTAGTTCTTCTAAACAAGGCTTTTAACATGCACTCGATCGGTTTTCTGCTGCGTGCGACCAAACACAAATGAAAATCAGCACTAAAAACAGTTAGGTACTGTATTATGTCTCTCCAGAAACCCAGGTCAGAGACAATGCAGCAGGTCGAGAAGTTTAATTACCTTGGGGTGGTATTCACGAGTGACGGAAGGCAGAACAAAGAGATTGGTTCACGGATTTGTAAAGCAAACACACCACTGCATGAACTTTATCTTTCCGCGGTCATAAAACGGGAGCTTTCAAACACGGCAAAGGCTTAATTTTTAAAATTGGTTTTTGTTCCGATCCTCACGTGTGGTCATGAATCATTGGCAATGACCGAAAGAGTGCTATATCAAGTGCAAGAGGCAGAGGTGAGACTTTTACGAAGAGTTCACGGTGTGACACATCGAATCAAAGTGCGCAGCTGTGTAATTCATAACTGCCCTGAATGTCGAGGTGGATCTCAGCTACGATGGTTTCTCTACGTAATGTCATAAGAAAAGCGAGTCCTGTTGGCTACATCCATAGGAAAGAGACCCAGAGGTCCACCAACACGGCCCCGACAAGGGGGGGCGGGGGGTGTCATACTCCGGGGCGGCACTTTTGGTGAAAAGAAGGAATAGCAAATGGTCTTTCACGAATGAACCTGAAGTTGGTTTAAGATTTTGGTTAAGGTTGGACCTAAC
>JGI24158J21664_10001710_pt1 | contig 25285 bp, 14 predicted proteins | sample Ectturendosymbi3_FD_21664 | JGI IMG/M metagenome (IMG submission 21664) | reverse complement strand
GGGCCGCAGGTTGCACACCCCTGGTTTAGGTTATGCGGTATGAAATGAATTGGTCATATTTACAACTAGAGACTAGGTCACTATCCCCATAATTAAGTGAATACTACTTCATCTTGCAGAGTATTGTGCTTTGCTTGCTGCACAACTACAGTCTACACCCATTTACTCTTCAGAGAGAATTCATATATGTGGGTTGACATCTGTAAAGGCCACATGCATGAGTTTAAATGCTCTGTGCATGTTTGTAACTGCACTGCCTTAATTGTATTGCACCATGCGATTTTAAGACTAGGTCATAATCCTGCCAAGTAAAACAGTGCTTGTTAATATAATGAGCGTAGCACATATACATTGGCATTGTGCGTGTGTCGGGAAGGTAGAGAGTGCCTTACCTTGGTAACTACCATCAGGGGGCAGTGGGAATTTCATTTTGCATTGTATATAACAGATAAATATTTATGAAAAGCTTTTCAGCAACAAAACAATTTCGCAGCATTATCTGAGGTTGTTGAGAAATGGACCTGCTTCCCCTGCACATCTAAGAGGAATCCGGGTTGGAAAATGAATGAATTTTTTGTCATACAGTGTTAGTACTAGTTATGTTTTGTAAACACTGTTGTCAACTCATCAGATCAACTTACTGCTTCAAAACCAGTTATAATTTTTGCGTTTTACTCATGTGTTGCAGGACATACTGGAGCTGCTTAAGCCATACTTTTATCAGCAGATTCACATTGATAAAAATAGTCAATCATGTAAGTTATGGTGGCACTGATTGAGTAATAGTTGTGTGTTTGTGACTGTTAAACAGTTGCAGGCAAGGATGCACCAGATGTGAAAGTTTCAGACTGGCATGAAATCTAATGAAAGAAAAGAAATTCTTAATCTTTTTGACAGTTCAAAAATGTTTCTGCGAAATACAGCAGCTAATGTGTCCAGGAAAATTGTAAAATTTATGGGCTCTATATTGGCAAATGATTCATATGCTCCTTGGCTATATTTCACAAGTCATGATCTTCAGTATTCACAGAATTTTTACTCTAACAGTCAGAAATAAAGTTTTTTCTGGTGTATCTCTGCCTTAAATGTAGAGCTGCAGATTAACATGCTCTTGCAGTAGTATTTGTGATGCATGGAGGTTGCTTTTCTTTTGGGTTTGGATTGTGCAGTTTGTCATCATATACATTTAACAGCCATATTGGCTTGATGTCTCATTTGAAAAATTGATTGCTGTGAGCTGTGCGAAATAAGCAGCATTTATGACTACAATTAGAAGCTCTAAGGGTCCTGCAAGTTTTGAGGAACCTATCAACTGGGCTCTGCTTTCTAGACCATGTGATGATTTGATCATGCATATGTCTGTGTTCAACTAATTAGTCTCCACTAAGGTGATGCAGTCACATTGATCAGCGATTTTTTCAAATAGGAAATATATTTCATATGACTCTATGCATCCTCATTCTTAATCTGCAAGCAATTGCTCACGAGTAACATGCTGAAGGTTAAAGCTAGACAGCAAGCAAGCAATCTCAGACGAAAATGAATAAGTTAAATAAGCTTGTGTTTTGATTTGCTGATACACTAATGTTTTTCTTCATGCTAAAATTTTTGCTACCTGTTTGGGTGGTATCAATATCATTTAGTATGTTTTAATGTTGGTAAGGAATAACAGTGTAAAACTGTCAGCTGCATGGAAGGTCAAATTCATGCATGAAGATGATAAAGAAGCAATTAACATGGATCCCTGCTGTTGGACATGTAGTTTACAGTCGACAGCAACAAGTGATACTAAGTTAAGTCTTGTGGAACCATTCAAAAGTTATGCAATCTTTCCATTGCTGCTAGTGCCTACATTTCAAGATTTGAGTGGGTTGTGCCTGTGACCAGTGGCTTTAAATTTTTGTCTGTGACTGCGTTTATATTTTCAGTCATAGACCGAATTATTGTTTAAATGACTGAAAAAATAGTCAGTTCAGTCATAATGTCTGAAAAGGAGTTTCAAAAGTATTAAAGGACAAAGATCAATGGCTCAGCAAAAAAACTGATCTGTGAAGTAGTTTTGTAACTTAATTTAGGAACAGAACACCTGAACTTAATAATCACTATTTGTTGAATTGAGGAAACTGCAGGCTTCATGCAAAATTGCTCTGTGCAGTATGAATGTATGGTCAAAAACAGTGTTTTTCACAATTTTTTGGGTTTTGGCACATTTTTACACTGGAAAAATATTGCAGCATGCAACTATATAAAATTTTACAAAACGATACTCTTGTAGCAATACAGTTGCTCTTTTACACTTAATTGGTGTAAAACATGAACATAAAATTGATATCCTGGCAGTTTAAGAAAAATGAGGACTAAGTTTGTGAAATCAAAAATGGTTAATAGAAAACGAATCAGTAATAACAATATTTTTTAAGACTAATTGAATGAAATCGGACAAATTTTGAAAATCACTGTTCTCAAATAAAAGATAGCTTCAGGGAAACAGTTTAGTTGACAAAGTGATATATATGTATAGGCCTGTTGTCAAACAATGCATTGTTTGTGTAAGGTCTGACTGTCATTTTGAGTAATATTTAGGTTGTGCTTTGTGTCATTTTGACCTATTTCGTACATCAGTGATAACTTTGAATTTCATATATTCATATTTACATTTAGGTAAAGCTGTTTTATTGGATGGTGAATGTGCAGCACGTTGCATAGATGATCTGCATGGAAAATTTTTCCGTGGTCAGAGATTATCTGTTTCACTGGCATCATGTGATTTTATGCTCTGCATCACCCAGCTTCCAGTGTCATTCACTCACAATCAATTTTTAAGCCTTTTAGCACCATATGGAACAACTGAGCGCTGTTTTCTAGTACACAGGTTTGACAAATTTATTTGATTATTGATCCACTTGCTGAATTGATTTTAGTGTTTATAGTAATTATGTTGGAATGAAAGTTGTAGGATGAGTCACAAACTTCGTGATCACAATTGTGTCAGAGTTGCATCATTCCATAATAGTTATAATGTAAATGAAAAAATGTATTTTGCGTACAAGGTATGATACGTAAGTTCAAAAAGTAAGTCTTCACTGTAAGTTAGAACAGGTGTGTATTTCGAGTTGATTGTCCATTTTGTTTTTAGCCTGTATTTCCTAAGAACATTGCATGCAAGCAGGGAAATCGATTTAGGATAATATATTTTTACCCATTTTTTTTATCCATCTGAAACAAGGTGCAATACCTGTGGTTGTTGATCTGCAATGTTCAACTGTTAGAAGTGTTTGTTAGCAATTGCAGAAGTAAAACAAAAAATGGACATTGGACAGCCAAATTGAAATACATGTTAGTAATTTGAAAAAAACTCAGTGATGAACTTCCAAAAGAGTTACTTCCTTTTATTGAATATAGCTACTTCAACATTGGTTTAGTCTTAAGTACACCATGTGGAGAAAATTATTTAAATAATTATACAGTATAGCCATAGCCAACATTACAGCAAAGGAAAACAAATGTCTTAAAACCATGAATACACAACTCTATTGATGTTGTATCCAAGTTGTTTTGCTGCAACGTGTTGTATATCATCACTTTCAAAAGCAAGGTAACTGGTAATTTCACGTATTCTGGTATGATAAGGCTAATCACACAAATACCTGCATGGTGGGCATGCTGTACGTTTCAGTCAACAGTGTATTCCTAAGCTATTTTATGGTCAAGAAGTCTAAAAATAGAACTTGCGTAAACTGGTTAGCTCACCCCTGTTACAGTCAGCATTTTCTAGGTCATGCCTATAATCAAAGAATCCATTGACTGCATCTACTCTGTGAATTCTGTGGACAATGTGTGCCTGCAGATTCTGTGTTCAGTTTTTAAATTCTATGATATCCCTCTTTTCACCTGGTGGTATACAGTGGTGTCAGTTCAGATTTTGCTTATATGTCAGCAGTTCAGGGTTTGCTAAGTATCTGTACTGTAATTTCCTGTTGCAAAACATTCACAGTTTGGTGAATGTTGATATTATGCTTTAGAGATGTGTAACTGATATTGTATAGCCATTATATGAAGTGTCAGTACTTCTGTAAATGCAACCAAATTAAATTTTTAATTGAATTTTGAACACAGGTTGATCTTGTAAATTTTCTATCAAAGGGTTTTAATTGTTCCAGTAGTTGAAGCACTTGATGTATCCATAAAAACAGTGACGAAAATGCAACCTAGGCCAAATGAAAAGGAGTGCAATTTCATACTTTTTACAAACAGTGTTGATCTCCGTTACACATATCTAGATGCTGGTTGATCATGTGTCACAGTTCGAAATTCGTTTTGCAGCAATACCACTGGTCAAAGCAAAGGTTATGGTTGTGTTGAATTCACAAGCAAAGAGTCTTCTATTAAAGCCAAAAACCACTTGAATGGCACATCACTTAATAACAACACACTGCAGGTAAAAAACGTTGATTGTTTCTGACGAGCAGCACTGATTAAAGAAAATGCATGTCATATAATTTCACTTCTGATTCTAGGTTCACTGGTTGGACACCATACCATCTGATTATAGTGGCTTGTATTCATGCTGTTTACTCGTTGAGGATTTGCCAGTAAGTTTCAGAGATAATCACCTCCTACTGGAGTTGTTCTCAAAATTTGTACCACCCAAGTTTTGTCAGGTAAGAAACATAAATATAGACTGTTTTGAGATAGTGTTTTGCCCTACCTATTTTAACTTTTGTTCCTCCGCAGCTCGCAAATTGTGAAATTAACAACTTCGGTGTTGTGGAATTTGAAGATGCTATGCATGCTGAAAAGACATGGTACAAACTTAATGGACACACAATAGGTTTGTCTTACATGTTAAAGCCTTTGTTTGTTGTGAATGTGTATATAAAGGTAATAAATATTTTGTAGGAAATTCGGTCCTGAAAGTGTCATTTTGTGTGCCTGGTCCATGTGGTTTGGTTGTATTGAATGCTCTCAAAGCTTCAAGAGATCTAAAGCGAGCCAATCCATCAGGAGGATTGCTCCCCACACCAGTACAAGGGATAGAGCAAACATCTTTGTCTGGTGTTATCCATTCCAATACAAAAGGTTAGTAATTTTTATTGCGGTCTAGCCCGTGTTGGTAATCGTTTTCGACGTGCTTTACAAATGCCAAGATTGGAAGAAACTAATTGTCAAGCAACAGCCAGATTCTTAACACTGTTCTGATGGAATGCGTGATAGAGTACGATGATTAATGGTCGACTTTAAAGTTCGACTATTAGTAAGCAGGTAAATTTCATTAAAGGTGTGTCCTAAAATTCCAAATGGAATTTGAAAATACCGTGGACTGCATCAAGTGCAGAGCCAGTAAAGAGTTCCTGCTCAGGAATCGTGGGTGGTGTACCACCCACGGCTTGTTTTTTTGATTTCATATACTTAGAAAAATGTTAGAAACCTGTGCTTCCATGACTTTTCCTGGTTTTCAGAGACAAATGCAATGGTGCCGGAGTTATTTTACAAAAATGTCCCTGAAAGCCTATGTGTAGAAAATATAGGTACTATACTACCCATGGTTACCTGATGTGTAACAAATTTTGGGCACCTTACTTTCAATGTAATTTTAAGTGCAAAACGTGTTTGGCCAGATATGAATACCGAAACCTTAGATGTGAAGAGTCTTCCTACACCATGATTTGATAGAAGAAAAAACGGCTCTAACACGCGCATGACGTTTCTACATACAACGAAAATTCCCTTCTCAAAACCCCTTTGTGGTGGTACAGTGCATAATATTTGTATGATATGTATGTTTCGCTGCGCAGATATGATTTTGTTGCGAAGTGATTAACAACGGTTGTCGAAGTAAAAAATAGTTTCTTCCTGAAATAACGGATGTCACGTATCCCAGGAAGTCGTATCAAATTAAGGGTGACATAATAACTTACTTTTCCTGACTCGTATAGCATTTTATGGATTCCTGAGCAGGGTTAAAATTTAATTCTCTACTGGTTTCAATGTTGTCCGCAAATATATGTTAAGAGCAATGCCAAATGAAACTTGTAGATTAACACCCCTAGATTCTTTCTGGTTATATAAAAGTTACTCAACACGACTTGAAAGGCTTGCTTTTTAGTTGTATTTGGTTACGGAGCGCTTTCCTCACGACTACAATGTTGTGAAGCCATTTACTTAGACTGCAGTGGCTACTTAAAAATTGCTTTGATAGGATTGCGTGACCCATGACACCCGGTTTGCTTATTAGGTATGACACCTACAGTTACTCTCTCAAGTCTGGAAAACGGCGTTTTGGCACCAAAAGACACAGAGGTGAGTCTGCTGGATTCAACTACGGTTTTAAGCTGATTTTTGGATATTTCATTTATGTTTTTATTGTTGGAGTGCAGGTTCAGCATCTTTTAGCTTCTCTGCAGAACCGTTTTGTTGAAAGCAATGGCCATGGCCAGTTGCCTCAGTGTCACGTGCAACAAAATTTAAGCAGCCATCCATGGATGCAGAAGCAATTCTCTTTGAACAACACTGTGGTAAATCAGCTGCAGCAATCAGGTACAAATTTTTTTAGCTTTATCGCTATTAAATTTAAATCTTGTACGCAGCAACATACAAACGATGTGAATAAACTGAAGTACTGGGAAGTAGAAACGTTCACTTTATTAGATGGTAAAGAACACCCCTGGAATAACTGTTGGTTTTTAAATGGTTATGAAAACGTAATTCTTAATTTTTACCAGTGGTGGATCCAGGAGACATTCATTTTTTCCATGTCAGCAATATTAACTGACCCTACTCACAATGCAGTTCATCAAGATCATCCTTCTGATTTGATTTTTACTAAGATGTGGGTATTTAAAGGAGCTTGCTTTCAAGTAATTACTGTACCCGCAAACCTGTGACGGGTTATAAAAATAAGAAATTTTTGTGTGTGACTTCATAGAGTTTCTGGCCATTGCAGATAACACTCTAATGATGCCATTCCGAAGCAGAAGTGGGAGTATATCGTCTTGCGACTCTGGAGCGAAAATTGAAGACGATGTTTTTGAACCTGTGAGAAGAAGAAGTCAGGAAGTAATGATTTGTAATCAGGATTTTTTGCATTGTCAGCACAACAGATCCCAGAAAGGGCACCGTACGGTTTTTTTCGGTCATAGACCGAAATTTTTATATAATGACCGAAAAAAATTAAGTCATTCTGTCAACGTCATGATGTCCAAAAATATAGACTAGCTAATGCTGTTACGGTGGGTTTTAGTACTATTATGGGGCAAATGACCGAAATCTGTCAGTGCAAAGTAAAAAACAGGTACTGACCACCTAACATGACATCGATTGACAACAGTATTTGTCACAGGTTTATTTCAATATTCACAAAATTTTAACTTTGTCCGTAGTGACGTGATCGCCCACGGTCTGCACCACAGTGAACCTAAGGCAGAGGGGTTGGCAACCTTTACGGAATACTAGGCCGGATCAGTCGTCAGGAAAGCGCACAAGGCCGGGAGAAACATGGTTTCCAAAGGCCGATTGTTTTAGTTGGCTGTATGAGTCAGATAATGAAGTTCATTAAAGACGTGCACAGTAGGCACACTGGTTGCGTAACTGCGTTTGCTAAAGAAACAGGTCTAGAACATTGATTTGGAGGCCATTCGAGGTAAGCGCGGTAAGGGATAACGTGAAATTCGCAGACGCTATTGCGCGGTTACTAATAACGTTTGGTTAAACACCTCTACACATTAGTTCACTTCATTTGCAACTCACATACGAGTCATACCCGTGCCAAAGGCCGGATGGGTTACAAATGCACTGTAACTTGCATTCAGAACCGAACACTGCGCAACTCCCATATTCACTCGCAAAATAAAATGCCGTTGTAGTGGACAAAGAAATGAGGTGAATACAACAAGCAGACAATAAAGTCCCGTCGCCACGGGGGCTTTGGTGGGCTTAGCCCCCCAAACAAAGCTCCAAGCCCCCAAATTGAAACGTGAAACACTATAAATAATTAGAGTTTTGGTTAATTGTGTAATGTCAAGCCCCCCCCGCACAAACGAAAAGCCCCCCGCAGAACTGCAAAACCCCTATTGAAAACTTTCTGGCGACAATACAACAAGCAGACAGCATCAAAACTCTCAGCCGTACATAGAGTGACTTCACTAAAAATACAGTAGTTCAGTGGTAAATTTGATGTTGCGTCTTCGTGGAGATGATGCAAAGATGCAACACGAGATTCCAGTGATGATAAGTTCAGCAACAGGATGTCATTGAAGGTTATCATCGGTGAGCTGAGAGCGCAGCTTGCTCGTACAAAAACTCATCTTGGAAATCGATACGTGCCAGAATGTTTAGTATTAAGCCACCCTGCAATGGAAGGTGGTAGAATAACAGCACCACTAACACAAGCTTACCTAGAACAGTTAGGGTGCATCCGATACCCCCATCATTTAAAAATTTATATTCTCTCGGCTAGAAGTGTTCTACCTCGGGAAAAAATGTCTAAGTTTCATGAATTTTAAAAAGGGTGTTATCTGCAATCTTTCAGTGTGTACTGTATATCAGTGTTCATGTTTCAATGCACACAACTTGTCAGCTAATTGGCGACGCTCAGCTGAAGGGTTAAATCACTGAAAAGGGCAAGTGGTAGAGTAGTTATGCCACCTATTGGTAGGTTCTCGTCGACTTTTTATACTGCAGAGTCTTATTGAACAAATGCAGGTCATTCCACGGGGCTTTCACAGCTGCTGTACAAGTGTTCCACCATGAACTGTATATCAAACACACAAAAGCAAGAAATTCACGCAACTTCGCCCTTAATTGCTTGGTGGTAATGGTTCTAGATGGCAAGGCACTGATCTGTTGCTTCAGAAGAACGATTTTGGATCGCCTCGACGCGACCCATTTTTTGACTCTTCGCGACCCATACTTTGGGAACCACTGCCGTAGAGTTTATCCAGATTTTACAACATTTTGCACACGGTGTTTTTGCAAGAGGTAGAGCATTGCTGAGGTATTGCCATTTCAGTTTTTATGTGGAGTGGTTTAATGCACCCCAACGACCGCCCGCGCGAAATCCCCAGACGTCTTTCTTGAGTCGTTCTAATATGCACAGATGGAGTTGTTGTGACGTAAAGTGTCATCGTAGTATTGGGAAAGAAACAATCTCGGCAAAGTATGAACACAACTGTATGTGCAACAGAACAAACGCAAAAGAAACAACAAAATGTCAATCGAGCCGTTGATCTTGCTGTGGCGGCATAGCAAGTACAATGAGGTCAGAGGCAATAATAAATAACCAGGAGTGTGTTAAGCCGGACTGGAACACTAGCTAGGCTGTAAACGGCCTAAAGGTCGGTGGTGCCGGCTCCCTGCTTCTGAGCCATACATTCGTCTACATTTACAGTGGTCTTCCTTTTCTGGAGTTTCGTAGTGTTTGTAGACATTCACTCATGCTGGTTAAATGTTGCTATAAATCTTGATCGCTTACCATAATGTAGGTCGGTTGTCTTGACAAAGCTGAGGTGTGGTTTTATCTCCGTCCATCAATCCCTTGCTGTAAAATCACGTAGAGTTTGAAATTATTTTGCTGTTTCGTGCGTATTACTGTTCCGGTCATTGGCAATGAGCGTGTTTCTGTATCCTGAACGTGCGTTTGTTGAGGTTGGGCAGTGCGAGAGAAATTCATGCACTCACTAAATTTGACTATCCAATGATTAAATTACTGTAGTTTGTTTATGACGCGTGTCCTGTCCAGAGCCCAACCGGAAAATGACAAGTTAAAGCATTCTCAGTATTTAAGCCGCAATAAACGCTGTCTGTTTTCGAGAAACACGCAAACGCACATCCAATTTCTGCTGAGAAAATGTGCGCTGACGTTGCTTTTTCGATTTAACCTGGTATTCTCTCACCTAACCCTAATTTTTCATTTGAAATCATAAACCCATGGTGACTTAACAATTTTCTGTTGTACATTAGGTCTTCATTTAGGATGTAATTCTTCCAACAGATATCTGTAAAGAGATGTCAGTTCATGTGCGTTCTTTTTTAGAATTAAACGAAAACGACAAGACTTGCATCAAATTCATCCACTATTATCCGTAAAAGTGTAGGACTAAAGTTCTGTTTAAAGCGTTGTTTTTTGAAACAAGTCTAAACTTTTCGCAAACATTCACACCTTCACTTACACTTTACATCCTAAGATTTGCATTGGTGCAGATATTTTTGTTTCGGTGGTGGCTTGTGCATCTGGAATGCTTAACCTTCCGGGTTGTGTTTTTTAGTCAGTTGGAATATTTCATTGTTGAACGTTTAGCTACTTTGTCACGACATGCTTGTTGTCATTTACGATTTTGTGTCTTGCCATTTATCATTTGCAAAAATTACTACTATCCTAGATTTAGCAGCACGGAAGATTTTTATAAACTTTCATTTTTCACGAGTTCAGACGTTGTCTTTTTTATTGTAAGGATCAATACAACTTCGAAAACCATGGAACTCAATCCTTTCTCGGTACGTGTCAAGAAGACAGAACTAGCGCGTTTAGGGATGGTGCTTATAAAGTACATTATGGCCTGAAGTCGGAATCAAGGTAAGTAATGTGCCTGTCTGACCAGCTTCAAACAATATTCAAGCAGTGCTAAGTGGATTGTGTTGTAGGAACCCGGGGTTCGATTCAAGCACTCACAACCCGTCCAGTTTCGTTCAGCCACCTGTGGTGAACTCATTGCTTTTTCTGCGAGACGACGCCCAGGTATTATTATGATGCACCTACAGCACTGCTCTTTTGTTCTGGTTGTTGCAAATAAACTCACTAAGAACTCCTTTCAACCTGTTTAACTCGCGCTTTTTGCGTATTGAATTTAAAGGACTGGTTTCGGAAATTTGTAATTGAGTAAATACGATGCGGACTGGGTGGCCAATATCCAAGCATGGGTTATTGCTTTGACTTGTCACTGTCTACGGATCTTTTATTCCATTTTCTAAATGGAAAGTAAGTTGTGGCAACATTACGGGAACCTAAATAATTTTGTTAAAAGTGCAATTGCGGGCTTCTATGTTTTGACTGGTAGCACGCAAACTTCTGCATTTTTGTTGCCGCAGGTGTAGCTGATAGAGATGTTCATGCTTTTCAAATTCTGGAAATAGTACGTGCCATTCGATAAATTGTTAAACCACTGTTTTGCAGAGAAGTGAAAGCGCTGATTCTGCATATAGTGGAAGTCAGGGAAGCAGTGGCTCAGATTTTTCCACCTCATCCGTAGTGCAGACTACTGACCGGCAAATCAGTTCGCACAGTTGTCTTTTTACAAATCCGCAGCAAACACGCTACAGAGTGAGTCGATTAAATAAAGACCTGGCCACGCATATTATCTTCTATTCGCGCCCTTATCGTTTCCTGTATTGCATCTGTGTTGATTACAAGCGCAACGGACTATACTTTCTGTGTTTTTTTTTTTTATTTAAGACTTTGTTTTATATTCTTGTATCAGTCTGATCACTTCCCGTGCAGAAGCAGGACAAGCAATCAATGTAGATCTGAGACAAGTATATTTAAACCTAAGTTAGAACAACTTTCGTTGGGTATTTGGCTACAGGACGTTTTACTGATGTTGACTGAAAGGTCGCTTCCATTCGTACTATCTATGTTTCTCACAAGAGGCCGTTTCCTTGCAGCCCAGTGGGCTCCTCGGCGATGCTCCAACGCCAGCGCTCACAAATCATCAGTTGTGTCCTTCCAAAGTGACCGTTGGTGCTCAAAGGTATGTTGCACCTTCATCGACTCAAACTTTGCAAAATCAGCTTCTTCCTTCTCTGGCGGATCTGCCCAAACAGCGCGCATCATGTAGCTCCGCTCATGGTTTTTTTCCTGGAGGGTCGGGATCTATGCTTTTCCATCCGACATCAAGGTCCTCTGGTGGCGACAGTCCGTTTTCCATTGTAAGTGCAACCCTGGTGTAGGTTGGCAGTGCAGTAAGTGCACTGCAAAATCGTTTGGTCTGTTGGTGTGCGGCGGACTGTTATAACACGCCGAGGATTGTTTTACTGCTGCATTAACAGTATATGCACATAGAAGACACTGGTTGTTGTGTCAGTATTTTTCTGAATCTATTTCTGGAGATATACAACTGTAACTGGTTTTGACGAAAGATTGCCGTATGTGAAATTCATGAAGTTCGTAGTTAAATTTGCGATGAATCGCTTAGAAAATCGTTCTGTTTTTCCAGTTTTGAATAAAAAGGTTTTTGAAATGCACATTCCCACGCTGCTTTCCAACCCGCGTACGTTCGTCCGAATGCATGCACTGGTGAAGCTTGTCTCATGAATAAAAAGATTAATACATATTACAGCAAATTTACTGTCACACAAATGTGCTGTAGATCTTTTGTTTGTATGTTGTTCCATATAAACAAGCGTCTGTGATTTGAAGCTGACAGCAGTAGCTATCACTTAAGTATTAGGATTTGCTGCCATTTTCAGCTTGCGGTTTTGCCCCAGGTTGCTATCAGTTTCAGGTTTGTTTAGCTCCGTGGTTCTCAACCTTTTTCGGCCCACGGACTATCTTATAAAAAATATCGGATGCACCACTTTGCTATGCTGACATCACGTGAACAACTAGTCGAAACTGTATTGAACATGGTGAGTGAACTCAAGGGCATGTTGAATCTTGACCACCCGTGGTCCACCTGGACCAGGATGAGAATCATTGATTTAGATCGTTGGGTTTTTAGGGCTCACTGCCTCTTTATATAGTTGCTTTAGTGTGGTAGTGTTCTGGACCTATAGTGCCTCGTCTATGTCTGTCGAGGTTCATTACTTTGGTGCAGGGGCGGTTTGTTGTTGGTCGCTCTTCAGTGCCAACGTGGTCCGTTTTATCCCATTAGTTACTTACAACTGCTGCGTGTAGATAACCTAGCCCTTGCGTGTGTATGACAAACTGAAGATAATAATAACTCATTGAAATTAATTTCTCTTGGAGGAAATGTCACGGTACCTGGGAGATCTGAGTTTTGGGTTAAAGGTGAACGTCAAAGACAACCTTCAAAATTTATTTAAAACCAGGTAATAAGCTCGACAGAGCTACCATCGATCTGGACATAAAAGTAACTGTGCTGTGAAATATGGAAGTTACTTTCATTAACTCCGCATTGCTTTTTGTCACTTTTGAACACTGTCTTTTCACCGTGGGCCCCATTCGAAGTGTGTGTTCAAGTTTTGGGAACAATATGATTATGCAATCCGGCTAAATATTTGTGTATGCAGATAAATACATTTAAAATTTCCATGCCAAACCTTCCCGTAATAACCTTTCACATTCGTGAAACTCACTGCGAGAGAAATTCACTAAATTTGGCTATCCAATGATTGAATTAGTTTGGTTATGACACGTGTCCTGTCCAGAGCCCAACCGGAAAATTACAAGTTAAAGCATTAATTATCAGTATTTAAGCCGCAATAAACGCTGTCTGTTTGCGAGAAACATACAGTATACAAATTTGGCTGCGTCAGTTCCCAGATATTTTAACCAGCTTATGCTTTCGAGGTTCTGTTTCTACCTAAATGTTGGTTCTCGGGTGTAATGTCCGTAAGTATGGTTAGTTCGGATATAAATAAATATTTACTATCCGAACAACGGATATATCCATATATTTGTATTTTAGTTAACCGGATAATAACCGCTAATTGTTAAACAATTGATTTCAGGAGACCTGCGCGATGTATTGATTGTAAAATCATGACATGGTTTTATTGAAAATATACACACATGCACTGTATGAACGTATACTAGGAAAATCATAAATTCTTAACATTCACTGCATGTTGAAAAAATTTTTGTGAAAGTAGTGGGTGCAACAAAAGCTCCTGCGGTTTGCACACAGAATTGTCGAAGAACGCGAAGTGTCCTTAAACTTCGTTAATTTTTCTATCCGGTTAACCGATCCATCCGGAGAGCAACAATACGATCGGTTAACTGTTATCCGGATAATCCAACGCTATCGGTAACTAGTGGTGTTTTCGTAACAAAAAGCGGCCACTGCGAGGAGTCCGGTCGTCTTGGTCTGCCTCGCATTCGAAACGCTTTCATAGAAGACAATGTTCGTGCGACCTCAAACAAATCTGCGTGCGCGTCTTGGCGTGTGTGGCTGATTGTTTTTCGTGCTTGGGTTCGCACACGATTAAAATGCGCAGGGATTCATAGTTCAAACATGACAGAAAACCTAAGTGTAATTTTGCTAACTACAAAAGAACAAATGCATTTTTCTTTGAAAATTTCACACCCACCACTGTAACGACATCTCCCACCACTGTCAACTGACCACTTACGATCATTTAACACAATTATTTTTTTATCCTTGCGCAATATGCAAACGGTTAATGAAAACTACAGTGAACTGTGTCATTGTATTCAAAATATTTTTGATATTGCAAAAAAAGTGACGGTTGACTTTTCACAGCTTTCTTTTCCTGGGATTGTCTTCCATTACCGGTAAATTTATGTTTTCCCTGAACTATCAAATTTAGGTCCGTGGCGGTGCCTTTAGAAGCTTTCTTCCACGACATGTTAATTCTAACATGCGTAAGTTGAAAGAGAAGTAAAATCGCTTACCAATCCGATAAAACACCTTTGGGCTACTGCCCGATGTTGAATTTTGTAGTGTGTCGGGATTCCTTCCATAAATTTAGAAAACACCGATTTAAATAATTTCGGAATGTGTTTAACTGTGTGCTAACACCCTTCACCTACAGTTTTCTACCCACTAGTATCTACTGATACAAAATAGCACAGTTTGAAAGCAAGGTCCAATAACAATTTATATTAATCCCGGTATAGCAACCCATAATATATTACACATTTTTAACTGTAAGAATAATTTCGCTCGGAGCATGATATGGTGAAATTCACCCTTGAAGCTAGTAGTCGGCAACCTGTGGGCTTCGGCCCATTTGTGGGTTGCTTAGCACTTTATTGGGTCGCGCAACACTTTCTGTTGTGGACCGCGTGGTATGTAAGAGGCTAAGAGCTACAGTCCTGCGCCGGTTACATGGACTAACACATAGGCTACTGTAACAACTTTGGAACACTGATTATTTGACATTAACAAAGCATTGGGTTCGTCATTGTATGGTTTATGACATTAGCATAGCAGTGTTATGTAACAAGTAGCTGAAAACAGCATAAGTTTGAAATTCGGCCTTCGAAAATAAGCTTGGACCTCTAAGTACGACTAAAAGGGTGGCTTGGGCCACCATAACGAAAGTTTGCCGATCACTGCGATTAAGCATGGTGCTAGCGAAGAATGGTTTAGTAATTTTTCATCGGGAGTGACTAACGTCATCATATTTTAAAATCTTATTGATATTGGACAAAAAGTTGACTTTCCACAGAAATCCTTTATTCGCTATTTTTGTGAAATAGAACATTAGCTCGAGGAAGTCTCCACACTCGGTTGATCAAATACCATTCTCGCCACAATTGCGGCTTGACATATATTTTATCTCCAACCAATTTCGCTTTTGTCACAAATGTTGTGCGTTTCATCAACAAAATCAAGAATTTTGCCTCTGGTGTATACGTCTTTTTTCTGAACTGTTCGGTTTCAGGGGAAAGGTCAGTCAGTTCGCATTGGAATATGCGACAGTAGAGTTATCTAATGCAGAAGGTTTAGGGTGTCTTGGATGATCTCATATCGCTTGTTAAATATTTTTATTGGGGATGGTGTCTAAAAGAAGTTTCTTCGCCGAAACTAAAAGTGACGACATGAAAAATTTGTTTACGGCTATTTCATGTGATTTTATAAACTTGTATCAATTGCAGGGCTGTTGTCATTGCGATAGCTCTCTTGTGTGTGTGACAAAGTTTTGTGCTATTGTGGGGTCACGATCCATCCGTATGTAGAAGTTGCATAACTAACGGATCTTTAAAATTTCAATGTTGATTGCATCAGTATGCATTTCTTTGTTTTGTTGTGCATTTTAAAAGCTTTTGCGGGTCACTACTTTAATTGCACACGTTAGATATGTTCACTTAAAGTCTTTAAGCCTTGGACGCCAAATTTTCGAAAAGGTTTTATCAGTTTTCTTCAGTCGTTGCCTGCAGTTTGTTATAAATTGTAAACCGTGTACATGACGCATATTGCAATGTTGGTTTTGTTGTTTTGATCAAGCATAACTTTGGGTATTGAAGATTTCTAGCTTTGTTTACCACTTCACCTTGCGAACTCCTTTGCAAACTTAAAGCTTAAGTTGCACTGTCTCGCAAGATTGCATTATTCAGGGCGAAATTGCATTTACCACCACACCGTAAATCGCATGACACTATTTTTATGTACATGAGTTGTAGCCAGGTCGTAGTTTTTTCTGACCGCAGTGCACTGGCAGTATAAGGTCATACATTGTACTGCGTTATATGTAGAATCAAAGACATTTAACATTTTTTTCGTGTTGGTTTTGGCCGGTTTCCAAACAATTACCAGGACAGGGTTCAACAAATCATTAGCATGTGTCTGGCGGGGGGGTCCTTAGAGTACGAGTATTGTATTATTTCCTAATTGTTACTCTACATCAAATGACGCATGCAGTCGTTGCCATCTGCGTTTGCTGTAAAATAGGTTATGCACTGCGGTTAACCGTGGTGGTTAAAAAGTTTTTGAGTTCAAGCATTTCTAATTTGCCTTATTTGAAACTTCGCAGGGTAATCAAGTTTTAAAAATGGAAACAACCCCCATTTTGTCGCGAGGAGTTTCGTCTGCCTTCAGCGATGTGTGCTCCAACTACAAACACAGTCAACTTTATGGCGGACGAATGCCTCATCCTAATTATCCGAAATTAGAACAAGATGCCACAAAAGGTTCTTGTACAATGTAGGTTGACCTTCACTGTGTGGCAATGTGTGAACCCGTTTAATTTTTTACAGTGCCTGTCACCATGTACACGTCGGACAAACTTCTTTCAGCAGCTTATAAAGCAGCAGATGGCTTCAGCAGTCTAAGCAACAGCGAAGGTGTGTAGCGTTACTGTAGATTGTCGCGACTTGTAATGTACTTACCACTCCGAGTTCTAACATGCATAGGCGGGAGAACACGGCGAGCGGAAGAACTCCCGCGTCCTGAAAGGAAGTTGTTTTAAGCTATCATAATTAGTTTTAAATGAAATTGCATTTTAATCATCCATAGTCGGAGTATGTTTGTGATTGCCGTTGCGTTAGTTATTGTTGCGAGTCGGAAGTCTGTGCATTTCTACTTCTGTTCAGTTGAAGTCCACTGTTGAAAACGATCAAAGCGTTGGCATCAGTCACTTCAGTTTCACCAATATAGTGCTGTATTGGATTTAGAACAATTGCCAAAGGGCAAGGGACTCCGAATGTCTGGCGCAAGGCAGTTGAAGGATATCATAATGTTTTTGTCAGAGCTCGTGGGGAAAGCTCATGGAAAGGAGATAAATTTTATGGGTTTTACACAGGCAAACATTATCATAAGCTTGAACGTACAGGCGAATTGGGACTTTTTAAAGCAGGGGTTTCCTGACTTGGGTACATGTACCCGTAAGGGTACATTTGCCAATCTGAAGGGGTACAGTTAAGGTTAGCAATAGAAGGGAAAAAGTATATTTATATGTTTTTCATTCCGAATTATTTATACATATATCAGTGAATATTATTTTCAAAATTCATTATTTGCTTATTGCTAAATACAGTATATTTTTGTTGTTTTCCTCAGCTTTTTTGTCATAAAAAATGTTAGGGGTACAATGTACCATGTACCCGGTACATGCTCATCTATCTAAATGCTGAAAAGGTACATGGCCAGAGAAAGTTTGGAAACCCCTGTTAAATCACGTACATATTTTTTTAAATGTTGTGCTTTGAATCTGGTTTTGTTTATTTCTAACGCGCATCGTTTACCATGACGAGTAACAAACTATTCGGCAATCATGCCATTAACCTTATGTATTTCAGCACTATCTTCCCAGTTGCAAGGCGCCAAAATAGTTCGACATATATGGGTCATCTGGCGATTATGCTTTTACTGTACTGTTACGGTCCCTTTTGGAGTACTTAGATTGCTACCATGTTAGATTTCTACATCCATAAGTTATCTGCATGGGCAAAGTTTTAGCGTATACAACGGTGATTTTTCTTGAATTTGCTTCATTTAACCGTTATAGATGATATAGCTTGATGCGCTCCATTCTCCTTGGTAGTGTATTAAGTAAGTGACGTGATTTTATTTGTACGGATATGCTGCAGCCTTTTGCTTGTAAAGATTTACACTTGAAAACTTCCCTAAAATAGACAGCGCATAAAAACTGATACATAAAGCCAATCCACCAACTTCATTTCACTAATGGATAAATGGTCCAAGGTCATGAATGTGTGCTGCATATGCTTAAACTTTGCTCGTTCTTTTTGGCTGTAAACACAACTACGTTAAATTAAATTCTATATCCAAACTATTACCGTTCAAACGATTCAAACGAAATGTTTTCGAGATACTCGAAAATTAAGCTGCGCTATCATTGTTATCAATAGGGCAACCAAAAGTCAATAAAGTCAAAAATTTTATGCCGTTTCTAAAGTTTATGAAACGTCCACAAACCAAATTTCACGCTCATACCATGAGGGAATCCCAAGTGATTAGGTCAAAAAAAGTCAAAATTTATCATTAGGCAAAATTATCTTGCAGCACAGTTTTTTCTCATCGATATTTTACTGAAACTGCAACAACAGATAGTGATATGCTTTTGCAAGTTTAGTTGCAATTCTGTAATGATAATTGGCTTGTTGCGATGTCTGACGTAATAATGTTGTTTTGCCCACTACTGGAAGATTGAATATTATGTAGGGTAGGCGAGAAATGTGGTCTTACAGTACTTGTTTTTGTAAATGCTGAATCCATTATGCATATAGTGTTTCAGCTTTATGATGTTCTCAGATTTGACTCTACTGTAGTTATTAATGTACTATACTTATCAATATATCATCCCCAAAGTTAAACAACCAAATTTTTTGAAATTTTGAAGCAGAGTGCACAAATATGCTTCTGGGTTAACCTCAACACCTAAGGCTGAATTATTTTGCAGTTGCAAATACAGAAAATTTATAGGTCAAAATAAAGTCAAAATTTGTGAATTATAAAGTCAAAATTAAGTTTTTAGGTCAAAAAATTGGTTGCCCTAGTTATCGAACCATCTTCGTCAAATCCTGTATTCACTGCGCTGGGGAGTAAATGCGTGTTATAATGTTTGTTACACCTTCTCGCATTGTAAATGTGGACTACACGTTGAAACAAGCAGAATTCTTGTCCTTCACCCCAAGAAATATTGCGGGTACCACGTTCTTGTTTTCACTCAAGGCGTTGTGTTTGAAAAAGTTCACCTGTCATGATCTGCTTTGGGTTTAAAAAGCTGTTGACGATGATCCTCAAATTGCTTGAGCTGTGTCGGTTGGCATAGGAGGGTTTTGATTCTGGGTGGAAAAAGTCTAATTTTCATCAGTGGAAAAAGTCTAATTTAACTGAATTTTGAATCTTGCAAATTTTTTTCCAACCTTTGGAAAAGTTTTCAACTCAATGTGTTTCAAGCCTTTCAAATTGACATACTGTCTAATTCACACAGCTGAGCAAAAGATATCGAATTTTTATTAAAATATATAGGCTGAGATTAACCATTACACGCTTTGTGGTGAATTGACGGTTGCTGTGCGGAGCTTAGAGAAAAGCTTGGCCACATGGTGGAAGAATACGCTTTGGCAAATCTCACACTGCAACTAGGGCCGCACTCGAATCAAGACTTGCATTTCGGCCGGATATAGCCGGAAACAAAGAAAAAATCAAGCCTGAGAACTCTGCTCTTGCCGGAGTCAAAAATGTTTCAACACCTTTGTTTTAGTTGTGCTTTTGTTCCAAATGCACTGAAACACGTGACACTTACATAGCTATGGATTTTACCGTATATAATTTTGGTGTTCAAGGTATTTTGATTTCTGTTTGCACTTATTTTCTAAAAAGTTTCACCACCTCATTTGGAATAATTTTGCTGTGATTCGAAGAAATAAACGTGAACCATTACGTTACAGCACCAAAAGTAATCTGATAATGAGAAAAAAACAATAATTTGTGGAGTAAGAACAAATTTAGAGTTTGGCGGAATTATGTCATATCCAGCCAGAACGAAATTCTGGAACAACCCTTTCGAATTCGGTGATATCATTTGAAATTTCGTGGTGCAGGTACCACAACAGTCAAATGTATCGAGTAATGCTAAAATTTTTGTGAAGTGGAGCAGATATATGGTTGGTTTTTATTAACAAATGCTTACGAATCGAGGCTGCATACATTTTGAGGCGGTGTCTTCTCCCTTCTAAGCAATTTATTTTTGCATCATATTTTCGCATGCTTGCGAAAGTTCAGGTCGTCCGTTGTCATCAAACGATGGCGGCTGTAAGTATTTCAATATCGATCAAAAACGAAGGAAAGTAGTTACGCTTTGACGGAAGAGCAACCATCGTAAGTAAAGCAGTTTACATAAAAATGAGGATTTTTGCGTGGCCCGGTCACACACCCAAGTTCGTACAATTGTAAAGATAGCAAATACACTATTCATTGAGGAACCTGTGTTGTACCGTTTTCCTTGTTGCCATAATCGTTGCTTATGTTCTTCACGTTGAAGCGATAGTTGTTCTCTTCATCTGTCCCGCGTCTAACATTACAACTTGACAAATAATCGAATGGACCAATACTGTAGGTTTGCTGTTGCGATGTAGTCAAATTATTTTTGCCATAGAGAAACACGAATAGCTTTTGCAACTGAAACCAAACAATGTTCTAAAATAAATCATGTACAACAGGTTAGCAGAGCAAGTTGTTTGCGTTCATTTTCTTGAAAAAATGCGACACATCCAAAATTCCCGCAACACCATTTTAGTTGCACTATTACATCAGATACACCTTCCACATTCATTGAGGTCAGACCAGATAGACTCAACATTGCTGGCGCTTTCGGTAACGTTAACATATTTTATTGCTAGCCGTGGGAAGGCATTGTTTGAGCGGAGCTCGAGCTACCCCCAAGTCTCGCCGTTCACGTCACACTGCAAACTGTGGAATCGACCAGGACCTCGGAGCGGACTCACCCACTCAGTTGCAGCTGCTTGGCAGCAGTTTGATAGAAGGGCTGTTGGGTGAAAGTCCTCGTTCACCGTCCATGACTCAACCCGCTGGTTCGTCCGTGTGGTCAGTGTCGAGCAACGGAAACTGCCGATTGTTGCGGGCGCTGAACTTGATGTCACCAACCGATTTCACTGTAAGTGTATACACCCTTAAAGTCGATTTTTCATGTGCTTTTGTCTGCTACGAATCATCACGACGCTTCTTGAAAAGTAACGATGAACTGACGCAGATTCTAATAAGTTTGTCAACAGGCGACCCACTTGAGGCTGCTGACATTATCGCTGTGTGGCAAGAACACTTAAGTTAATAGTTGGTCGTGAGATCGTCACGAGAAGTTTCGCTAACACCGTGGCATTGATGTATGCCCACGTCTGACCAACTGTGGTGTACAAACTAGTGTTAAAAACATTCTTTCTATGATTTGCAGAGGTCTTCTCCACAGACTCCGGTCGGCATTCGCAAGCGGGTTGGCGGCAACGTACTCCCATCTCCCGAGCCCAGTCCAGAAGCGGGTGCATACGTTGGCCAGCATTCCCAAGGACTTGGTGGTCATTACGCCGATACTTGCGGTCTTGCTGGAAACCTTCTGGGGCACTTGGCTGGAATGTCCCCTGTTCCAGCTGAGTCTGCTTTAAACAAAAGGAGGAGGAGCAACGAAACCTAAGTACGTTCATAATCTTATGGTTTGACGTTTGCACTTGGCCCTTTTCAAGTGAAGTTTCAGAAGAATTCTAAATTCGATGCCGTCGTATTGCGGTGATAACAGTCTTGATCTTATAGATAGTTGGAACATAGCCATTATCAAGAATGGCAAAACAAATCATAGGTGGGGGAAACCCTTCCATTAAAAATTGCTCAGTCGTCTATACTGCAGAACCACAATCAAGTTGTTTTTGTGGTAACGACAAGGAAAATTCAGGGGGCGTAGGCTTCTGCGCATAACTACCGGACTTCACAAGAAGCCCTGAAACAAAGTTATTTTATTTCATTAATGCTTCGTGTCATGGGCGTCTGTGGGGGGAGAAAAACGGATATTTTTCGCCCTGGAAATTGGAATAAGAATTAAAATTTTCTAGAAAACTAGAAGTCACCAGCTCAAATCCGAGTAATTGGTCTAATTGCCATTCCAGACTGCACAAGAGCAAGGTTCACTGTTCTGGTGTCATGCAGTGGTGAGGTTGCCTTGCAGTTCACTCATGTCCGTTCCTTGCCTGCAGAGGCAGGTTGCGATCCTAGCGGGCGAACCGTTCTACTGTTGGTCTTTATCACGTAACAATGACATGGCAACAAATCTTCAAACATTTACTTCAAATAATGATAGTTGCATGTGACTGTTGAACGCAAACATCTTGACAAGTAATGCAACGAAACATTGAGTGCTGATAGCGGCAAGTCACGTATTTGTATACTGTGTGAAAAGAAACAGGAGTCAATATGTAACAGTGCTTCTACAAGTTTAAAAAATCCATTGTTAGTGTGAGACCGTGAGTGTGACCAATGTGCCTGATGAATAGCTTAATCAAACTACGTTTATGCAGGCAGGCTTCTTTTCACACAGTATGAAAATACGTGGCTTGTTATCTATGCAGTCTTGTGGGAATAGTCTTCATCGTTAAGGTTTGGTTCTGACTGCTGAGTGAGTACCAGAGGTGGCCATGGATCCGGAGTGCTGGAGTCGACTGCGGCAGGATTCTGCGTTTTTCTTTCGGACCCGGTGTCAAAAGTTTGTGAAAAAACGGACCCGGATCTGGAGGCACTTTTCAATTTATGCAGTAGCAGGAGTCTGCGTGGTCATTCCTTTAAGTGAAAACATGCGTACATTTCGAAATTTCGGACTCCGGCTACCATTGGTGGATCGATGGTAGCCGGAGTCTGAACAGGGGTCGGATTCTCAAATTTGAAAAATTTCCGGACCGGATCCAGATTCAAAATTTTTGTAACATGAGTGGAGTCGGAGTCTGAAAAAGTGACTCTGGCCACCTCTGGTGAGTTACTGAGTGCAAAGCTATATTTGCTGTGGCGAGTTTTCACACTCCACCGTGTAGTTTTTTTTAAGCCTGCGTGGTGTTCTAACTTTAGTAAGTTGTCCGACAGTCGTTGTCAACATACGGATCTACTTCCCATTGCTTGAAACAGTTTTGGCGAGAGTGTCTAACTTATTTGTAGAAAGTACTCAAGAAAATGGGTATTGGGCAGTTTATGAATATAAAAAGCGTTTCTGATAGGCGAGGTATAGAAAACAAAAGGATAAGTAAAATGCCGACTTAGCCCCCCCTCTAGAAAAATCTCTGCGGACGCCCATGCTTCGTATGGCTTTCCGCGATCTCTATTTGTATTTTGCGTTTTACAGATGCAAATTTCGTGATGAATGTGCGTGACACCCAGGTGGCACTAAGTGTTTGCAGCTATTCGCTGGCGGGCTAATGTAGATCTGAAAGAATTGCACGATATTGGGAATCATGTCTGACTGGACGAAATTCGAGATTTGCGCTTGAAAATCACGTTCAGTAGAGCACTTAGCTGGATGCTGTTACTTGTCCACAGGTTCAGTGACTGTGCAAACTTCCATGAATTATGAAACGAAGTTGCCTTCCACCAATCATCTCTATCCATGCCACATTCCAGCTGATAATTTTAATGTCTTTTTATTTGTGCTTTTCTGTGCGTGCTTGTATTTTTCTCAGTTCCCGAAACCGTACGACTAGCGTTGTCGTAAATCATCAAAATTTAACTTTTGGTGTTTTAAATTGTGAGCCTATCCCAAGACGTTTTATAACCTGAGTTTACTGCCTTCTGATCGAAGTTGTCGCTGCTTGACCACTATTCTTAAACACTCAGAACACCTTCGTGTTGTCCTTGTCAATTGTTCAGCAAGGTGACCACTGATCTTCGACCTTGGAATTCTTATTCGCATTGTTCTTAACGATTTATCAAACTAGCCCCTTGCGTGCTGCATTTCTTGTTATCGCACTGCTGCTTAAATTGACTTCGTGTGCCAAACAGCTGACTTCGCATACCATCGCTTGTGCTTGGTGGACTACTGCATAGGTGTTTGCCTGAACGCCATTTCCGAATCTCACACTGTTTCGCCCACGTTGCTGCTCAGGTCCGCTTTAACTGACAAATAATTGGACTGAAACATTGTAGCAATGCTGTTTTGCGGCCATGTTTGAAGCAGGCATATTGTGGATCGTTTGGCCACTTGAAAACCTTTTGCTCAACTCTCCAACAGTTATTCGCCTTTCCGTTCCTATTTCATTTTCAATCTTCGCAATTTTATTCTTTTTCTTGACTGTTCTTGTACTTGGAACTTCCGTTCTTGGGTTTGTCGTTGAAATACAAGCTTACGTTTGATTTGTGTCAGCGAGAGTTGCACTGTTGAACTTCAGCACAGATGGTGTTCCAGAGTTGGGAATTTAGCCTTTTTGCGGCAAATTGTGAATATTTGACTATTCTGAGAAATGGTTTGGCCGCAAATATTTTTATTTGGCCTTTAAATTTACATGTGGTACCACGTTCGGAATTTAAACACTGAAAATGTCTCCATGTGCACTCTCACCAGAACGCTCCCGGTTGAAAATACCAGCTTCAATATTCCAAACCCTCCCATTCTAAGAATTGAAGTAGTTAAAGACGCGTCATTGATCGATCGAACTTCTAATCTGCAGTTTATTTCCTGAACAGTGTTGCCAATTTGGCTTATTAGAGGTAAAATTTGTAATTTTCGGCTTTTTGCTAGTTCTTTTGGATTTAATTTTTGACACAATTTATGTGTCAGGTTTGAAGTCTGGACACTGTTTGGCAGAATGTTAAATTTTTGTGTGGCAATTCTGCACTACAATTTTATAACTTACAATTTTGCTGTTTCGAGCTTTCAAAAAGGATAAATCATCAACCACATTTTAAACGTTTAGATCAAAACATAATAGAGTGACCTTATTCCGTGTATGTATATACTGTCTTTTAAAAGTGCTGTGCAACCTATGTGGGTGTGCGCTTATCTTGTATATAGGGTTTTTGGAACTTCGTGACTTCTTTTTCATGGCAACCCTGTTTCAGAAGCTGAAGCTCACGCTGAGCAGCATCGCAAATTGATGGTGGACTGTTAGCAGTGGCGTAGGAGCACAATCTGCCGCCCC
>JGI24158J21664_10001707_pt1 | contig 25292 bp, 19 predicted proteins | sample Ectturendosymbi3_FD_21664 | JGI IMG/M metagenome (IMG submission 21664) | reverse complement strand
ACCAAATATAACTGAAATCGCCCCCCCCCCCTAACCTTACTGGCTGGATCCGCCCCAGCGACCAGGCCGCGATTTTTAATACATTCCCAAGCGACTGCGGCTTGCAAACACGCTTTCTGGGTTTGTCGCTGACTTACGTTTCGTTTTCTTGATCTCGGGGGAGGCTGGAGTGCTTTCTTTTTGCTTCTGTTCAAAGAGACAAATAGAAGCTTAGGCAATGACGGCATTTGATAACATTTAACTTTTTGTTTTTGTTCTTAAAGTGATTCGTTCGTTTACGAACTTGCACTGAACGCGACCGCTCGTGAAAATTGTGAGACACAGGAGTTAATGGTGAAATACATGGCTGGAGCGCCAAGCAATGGTTAACTTCACAGGTATCAGGGTTAAGGACAACCATAAAATAACTTCTGTTGAACAGCTGGCTCATAGACGACCAAAGCGTTGTCTTCTGAAACCGAAGACAAACTGGTTCGTGACCCAAGTGGCAATAAATCGATTATCACGTCTCACGAGCGGACGTCCAGTCAATTATAAACGTTTCCCGATGCGAAGTGACAACCGCAGGGGATTCTGAGTGACAGTTGCCTTAAACAACTATGGTTGGAGGATGTCCTACCGTCTTAAATAAGTTCAACACAACTCTTTTAGCTCACTGCTAACACATAAACTTTGAAAAAAATCATTTAATAGCAGCAAACTCGTGGCTGGCAGTCAACCACGAAGATACTGCGACGTCCAGTGACATTAGAAGAACAGCAGCGTGACAGTGCGATGCTAACCTTAGATGGTTCGCTTTGTGTTTGTTTAGGTTTGGTTGGTTTCTTGAAGTTGCAAAACAAATCTCCGTCGTCGCTGTCGCTGACGTCGAAAAGGCCCCCAACAGCTTTGGGAGCTGTTCCGAAGGAAGCAGTGCTCTCCTTTTCGTTGTCATCGCTCGGCAAGGGGGGAGGCTTGGACGCAAAGATGCCACCGTCGTCGCTTTGGTCGCTCTGGTTTGCGAAGAAGTTTTTATTTCTGTTGTGCAGGGAACTAGTGTGCGATCATCATTATTGAAAAAGCCGAAAATTAAACGGGAAGTGTTGGTCTGTCTGATGAGTGAAAAGCACTTGCAGCATAAATCAGGGGCGTAACGAGGCTTTTCGACCTACGAGGGGCAAGAGGGGGACATTGCCCCGGGCGCCGAAAAGTCCCAACAATGTCGCAACACAAGTACTTTCTTCAATACAGTGCATTTGTTTCTGGAAGACATCAGGTTCGAACATGGGGGGGGCATACTTGCTTCTTACCCCGGGCGCCATCAAACCTCTGTACGCCTCTGGCTCGGATGGTGCATGGACGAGATGGAAAATGGATAATACTGTGAATGTGGAAAAAACAAAGGGTGAATTTTTCAGTTCTAGGACATGCTGCTGCAGACAAAGCGGAAAATGAGAGCGCAAAATTAGGAAATTCTACGGGAGTGAGCACCTTATAAACAGTTTTTTACTCCTCCCTAACCACCGGTGCGGCATTCCAGAGTGGATAAAATGGCCATCGTAAACCAACTGCCACCAACAGCCGAATGTTCAATTATATTGACGATTTCGGAAGCGTGAAATGGCCAATCAATGACCTGCAGTTTGAAAACTTGAAAGAAAGGTTTTTAAAAACTGTTCAGAAAAAAAAAAGTTCGCAGTTTTCGCCTCCCTTTCGCAATTTTCGCCTCCCCCGCACCTGCCACCGACATGGCAAGAAATCACAGCGCAAGCTTGTCGCCGGTTTGCGCACAAACATCAAACAGGAATCAGCTGCATTGAACAAACTCTTTAAAAATTGATGAACGGCAAATTAGCAAGCAATCAGAAGCTGCTGCTGACAAGAGGGAAAAAAGCAACAATGACAAAAAGGAATGATTACGATATCAAAACCACAGTGAATTGGTCATTTGGAAGCAACACACTGCATTAATGACGCAACAAAGGACCATACCGAAAACGGATCTTTATTCTTCGACACTCTGCTTGCCTTTCGTGGCTTCGAAGAGAAAAGGGAGCCAGACTTTTCGTCGCCAACAGGCTCTTTGCTTGCCGCGCGCACCTGTTTCTGCGGCGTCTTTGCGGACCTGTCTGTCGCGAGAAGCTTTTCGCCGCCGCCGCCGTCGAACACGGCGTCTTTTTGAACAAGCTTTTGTTTGGTTTTTGCAGCAGGTGAATTGCTGCTTCTTCCAGCGCCAGTAACTTTACTGCTGCCAAGGCTCGGCTTGGAACTCGATTTCGAGCTCTGCGAAGTCGATTTCGAGCCCTGCGAAGCTACAGAACTGCTCGAATCGGAGCTGCGCAGCTTCGATGACGCAACAATCGGCTTTGCTTTCGTCATACCGCCAAACAGATCTTCTCCGTCGCTGTCCGAATTTTCAAACAGACTTTTAGATTTCGCTGGCTGTTGACCTTTGGCCTTGACGTCAGCTTTCGTCACAGAAGCGTTGAACAAGTCTTCGTCATCGTCGTCGCTCGTTGAGAACAAATTACGCGGCTTATTCGCTGCTGTCTGATTGGTTTTCAAAATGTCACGTGATTTTGTCGATTGCGACGATGACGATTGCTTAGCAGGGCGAAGGCCCTTTCAATGCAATGAATCATTTGTTAGATTACGAAGGATGAGTTTACTGACAGAAAAACAGTTATTACGAAAAAATGTTCAATTGCACATTTCGACATTGCATATAAGAAACAGATAAAAAAATACCTAATTCGGTAACCTAGCAACTGTTTGCTGTCCCACCCCAATCTTTGTTATTTATGAAGGGAACACAGACTGGGACCAAGTCAACCTTTTTGGTGGCAAAATGGACATGCGTCCTTCTTTATCCGAAAACCTAACACCGAATTTAAGCAGACAACGCCAGAGAGCAGTGCTATCATTCGTGGCTCGCAAAAGCGCGGTATTCCTTCGCCCTCTCAATTTGAAAACAAAAAAATCACGCATCAAAAGTAAGTGATTACGTAGATAACTTCCTGCTGGTTGCCACGAGACAGCACCACCAGGCGTCGAGCACCAAACCAAAAACAAGTGATGCAAATATGGATCTATAGCGAAAGCGCAACTACCTTTTTCTGTTTCTTATTGCCATGGCAGTGACGATGAACAAAAACCGACGAACTTGATTGTTCCAGGCGCACAATACGCGCCTGGGAGACGAGCAAAATCGAAAGAAAGCGAGATTTTTCACTCTTTTTTGCTGCGGTCATCATCATGAGCATGCAGTTCAACTGACCTCGGTGGTGACGGAGCTTGAGGAGGCCCTCCTGTCCTTGGCGTTCTGCTTCAGCGCTTCCTGCAAACCTCCGCCGCTTGCTCCGAACATCGACACGCCACCTACCGGCCGCTTCGACTTCTCTTCCTTCGGTTGTTCTGTTAAATGTTCGGGCGGACCGCGTGAAAGTTAACGTCGGCTGACCGGCTGACAAGGAATGCAAACTTGAAAAACGCGTTTAGAAGTTTCAAGTCAGAAACCCGGAACAAACAACGTTCTTATTTTCTTTGCTTTCGAGAAGACATAAAAGTTCTTGTTAATGACACAAAACGGCAAAAACTGATACGCCTGCCTGTGACATCATAATGAAGGTGAATGCCACGCGCAAAGAACCTCACATCACCTGGCGCCAATAGTACGAAAAAAGCCCGTCAACAACGAGAGAGACGTCTTTGTGCTACTGAAGACATTATTTGACCCAAAGCTCATCCATGTACAGCTGCAAGCAGACCCGATACCAGGGGGGAACCTGCAGGAGGCCCAATACCAGGGGGGCAACCGAAATTTTCAAAACAATGTTTAGTTGTTAGGTACAACAACATGTCAAATTCAAGTTGCCCCCCCCACTTGGAAGTAGTGCAACAAGTTACAATCATTTTGCCGCTCCCGAAAATACCAGTTGGCTGCAAGAATACACACCTTCCGTCTTTTTATCTTCGAATAAATCTTCGCCATCGTCGTCTTCTTCTTCATCATCAGTTTCGTCAAACAAAGAAGACTTAGCAGGTGCTTTCGAAGCCACCGGAGGAGCTTTCTTCGGTTTAGGGGGTGTGGTTGCTACAAACAGCACAATGCAAAGATACTAACAAGCTTTCGTCAGAAGCCGATCGTCAGAACTAGCCGATCGTCAGAACTAGCCGATCGTCAGAACTACATCAAGAGCAGTCAGAAAGTACTGTGGCTGCTGTGTCAGAACAGACTGTACCGAGGCCTACATGAAAATAACCCGTTTCGCTCGAAATTCCGACCAAAGCCATCGGATCAGAATACAGGGCTGTGGAGCCGGAGGACGAGCAATTTTGGATGGCGGGAGCCGGAGCCAAAGTATTTTCGATGATGGAGCCGAAGCCAGGGGCGGAACCTGAATTTTAGGTTCCCGTTCAACAGCCCTAGTTTGTTGGGCGAGCGAGTTGAAGAAGTTACAAAATGGCTTTTAGTTTTCAATGGTCCAAATCGTTCTGGAACCGGAACCTAAAACTTGTAGAGGTGGGAGCTGGAGCCTGAAATTTTAGTTCCGGCTCCACACACCTCATCAGAATTGCTTCCGTGTCGAATTAGCTACGTCCGGTTTTGAAATTCATCCGCATGGACACGGCAGTGGCTTGGGTGGTTGACCGCCAAGAATTTGGCGGTTTTCTTTTGATCGACTCACAGACGATAAGCAGTGAGCGAACAGGAAACAAAAAATATTTAGCCAAGAAAAGACAAAATGCAAAAGCGCTTGAGTTGCAGCACCAACTGGCAATGCTCCCCGAATCGTACCTTTCGTCGGAGGCGGAGCGTCCTGGAAGAGGTCTTCGTCACTTCCGCTTTCATCAAATAAACCTGCTCCTCCTCCGGTCGATTTCACCGGTTGGGCAGCGTCGTCACGCTTCGCTGGTGTCTCGTCCTCGCTCTCGTCCGATTGGCTGGAAGGTTCATCTTGCTGTCGATCAATGAACCAATCATACGCACTTGCGTAAACACTGCCACGAAATCACGAAGCAAGCGCCAAGCCAGTCACTCCTTCAGGAAATTTCCGTTTTTATTCTGAGTTTTTCGCGAAAGATTCGTTGCGCGCTGAGCAGGAGCGCCTTGCTTTACAGATTTGCATATCAAGTTTTTATCGGGAAAAGTTGCAGTAGTTGCTGTTTTGTTCCAAAAATAACGGCAAAAGAAAATGAAGTAAAAGTCGTTTTGGTAAAGGCTGTTACTATCACCAGTATGAGAAGATGCGAGTGGCAGCATGTTTGCTGGAAGCTATGGCAACGAGTCGAATAACGCCGCAGGAAAACGCGAAAACTGTGATGGTGATAACGGAGGATTGTGAAGCGCTCGCAGCCAGTGTCCAGTTACCAGCGTTGGCAGTTGCCGTCTGTATCTTAACAAATTTCGAAAAAAAACTGACGCTGTTAGAGTTCATGGAACAGAAAAGCAAGCTTCATTGCTTCAAATCTTGGAACTAAATGATGACCTACAGTAACTGTCTATGATCGAGTCGCAAAATCACCGTCGCGCTTAAAACCAGCTCTACACAAAAAACAACACACCTACACACAAGCTAACACACTTCAACACACATGTCAAAGCATCTCTACACACAAGCGCGTGCTTGCAAACCCGCTAAACAACGCTTATTTTGTAAAAACCGTGAGGAATCAAAGCGAAGCACATTGCAGACGGGCACTTACATTGAAAAATCCCTTTCTAATAGCACCGCCGAACAGCGACACTCCGCCGGTCGGAGGTTTCTTCTGAGCTTTCTTCTTTGCATCTTTCGGGTTTTGCGTGTCTGGCGGCGGCGCCTGCTTTTCCTCTTCTTCCGATTCGTCGTCCGCATCGCTGTCGAATGTGGCGTCCGTGCCGTCGAACAGACCTGCTCGCGGCAAAATCAAAACATCGCTTATATTGGAGCGCGCCCTAACTCCCTACCGTTTTTTTCTTCGCTGAAACATTCCGGTTATTTTAGCTGAGATATTTTGGTCATTGAAACATTCCGGTCGTTTGTCTCGCAGTTTTATTAAAACTCGCCCTAGAAGTGTTTTTTAACCTATATTTTCAAACATCCTGACCGAAATGACTTAATTTTTTTCGGTCAATTCAAAAACGTTTCGGTCTGTGACCGGAAAAAAAACAGCCTCCCTGCAGTTAGAAGATACAACCAGAAACACTTAAAACGCAGGCGAACGTCCCTCCTGACTTACTCCACGTGGCCAAGTCGGCCATTTAGTCAAAGAGGTTATTTCTGAAACTAGGGCTGCACCTAACCAGCAGGTCATTTTTCCTAAGGGCTCCAGCAAAGTCACGCTTGCTTAAGCAACATCTGATAATCACATGCTAGTTGTGTACATAAAATTAAAAAAGAATAAGACAGACAAGCTTGCGAAAAAACAACACAGATCTTTTCTTATAAATGTCAGAAAAACGAGCTCTCCAAAAACTTAAAGTAGCACTTTTGACTATCACGGGAAACACCGAGTAGATGTCCCATATTTAGAGGGATGCCCCCTTTAGAGTAAAACATCCGTTGTCTGAACGTAACTGCAAGCGAAAAGTCGACTGTCTCATTGTGTTGCATACGCAATAAGGGCTGCGAGCGGGGTCCCCTACAAAAGTGGGTAAGCCTTGAAAAAAATTGTTCTAAACTGCGTGTTTTTGTCCCAGGGCTACGCAGACTGGGAGAGTGAAAGGTAATGTCTGTGAATCGAGAAAAGCTCTTGTTGCGTCTACAGATCTACCATTTCGTGAATTTACTAGTTTGTGAATCAATGTGAAGCCTAACAGAAGTTCCCGTTAACTAAGCGCCATTATATATTTCTTGTCAACCACATGGAAAAGGTTTAAATTAAAAAATGGTGTCACTAGCTGCTCTGACGAAAAGCAAAGCACCTTGGTCTTCGAAAAAAAGCCGAGAAAAATACTGATACACTTCGCTTCGAATTCTCAAAGCTAACATGTTCTTCCTGCAAGCATTGCAGGACATTTTGAACAGGTTCTGTTTGCGATAGCTCAACAAAGCAACAGCTTGAACAGTCACTCACCACCGTCACTGGGGGCGTCGAAGAGGCTCTTCTTTCCACCGCCGAATAAACCGCTAGATGGCGCGAATAAATCTTCATCGGGATCTTCTTGACCGAACATATCTGAAGCGGATCATTAACTTATTAAATAACAGTCGCGAGCGAATGCCATTGCTTGTAAAGCGAAAAAAACTGTTTCCTGTTTCCACACCTCGCCTCAACTTGTTCGATCGCTCGTTCACACAACAGCTTTCCCAGGACACAGCACCATGTTACCTAACTCAACTAGGTTATGACGAACGGTAACTTTGTGCGATGAACTTTTCAACCTGGGGGACCACCATCACGAAAGCAACATCTGCACGTACTCCGCCATGAAACGAGCTCAACCGAAACGCGATGTCCTGCTTCATTTCAATAAACAATCAAACGGGAGGCATTCGCAACACCAACCCACGCGTGAGGGTTGCTAATAGCGACTGAGCCGCAGAACTTTAAGTTGCATCATGCGCAGTTTGATGAGGCATGTTATTAAAAATAAACAGCAAATGCATTGTTGCGTATTTTCGCTGACAGATTTCGGTCATTTGTCCCGTAAAAGCTTAATAACTTTGTCGTCTTTCGTTTTCGGACATTTTTTGAACAAACTGCCTTAACTTCTTTCGGTCATTTTTAAAAAAATTCGGTTAATGACGGAAAAAATCAGGAATGCTAACTATCTTAGAAGTGCGACTGTTCTGTACGTTTTTATACTAAGGAAAATTTTCGCAATATCAACAAGTCCACATAAGGCAGTCGTCTTTAGCAAACAACGTGGGACAAACTTGTAACAATTATGCAACATCCGACCACCACGTGCGCGTTACATAAAATTCGTCGCAGTGTGTCTGAACTGCACAACAACCGTCGCATTACAGATGGAATTGAGATGGGCGAAAATCAAGACCGACCTTGTTGCTTCGCCTTCGCTTTTTTCGGCGCTTTTGACTTGGGCGCGACGCTCTCTGTCGCGGCCTTTTTCACATTCGGCTCCTGAAAAAAACAATGAAGCGATGCGCTGGAGATCAACACTGGACTGTGTTCAACGTGAGCGGGTCTGTGACGTAACACAGCACGGCGTTCGATATTGATGTTTACGTTCAAACAGAAGCAACAGTGGTGCTGTCGGAAGAAAAACTTTCAAAACTTCAAAACTGGTGAGAATCGTACAGTTTTAGGTACCACCTAGCAAAATCTTTCACGGTTTTTGAAGTTGTCAAAAACCATTTTTCCAGTCTGCAATGAACCGACTGGCGCAACATTCACACCTCGCCTCATTCATAAACCATATCAACACAAAAACCCGGCGGACTGGCATGCAGCGTTGCTGGGAAAGAACTGCTTCCTATAATCAGCAACTGTGATCTCACAATGATACGAAACAGCAGTGAAGCGGTAGAGAATAAAAAAGACCTTGCAGCTGAAAATTCACCTCTGCACCGAAATCGTCATCACTGTTCTTGTCGAAGAAATCTTCGTCATCGCTTGACAACGTCTCGTCGCTGCTGATGGTCTGATGACGTTTGATGGGCACCACTTTCGCGCCGCCTTCGTCTTCATCTGTGGCAACAAACAGGAGTCAAGGCGAGGGAACAGAACCGACTGCACTTGCAGCACCTTGGTTTTCACGTGATTTAACGGTTCGCTACGCCGTGCTCACGTGATCTATGAAACGGTTGAGTTACGAAGTGCCGAAGTAAAAAGTTTTCCCGCGCAGACAAGAACGACTTCCTGGGTTAGGTTCGGGTGGGGAAAACTTTAAAAAGCACCCGAAATGTGCAAATTCCTTTTCTTCGATTTCGACCGCTCGCATGGTGAATTTACATCAGCTACGTCGTGAGGGGCAGACTCAGTTTCTTTCCATGCGTTGCGGACAGGTTTCATTAAAAAGCAAACTTTTTCCGGTAGCCACGCAAGGCACCCCGGACAAAGATGATCAGGCAACAAGTGTGACGACCTAAGAACATACCATGAGACTCTGATTACCATCAGCTATAAAAGCAGGTCTTCTTCAAACACCTGCGCACTTCTGGAAAATCACCCACGGAAGCGTTCTTGTCCGAGCGACAGTGCAAGCACTTTGGCTAAACACCGCTTGTTTGTGGGAGAGAGCATCCGCCCGGGAGGGCGTTTTAAGAAGTTGGTGCACAAACTATAAAGTGGATGTTTTTTGTGTCACGCCGTATCAGACGAGACGTGCGCATTTGAAACACGCTTGCTCTGCACATTTGTTGATAATCCAGGGTTTCCACCATGGGTGTCCGCAGAATTTTTTCCACAGGGGTGGAAACGTCAACATTTTGCTTATCCTTTTCAAGTTGCTGACGATGCAATGCAAATGGATGTTCACAAAACGCTTTACCATGGGTGGCGGGAGGTTTTCTAAAGAGGGGGGCACAAGTCCACATCAAAAAAACTATACAAAAATTTTGTGGTTCGAATTGGCAACTGTGACGTCACAAGCATTGAAAAAGCCAAAGCATACGTAGCAAGTTGTCTGTAAGGATGTCAATGCAAAAGTATGATATAGCTATTTGGTGTTGTCAATGCAAAAACAAAAACACAAATGAAATTTACCTGTCGAATATTTCATTTTGCGTATAAGATTCAGCAAATTTTCACAATTTAGAATGGTGTTAGAACGCTTGAAATTACACCAATTTTTCGACAGTGTGGCACGAAATTTTTCCTTCACACAAGCATGCAAAATTACACCATTTTTGTTAATTTTTTTTGTAAAAAATGGTGTAGTATTACGCCGTCTGGCAACACTGTTCGACAACACCAATGCGGTAAGCAAGCCCGAGCATGGTGACCAGATTGTGCACAGTGCACTGTATTCTGCCAAACATTAACGAAATCCTGCCAAAGTACAAATAATATTGCCAAAATACTGCCCAAATTCTGCAAAATTTCCTCGATTAAACGATTTATTTTAACAATGGACCCAATAATAATTGTATTACCTCAGGTTACTCCGGCAAAATGCGAAATTAATAAGTTTAGGGGCCAGGACCCCAGGAAAAAGTGGAAGGGCCAAGGCGCATACTTCCCCCGTTTCCGCCACCTATGCGAATTACCCTTTCTAGACCACAAAGAAAATACAAAATGAAAGCACGCGTTCTATCGCCATGGGATGCTTTGCTGGGCTCAGCCCCCCCAAACAAAGTTCCAAGCCTCCTAAATTGAAATATGAAACGCTATAAATCGGTGGAGTTTTTGTCAACTTTTAGAATGTCAAGCCACCCAGCACGAACGTAGAGACCCCTATTGAAGACATTCTCGCGACGGTTCTGCTTCGCACCCATCTATCAACGCCGAGCACGAGGCTGGACAGCAAAGTACCGTTTTTCAAATCTCCGGCATGGCCAGATCAGGAACCGAACGAGTTCTACCAGTTCGGTGGCGCATGCTGCCCAACCAACTAGGCCAGGGATGGACGATTAATTTGGCTCATGTAAAGTAGGCCACGTGGCTCCACAAGTGGAAAACATCCCAAAGCAGATTCTTCAAGCAGGAAAATTTGTCAGACGATAAAGTTTTCTGAAACTCTGTTGATGTAACGGAATCGAACAGTCGTTTCAGCGCGTGTTCGGAATGCATGTGAATTAGTTCAAGCTGCAAATCTTCAAGTACTGTGTGAATTTCAGCAGAGAAAGGAAATGTGTCGGGATAATTTGATAGGATAAGCGGACCTCGTTGGCATTCTGCGCTTAAATATGCAGAGGCTCAAACACAACACCACCACAGAAATTCGAAAACGAATGGTTGAATGAACGCAGAAAAGTTTCGCAGTCCTGCAGCGGGTATACAAAACTGAAACCGGAGACAGGAACGTCGCACACACACCTGACAAATCGCCGTCGTCGTCTCCACCGTCGCTGTACTCGGACGTGGAAACGTCGGACACGGTGGCCGGTTTTTCAATCTCTTCCTCGGACTCACTCAGGGTACCGGCTTCGCTTTGTTCTTCGTCTGAAAATTGACAAGTAGTTGCGCGCGATCGCAACGCGTTCGCCTGCGCGTGCTGCTTATTCCGCCCCGAACCCGCGCCTGCTTTCACATGTCATTTAACGTTGTGATATTACCGCATGACGCCGTCTTTTGAAAAAAAACTAATCGAAATTTCTGTGGTACTCGAGAATAACGTCGCTTCCGAAATATTTATAGAGACTGTACTTGCATCCCTACGTGATATTCTTTGTGTGTTGTTGCGGAGTAACGTCCTGTGTCCGGTTGTGTTGCATAGAAGCGCCAACAAAGCAGAGCTTCCATTGTGCACGCAACAATGTAAGCGGCGAACGCATGCTAAGTGACGTATCACAGTGGCGGCGAAAACGGATCTCTTGGCAGATGCACATTTTATTTTAAAACCGGCAAATCAATCCTGCTTAGTATTTTCCTCGTCTTTCATCACTGCGCCGCTTCCTAAGTCGTGCTGTCCAACTCTATTGTAGTTTTATAGCTCTGCTGTTTGCTGTGCCGCAGTTGATGCTTCTAGCCCAGAGCCTTGTGCTGCTGCAGTTACATTTCAGACAGAGGCTTTGTGAGTTTAACGCAGCGTACGTTTTTGTGAGCTGTTTAGGTTGTAATAAACGTTGTTTCATTAAACCTCGTATGCTGCGTTCAAGCGAGGCCACCGTGATAATCCCCTAGCTAGGAGATTAATTATTTTTTGGCCATAACTTCCCAACCACTAACGCTAGATGGCTACTCAAGGGCTCTAAACAAGCGGATTTTCGCCTAGTTTGTAACAACCTTGCTCGATATATTGATCAAGTCTGCAAGCAAACTTCATTCATATGCACATCTTACTTATTTCATACTTACACGTAAGATTCAAAGACTTGTTTCACGTGTGTCAACTTGTTTTTCGTGTGTATTTAGACACTAAATTTTAATTTACCCGATATACTTTTTCGTCCTCCATATAGATATTTTGAAAGTTTATTGTAAAAAAAGATGACAGGTCACTTTGAAAGGTTATGTGTGAAGGGAGAAGTGTGTCCATTGGAACATCAATGAACCGATTCCGATTCCATTGGAAAATCAACGGACCTATTCCGATATAGTAACGTGAATGGTTAAAAATAACGAAATTGAGTCTATTAATTCCCTACGGCGTTTTTACTTTTGCTGTAAGTATGAGTTCTATAACAATTTACAGATCGTCCAAAAATGATATTTCACAGGGATTCAAAGTAACACACAAGGCATAAGATAGCTTACGCCAATGCTAACATCGCAAATGTAAAATGAAACAGCCTTGTACGTTGAATCGAAGCTGATTCACTTGTGTGCACTGCAATCCGACTGATATATTTAACGGAAATTGGCGGCAGGCCGAAGCCTGATTAATGCTTTATGTCGGGATTGTTAAGGTGAACGCTCTTGGCCAAGGAACGCTACGGCAAGTCACCCAGTGGTCGTGGATCGAACACCCAACCTTCCAGTTGAGAGGCGGACACTCTACCACTGAGCTAAAGTCTCAGTTCATGTCGAACGATGGACAACAAGTGGCGCAGTTAGTCGCTTCGGTGCACCCACCTGAACCCAGCATGTCTCCAATGCCAACATCGTCGTCCTGGTAAAAGGCTCGACTCCCGATGAGATGTGGTAGCGGTCGAATCACGTAGGGATCCTGCATATAAAACAACACACCGGTACGTAAAGAGTGATCTTGGATCCATTGCCTTTTCATCAAAACATCTTCTTGTTGACATCTTCCAATCATCCATTTGGATTCGAACAACTAGCAGTAAAGAGTATATTGGACGAACCAACCCATTGCTGACGGTTTACTGGATCTTGGTTCTTTAGAGTTTGAATATGAAAAAAAGCGTTCTTATCGTGAAAAAAAGAAATTCCATTTCGCAAAATTACCCAGTTTTTTAAACTGCTTTGGTCTGAATAGCAAGTGACTCATAAATGATGCCCACAAAACACGGGACATTTTAAAAGTTAACCAACACCTGAGGTAGCACGGAATCCAACGAATATTCACCGAGCGCTGACACAACGTCAACGTTTCTTTTTAGGGAAAATTAAGCTCGGGAAATAAAATCTTTTTGTCCCTCCTCCCCTTACCGAACCGGCTCAGTGCAACATCGGCCATGATTCCCACCAGGGTTACGGAGTCGGAGGTAAAATGTCCGACTCCTCAACGTAACGTGAATGAAGTTTGACTGTCAACAATTTTGTGGCAACTAGCAATCAATGGAAAGCGAGGTACACAGCAAGAATTATCTGTTTTAATAATAAATGTTTGAACAGAAATTGTACCATTTCAATATAGGCAAGATTCCTAACTTGGGAGTGCGATGTAAAAAATGATTCAATTGGACTTCCGCAGTAGGATAAAAAAATCCGATTCCGACTCCACCCAAACACATCCGACACCTTGCACTCCGCAGCCCTGATTCCCACGCTGTGGGCATCCACTCATCCCGGCTTAAAATCTACAAACTTATCATTGTTGCATGTGGCGAATATTTCGAGCAAGTGGTCAATAAGAACACTGTGTTGACGGAAGAAGCAACGCAATGTTACAAACCTTCGCTTCCAAGATCACTTCGCTGGGGCTCAGGTCGTCCTCGTCATCCGAGTCGACGTCAGAATCGCCTGCTTTGATGTCCAGGACGTCATACGCGTCGTCGATGACGTCCAAACCGTACTTGATGGCTTCTTTCAGCTGGCAATGACGTTAACGGGCAGCGTCAAGAGATGGGAAACTTTTTACCAACTGTTACACACGAGAGTCCTGCCGCGGCTGAGTATGGCAAACCAGACTTGTCAGTTTTAAGCGACGGTTCGATTACACCGTCATGAACGACATCAACGTGTATACGCGAGCATTACTGAAGAAATTCATTGGGTTGTTTCAAAAGGAACTCGAGGAAACTGGAGAATGTAATTCGATATGCACAACATGTTAAATTAACTGAACAGCTGGTCTTCAGCATTTCGGTGGAAAAAGGCAAATTAGTGACAAACTTTCTCCACACGGCACTTCGCCAGCAACAGCAAACTAAAAGCTACTCGCTACGTAGGAGGATCTACAACGCGAAATGGCGAATTTGCCCAGTGCTCCCATATCGGGTAACCGCGAACACGTCGCATTTGGGTCGGAACGCTGACTACTGTGCGACGATCAAAATCACTGCTTTCTCACTCGGGGTAGCATTTCCGCCTCCCTTTCTTCCCGGGTTTGTTCCTTCACTTCTTTGTTTTCCTTTTCTTTTTTCACAACTGTGTCGTCTTCGTCGTAAACTCTCTGAAAAAGCAACGCAGAACAAGGGCCGCGCTCAATCACAGCAAGTGTTCTGTGTTTGAGTAGAAACAAAACCACCGCGTTTTAAAAGAACATCATCGCCGTCTTTGCGGAACACGGTAAACTTACAGGTCTTTTTGTTCAAAATAAACGCAGTAGCGCAGCCAGCCCGAAAATTTGGGAGGGGCCAAATAGTTTGACTGTTAGTTAGCAACAGTATCTTGTTTGGGACACCGCCCCCCACAGCATAAACCGGTAAGATGTCTTGGAAATTTGGGTGGTATGGTCCCCTTGCCACGCCTACGCAGAGTAGAAAGTACCTTAATGTGAAAACAGTCATGGCAACACAAAGTTCTTTCAGTCAAAACAGACAATTGCGTTTCGAGCAAAACCGTTGTCGCATCGGCAGGTTGCAAGCATTCGATAAGCACTCACAAAGCGATGCCTCTAGTATGTATAATATACTAGAAACCAAGTACTCTCCACAATGGGTGTAAACAAGGAATCGATCAGCAAATTTTTAATAGAAAATCGATTTCACGCAAAGTTAGCATCCCCAGTCCTTATTCAAATAGAATCTATTACAACCAATGGAGTGATTGCAACGGACTGAAAACTTTGCCTGCTATACTTGCAATTTCAGCATTGTTAAATTGACGTGCATGAATAAGTAAGGTCGGTATCTGCGCTATTCAAACAAATCTATTAAAAAACTGAATGAATGAGATGTTTAATACTGTTTGGGTTTTACTACTGCCCGTTTCTAATAAATTGCAAATAATAGTTTGTCTACATTTACAGATGTCTGCAGTCCTTTTAGTTGTTTGCCAGCACATTAAGCACTGCAGACTACCACAGAAATTGAAAATAGATTGCATTGGGTTTCTATGCCACCACTAACTGCGGGAAAGCTTTAAATATGTTGAACTACACATTGATCAATTAAGTTTATTCCATGTGACTATGGTAAATAGGGGCATGACAACATGCATCAGATTGAAAAAAAGTGTAAATAATTAGAACATAAAAATAACAAATTAAAAAAATTCCACTTTTGTACATTTTGACAATAAATTTTCACGCTGACATGTAAAATTTCATGAAATAAAGCGCAAGACTTGAATGTATGAATCAAGCAGGCGGCCATACGCAAGAAAGGTCTGAATTTCGTTGTTTTAGGTCGTGCGATTCATTCACTAAAATTTCTGATATTGAAAAAATTCAACATTATTTCATTTCAATCTCTAGTTTTTGAAGTTTGATTTCGAACACGACTTCGCATATCTTGTCCTGGTTTGCGGCGCCATAGTGACTGCAAACAGCAACGAAAAAGCTACGAGCTTGAGCAACGTTTGCGATGATAAATATCAAATATATATCGAAATTTGGCATTTATCGATGAGCTCTCGTCAACATCACACTGAACGCACGCTGCAATTAATTAAACGCCAAAGTAAAAGATGCGTCGACCGCAAGGAACTTTACAGTGGCTAAAATCAAAGGGTGAAACTAAGGAGAATCCCGCAAAACCATAACTTTCTGTGTGCGTTCCTGGTGAAACCGCCTTTGGTTGGTAAAACTTGCAATGACCCGAACACAAAACGCAAAGATATGCTAGTTGCAACAGTTCAACAAATGTTCATTTTATATTTTAGTATTCCTCTTGGCCGATTCTGCAACCATACAATTAAGATCTACTTACGTTTTCAATAAACTGGCTGTCGCTCAACGCAAGAAAGTAGTCGGTAACGCTCTGAATATTGCAGTCGGCCAGGTGAGTGTCGTGTACTAGTTTCGTGACGTCACACGACACTTCATGCGCACGTGACGTCAGTCGCTTGCCGAATTCCTCCATGTGCTTCAAAAGCTTTAAAAACATTTCGAATATTCAGGATGTGCGGCTAGCACTCCGAAACACTAGATACACAGCGTCACGTCCTCACTCCTCACGTGAGGAACCAAGAACGTTTCGAGCTGCCAAACGACTGCCTGGGAAACAGCCCATCAGGACATCAGTCGTTCATACTTATCAAATGCACTCGCACCGCGCGACCTAAAACTGGAGTGCGCGAAGGGGATTTGTAGGGACGTAGCAGTACCTAGTTTATAAGTTTAGCTGCAATATTATTCTTAGAGTAGAGTACTATTATTAGCGGTAATAATTAAACGCCGCGCGCGATAATTTTTTTCGTTGTTTCGCTTCTGGCATTCCTTTCGCTCCGTAGATTTATTTCATTTCCCGTATTACATTTTAGGTTAATGAGCTGCTAAAAACTTCAGGACGCTACTAAAAATCACATAAAATTTTGTACCCTGGCTTAAACATAATACTAATTGGGCCTACCGTACCATACCCGCCTATAACCATGAAGTTGACATCAAACGGTTGTACATAAACATATCAAAACAACCAGGATATTTAGCAACCTCTGCTTCATTCTTTACTTTTTTCAATGAACACAATACCAATCTTGGTGGGATGTAACAATCTTTACCCCGACATCAGCAGCAAGAGACCAGCTCCCACCACTCTTTCTGATTTCATCATATGTCCATGCATGATCCCATACATTCCCTGGGGTTGGCTGAAAAAAGCAATGTATAGTTGACATGAATTGTTAAGGATTTTGCCCTAAATAAGAACAAGCTGCATGCAACACACATGCAAGCACAAACATGATCAAAGTTGAAGTCAGTCGAAATTAGCATTAGGTCTTCACTACCATTATAAAAGCCATTCAGCTGTTAAACCTTGGGGATAAGGTAATTCATTGATGCACAAGTTTAAAGCCTTGTCTGACAATTGTTGATTCCTTCAGACCAGCAGGAAAATGGCATGGATCAGCTGACAAGGATGAATATGCCTCCGCAGCATACCAAAGCTTCTCATAGCAACAGTGTAAACACGAAAAAGACACCTTTTCGGTGCTAATTTATGAATTGTGGAGTAAAAAGCCACCCCATTCATCCCAATAATGTTGTCAGTTTTGTACAGTAAATATTATCCACAGTCATTTATTTTTCATTTTTTATTTTCTTTCAATGCTGGGTGGCAAAAATAATTGCTGCAACATACGACTGGAGTCCGAGAAACAATAGATTCACAAATGGGGGTCTGTGCCCAAAAGAGTTTAGCAAACTCTGGTTCAGTGTATGTTTTACCAATCATGCTCGAATGCACTTCAGCATGATAATGAAACTTTTGTCTAAGGTCTGGTTTCGCTATAGAAAACACATATACTTTAAAAGACCTCCTAAAATGAAGCTTGACTAGGGAATATTTCATTGCAGCATACTCTCCCAAACTGTAAAAGTATCCTCTTAAAAATAAATTGCGAATGAGCTTAGGTTAATGAGACATTTTCCAATGCTAACAAGGTTACAATGCTGAATTGTGTTTGGAAATCTGCAGTGATAAGATGAAAACACAACTGTTGCTATCAACAATGTGACACATTTACTAATGCAATCTGTGCCTTTTCTTTGCATGCAAAGCATTCATAAGTGTAACTGTGTTTGATTGTAAGTCACTTGAATTGCCAAAAAATTAATGTACACCAGCCTTGATTGCAAGCTGCATTTGAACATAGGGTAGCCTACTTTGCCTCTGTGATAATCTTGCTGTGGCAGATCTCAAACAGCACTATGAAATTTGTGCATCCACTTTGAAACATTTGGCCTGTCCCTCAATTTGAATGCTTTTCTACACAGTTAATTTTGAATTCCACAGTATACACATGCATTTCACTCACTTAAACACAAGCTATTTTACATGAACTGCAGTTGCGATATCTTTCCAATAAGCCTTAAAGTGCCTTGTGATACTGTCCTCACAATGCCAAGTGTGATGTGAGATCCAGTGATGTTTTCTGTTCAGCACTGTGATTGGTACCATGTCTTGAAATTATAATAAAGCCTTGTGTGATGGAGCACACATTTATTATTAAACTCTTACTATGAGCATATGCACAAATAGGCACAGTTGAACTACAACTCATTTTTACCACAGATGCTGAGAGATGGCAAATAGGAGTTTGTTTGATAAAGTGTACCAAAACAAAGATGAAGTGTCAGATAAAACTGCCATAAAAATGTGAACCACCCTTGATTGTGAGCTGCTTGAAATGGTGAAAAAAGCAATGTAAGCCCTGGTTTGCGACTGAATACACATGGTATTCTCCATGATTTGACATAAATTCGGTTCGTGCTTTTTAATAGTCATTGATCTCCAGGTCTTGTGAATTGCTCAGTTTAATTGACACTGTTTTGAACTACTTTCAGAGTGTCACAAGTGGTCTGCGGGCACCTATCTCTCCTTGCTCATGCTGTAGGTCATGCAGCTGCTTTTGCAGTGAATCTGCACTGGTGGGAGTCATTGGTAGTACCACACATGAACTGTGTCCTTGCACCCACCCATCAAACACCAAGCATGAGTCTAAACAGGATGCAAGTACTTTTTTTCAAGCCTTTAGTATGACCCCACCAGAAACCAAACCAAGACTACCAGCTTTCAAAGTGCAGGCTCAACTAACTGTACAACTAAGCTTGTGAACTGTTATTGACAATGCAACAAGTAAAATATTTCTGCTTACCTTGTTAGCCATGTCTGAGGTGGCAGCAATATTCTGCTGAGACATTGTATCAACAGTATTTTGGAAACACAGCTTCTCAATTGGTGAACTTCTTTGCAGACTTGCATTAATAGTAAAGAAGCTATCTCTTAACAAACAGGGTATAAACTGAAAAACACAAAATATTATAAATATTTTTCAACAGTGATAAACATATGATCTAAGTTAAATTTACATATGTTTGTAGATTCCTACTTTTATTTTTTAAGTATATTGACTCCTAGTCATTGTATTTAATGTATTGTTTTTGCGTTGGTTTATAAATCCTACTAATCTTCATAATACGGATTATTTAATACATGCAAAAACTTTGTAGATGTTTCTTATAACAGAATAACCTTGTGCCAAAATTTTTCAGTCTTCATTTTCATTTGTTTTCACACCTACTTTTCTTCTTGGGAAGGCTTAAGAGAAGCAGCCCTAGGAGGTCTTGTTTCTTGAAACACCTCATGGTTTTCAGCAGCCTCTGATGACTCCACATCAAGATAGAAACAAGCAAGTCAAACCATCATAGTTGAGTCTCTCTATTCAGAAAAGTGGTTTGACATTCAAGATTTTGCAAATTTCACAACTGCATACTTTGTCACAAAGTGTCGCACTGTAAAACTTTTCACAAAACACTTATCACTGCCTTTTCAACCATTACCCAAGATTCATGAACATAATTATGGATCGGAACAAGAACCAATTTAAAAACTAACAGCTTTGCAATGGTTGAAAGATCCTGTTTCAAGACCATAGAACAAAAAAAACTCACACAGAATTTGTTTGTCTCATTTTCTAAAACATACCACACAGATTTCAAATATAAATATTGAGCTTTCAATAAAGCAAATAACAACTTTCATTTTTTGTCACAAAAATAAAAAGTCCTGACAATTCAAGTTCAGTTGCATTATACTTAATCGTTCTGCCTCAAAAGTTTAACTCATGACTCACTAGTTGTCAGTGGTGCACATTTCTGCTTCCTTGCACTGGTGGTCACACAGATCCTTTCATGGTGTAGCATTTTCTNAACTTTTTCAGCAAGGGACCACNTTTGTGAATCAGTTTTTTGTTGAACCTGAACCTTACGTTGCATCAATTTTTCCAGCAAACAAGTTTCTGACTGGGAATTTTAAGATNTTCAACTCTAAGATTTGTGATGAAAAAGCTTGTGAAATAATTTCAATTACAAATTACTGCCGTTAATTATTTATGCCAGTACTACATGCCACACTAATGGTCCTTAACCTTTACCATGCCTTTCTAAGAAATTGCTCTTTGTTTCAAGCTCCCCTGATATTAAATAAGCTGTAAAAATGTATTTGTTGCTGAATTTATTGATCAAACTTTCCTTGTTGTACAACGTGTGAAAGCTTGTGCCCCCTGGAAATTTTAAAACTCCCCTTGGGAGATGTGCCCCCAATTAAGAGCCACTGTGCCTTACAACATATACCATTTTTATTCTAGTATAACTCACATTTTTTGTACTAAAAATTCATCCAAAAAGTCAGGGCAACTTATACATGAAGTGCGACATGCGTATGTACACTGTTGCTGTGCGTGTGTTATCTAGATGGCGCTTTGCACCTTCATGTGTATGCGTGCATGCACATGTACACTGATGCTGTGCATGTGTTATATGGTCAGTGCTTTGCACCTTCATGTGTGTGCATACATGTGCATGTACGCTGCTACCATATATGATTTTGATGAATAAATGTTGTTCAAAAATTTTGTACCATTTGATCAGGTCAAATATAGAGGTGTGACTTACACACACATGCAACTTATACTTGAATAAATATGGTATATTGAACTTTATTTTTTGTCATATTTTATAGATCATCTGTATAGTCACCATGAACACTTAGTGGTCCACAAATCCTAATTTTGGAAGCCCTGTTACAGTGAATACTGCACTGATAACAGGTCAATGCAGATTTTTACATGAGGCTTATCTTCAAACATAACCTTTGATGTTGAACATGAGGCTAGACAGGTTGCAAGTGTTGTTATTCAAATCTTCAGTATGACAAGGCTTGGAATTAACTAGCCTGACAGTTTTGTCAATGCATGCTCAACCCACTGTACTATTTGGCCAGCATTGTATTACATAAATTTTCACTTTAAAAATAATCAAACCTCAAATTTATAATTGATGAACAGAGAAAATGTAAAAGTATAGGATTTTAACAAGTGAACTAAATTTGAATTCATACTTATCTGATAAAACAACATGATTGTTAAGAAACTACTGCAATACAATTGGTTGCATCTTAATCTATAATTAAAGGTTTACTAAGCATGACATACTGAAACAGATAAAATCAACCTGATGAATGTTAACAAAATCTGAGCATTGTTCACATTTGGGTTCCCATTACATTACTGAACCTCAGTTTTGATGCAAAACTTTAATAACTTCACAAAATTTTTTCTGTGGCTTACATTCATTCATAACAAACAAAAAAATCCAACTGCATCAAATAACAGAATTAGGTAATGATAAATTTGACTGAGATAGTGCAACTAACAGCTTAGTAAGAATTAATTCAGATTGAGAATGATCTATTTTAAAATTCAACATGCCTACAAGGTTATAAGTTACATAACACTGTAGAACAATTTCTTTAGTTATGAAATTGTTTTGAAATGAACATAAAACATGTGCATATTTTGAAGTATGCTATTCATATTTCTGAAAAGCAATAACGTTAGTAGATATTAAGGTGCTATTCGTGGATGTCTTATTGCTTATCTATGAGAGCTCAACCGATAAAGTTTTCTTGGGCCAATACCGATGCTGCCAATATTTTCGTGTTACTCAAACTACAGGTGAAATGCATTAGTGCATTTTTTACTTCAGAGTATGCAGGCCACATAGACAAAAGAAATAATCACACAAGCTACATTTATGAAATAGCAGGTTGTCATTGTGATACATTAGGAACAATCAGTGTCTGCTTTGCCTCTTGAGGCAAAATATACACTCCTGGAGCTATTTTGCTATCAGTCAAACATCATTGCTTGAACTGGTCACATGACAANTTTGAAATACATGACTTTCTCAGTTGACTGTGATGTCTGTGCAATGGACAAGNACTGTCATGGTTTCAGTGCTGGCAAGCTGTTAGCAGCTTGTTGTTTGCATTGTGTGAACTACAGGCTAAGCCTAAACCAGTGGTTCCCAAGCTTTTTTGATGCATTTGTCATTTTGGAACTTGTCATTCATCCCATATAGAACTTTCATTCCTCTCCTGTTCAGCTTCGTAGGCTAGGCTCTACTAGTATTAAATACAATTGGAACAATGGACTTCATTTACGACAATAACTTGATTAATAAAAGTGGGACAAAAACTATTTGTTGACAAATGATGGCACTAAAGCAGCGGTTCCTCAATATTTTTAGGGCAACCCAAATCCGAGTTTGGCACCCCGCGACCCAAACATCGTATAAAAAAATGCTGATTGTATGGGTGACTTTCGGTAGTCTCACTTGGTGTGAGAAGGAAGATGGCTGAAGTGAAGGTTAGGCTAGCAACAAATATTATTTTTACTACCAGTGTGGTGTCATTACTCACATGGGTGCAATTTTGTTATAAAATGTGGGGGGGCAGCTTGATGTGAAACCAATATAGTTGTTGGGCCGATACAGAAGTCAAGTTTTATAAACACATATTTCCAATCTTGTTTTCAAAGGTGTTCTCAAAACAACAATAATCACGCTTTGCTTTATCCCTACAAATGATTGACAAGATATTTAATCAATGCATAAGGTAACACTGCACAACTGAGGGAAAATGAATCTTACAGAAAGAACGAGGATTTAGAAGGCAATAGCTACACAATGATACATGGGCAAGTGGTAGGCAGTGATGGTGATCAGTACGTTAAAAGCAGCTACTAGAAAAAGAACACAAAAAGTTAGATCAAACTCGCACACAGGCCAACTGACAGCATTTCCTTTGACCACAGCCAGGGACAGACGCTGGTGGAGCCACTGGCACTCCCTGGGGTTGCCAGACACATCAACAAGTTTCTTTGCAAGACCACTCAAAAAAGGGGCAGTGGACTTGCCATACACACCAGTGGTCTCAATTGCTACTGGTTGTTAAGGGTAATTGCTTTAGAGGTCATAATATTTTTGGCATTTTGCGGCCTCAGCTTTTGTGATTTAGAAATAAATAAACCTAATTTTATTGTTGGACATGGTATTGTAGTTTAGCTTGGTTGCACTACTATCAGACTATGACACAAACAAGCATAGCAACATGGTAGTATACATCAATTAGGTTTTATCAGAGCTGTCAGTTGGAGTGCGCAAAATGGTGAATCACATTGGTCGCACGTGCATATTACTCTCAAGTTGAACACATCGATTTTCATGCATCTTATAAGAAATGTGGGTTACAGTGCGATTTCATGTCTTGTAGCTTAAACATTAAAACGACGATAAATTGAAAGGGAAGATGGATGCATTGCAAGGTATGGTGGCTAAATATTTTTCTTGCACATTTTTGCTCTTCAAAAATGCTACAAATCTAACTACTGGGCACCATGCATACAGCCACACCCTTAGCTAAATCTCTATTGATATTCTCTTACAGTAGCAAAAAATGTTTGGCCAAAATTAGTGTAGCCCACTTCACAAAATGATCTACAATTTATTTTGACTGCTGATTGGTGGAGGATGTATCCTTTCAATCTCCTCTTATCAACCCCTGCATGCTATTGGGTACACTTTCGATTGTCCAAACATCGTTTGTCTGATACTCTTTCCCAACATCAATCAAACTCCCAAGCAGAATCATCCAAACCAACTAGAGGTGATTTCAAGATATCCAAAAGAAAATGAACCAGAAGTCTTTCTGAATACATACTCATATACCAATCTAGCCGAGGCCTACAATGTGATTTCCGCATACCAAATCATCTGGTGACCAGGCCTGCAACTAAGGGGAGGGCTTCGTCCCTGGAAAAACTTTCTCCTCCCCTGAAAAAATGTCTTGGGCACATTGTTATACATATCCATTGCTTTCATACATGCTATCAATGTAAAATTTGGGCCTCCCTCAGATAATTCTTTGCCCCCTAGTGTCCCAAGCTGGTTACAAGTCTGCTGGTGATTGTTGCCTTGTGACTTCTGTCAGTTATGCCACTCAGCTCAATCTTTTCACAACCAAACTTTTCATGTTTAACATCAAATTTAACAGGCAAAATTCATGTCAAAAGTTTTATTCTAGAGTTATATTATATGCATGACAACACAAAAATGTATTTGAGATTAAACAGAAATCAAATTTAACAACGATGAATTAGCAAATACTACCACGTTTCACCTGAAATAACTCAAAAAGAATGTCCAGCAAAACTAGATGTTGTGTAGGCTGATAGGTGGTGGAACCTAGGGGGCCGCAAGGGTCTAGGCTCTCCCACTTTTTCTGTGGAGGCTTGGCCCTCCCACTTCTAATTTTGCTTAAATAAGTTTAAGCAACACAATTTATATTGGGTCCATGTTTTTGCGTAAGACTAAGAACAACTAGTTACATTTATGTGCTAAAGTCAGTGTGGTGTATGATAAGGTATTGTGTATATATGGGTCGTTGAAGGCTTATCTAATTTTCAATAAAATTGCTTAAACACGCTGACAAAAGTTAATGACATCATATTTCAGTGCTTGTGATAACACAGTTGCCAATTCAAATCACAAAAATTTACTAGTTATTTTTAAGTGCACTTGTGCTCCCCCACTTTGAAAATAGTTCCGCCACCCATGCCATGCCTAGACTACCTGTAAAACAAATATTTCGCACTTGGATGAAAACATTGCGGCACTGTGTGTATAAATTTCTTTTGAATTTGTTGGTCACCCTTGTCGTGAAATACAAGAAATAAGGCTAAATGTATAAATAAGCTACCATAATTCCTTGACAAGGTATTAAGTTTTGAGCTACAAGACAATATATAGCTAGGTCAATACTTCTCTAAAGTTTTGATGGAAATCCTGTTAACTAATGGTTGAAGACAGTCTTTTGCAATACTGACAGTCCATTCTAAAAAACTAAGTCTCCACAATAGTGCTGCTGTTTGTCTTCGGCAAAAACTTCGCAGAGGTTTGCCTAAAAATATAATTTAACATTATGCACTTGCACAACTTTAAATTTTACGCCGTCTGTTTCTGAATACGTGACAACCAATGTTACACTAGAGCCAGTTAGCCAACGCTTTTGCACGAAACAAATCACGGCTGTACAATGGTCAATGGTCAATGGTTTATTGTTTCATATGACTCAGCCAACAAGCAGAAGCATCATAAAAGCCATCGCATGCAGTAAGGCAATCGTTAGCGAACA
>JGI24158J21664_10001706_pt1 | contig 25301 bp, 17 predicted proteins | sample Ectturendosymbi3_FD_21664 | JGI IMG/M metagenome (IMG submission 21664) | reverse complement strand
GTTCGTGCCACACCATTAAAAACTTTGGGTAATTTCAAGCGTTTTAACACCATTCCAAATAGTGAAATTTTACTGAATCTTATACGCAAAATGAAATGTTTCACAAATCAATTTCAATTGTGTTTTTGTTTTTGTATTGACAACGCTAAATAGCTATATTTTATTTCTGCATTCGCAACACAAGTGGCATCCTTACGGACAACTTGCTAGTTGCTACATATGTTTTGTCTTGTCTTTGCATTCCGGTATCTAATGCAGTTGTAGAATGAGTATTCAGTCATGATACTTGTGCGTTCAAGATGAAAAAGAGTTGCGATTTTGAATGTTTTTAAGACAGGTATCAATGCTGTGTCATTTTTGCCTGTTTTTAAGCTGTGTTCTTGGTGTTTTTAACAGCCCAGTGGCTACTCCGGCATACGGGCTGCTCGGGTTTCGCCCGAGTCTTCGATTAGGATTTATATCGGAGAACGCGAGCTTGCTTGCTTTGTATGTTTGTTCCACCACCCACGGTCTCACTTCACTAAGTTGTTAACTCGGGCTCTTTTCTTTGTGCCTTGTCACTGTTCATATATTTTCGTTCCATGTCTAGCTTTTCGCGTTCATGTTGCAGATGACCTAGGATTGTGAATATCGTCAGAATCGTCGCCAGAAAGTCTTCAAATTGTTTAAAATTTTGTTGGCTGAAAGTTATCTGCTGTATATGTCAATCAAACGAACTTGAACGAACGTGAAATTAAGCAAAAAACTAAGGGGCCAAGCAGGGGTCCAGCCAAAATTCTGGGAGGGGCCATGGCCTACCCAGGCCCCCCCTCAGAACCGCCACTGTGGCGTTATCATTTCTCTGTGACGTACGTTGCTCGAAAATGGAGAAGTTATCATGAAAATTTCTCATTTATTTTTGCATAACATAACGTCACAGGGCAACGATAATTCCAGCCAGAATGAAAGCAAAATATGGAAATTTCAGTGACGCAAGCGTCGAACGGTTTTATTCAGTCAGTCAGAATAAATCGTATGATTAGCCCAAGTGATGCTGATAGCCTGGGTCGCCCCTGTAACAGCCTATTTGAATTTCAGGTGGTTCACCGATAAGTTTTCATAGTGGTGTAGTTTTGTCTGAAATAGTGTAATTTAGACGTTCATATGGTGTATATGTAATGACATAATATTTCTATGCTTGTGACGTCACAGTTGCTAATTCAAACCACAAAATTTGCTATAATTTCTTTTCAACGTGCACTTGTGCCCCCCCACTTTGACAAAGGCTCTGCCACCAATGTGTATAGCTAGCATTACTGGTTTGAACTGTTACATTGCGTCTGCGCGCTTTTTCATATATTGTGCACGGTTTTTCCATGTATTAATTTATTATGCACTTTTCCTTATTCGATTAAGGGGCCACTTTGATAGCTGCGGTCAGGACGATAGTAGACAAGGTTTTCGTGTGCATTTTCTGTTAGTTTAAATATCATTACCGTGACCATGGGGCCTAGTTTGTGCTTTGTAGTGCCAGTCTTCTCGATTTTGTTAGGTCGTCAACGCCCTCGGCGCTGTGTTTCGTAAAAACCACGCTGTTCCGAAACCAAGAGATCTTTTCGCGACACAGTCGCTTGTTGTCAGTCCGACCATACTTTACATCTACTATTAACACGTAGTTTTGGCGCTTGCCATCGCTGTGACCGCGATCCCGTATTGTGAAGCGGATTTCCGCAGGCCAACAGAAGGTCGAGCGTTGAAGACTTGCACAGATTGCAATGCCAGAATTCAACGTTGTCGAGTTTTAAACATAAACTGCGTGTTTTGTATCGAAAGCATCAAAGTGCGCGAAATCATTCATTTTACGAAAGCAGTCCTCACAATAGCTTGGTTTTTGTTTTAACGCCTGGTCTACCTCGTACATTTTTCATGACTCATCCCTTCACTCTGCGGGTAAACAGCGTTTTTTTCTCTATCTTGTTTGAAACCATATATGAAGCATTAGGTGTAGCAAGGACTATAGACGTTCAATATCATAGCTAATTTAGAACGTTTGTTTCTAGCTGATTCTAAGATCACGCCCGACTCGAAGCTGCCAGATGGAGCAGTGTTTCAAACAACAACGCGGGAAGGTCAGTGCCGAGTGTTCTGCAACACACTTGACGTCTTCCTCGCTCTTGATTTATCTCTCAGTGCGTGGTACTGGGTTGATATATGACCTAATGGAACTTCTTTACGTGGGATGTCAGCTGCCCGAAAAAGCACCCTAGTAATTAGGCTGAGCGCGGTGCACGTTGTGATAACAGAAGCCCTTGCCAAGATAATGCAAAGTGCTTGTACCATTCGGTCGGCCTTAGTTCTGGTTCTATAGACCGCTTGTGCTTTGTGCGGCAGCTAACCAGGCAAAGTGCACTTCGCTAGATGTTTTCGAATGACCGCTCAAAATGTTGCTGTCGTTGCAGAATGTAGTTATTTGAACCCTGCTCCCACCGTGTGCTTCGCCGAATATACTTTCATTATTTCATTTCGTTTTTAGTATTAACAGCTAAAATACGAAACTAACGATTTTTTCGAGGTGGCGACATTTTTCTTGATAGTTATGTCACTGCCAGCGCAAATTCTTCCTTGTGGTTTGAGCGAAGACATTAAAATAAACCATAATCTAATTAACGCTCATCATTAGCCCTGCGTACGCCGGACTGCAAGGTCATTTGCATCGTCACCATTTATAGTTCGATTTTGTGAGGTCATTCATATGTGACAGTATCTGGCACCGTTTGCAGGCAATCTCGTCCACACTGACACTTACTATCCGGTGCCTGACAATAGCGCGAAATCTAACGTTTACGAACGAACGAAAACAACCACTGTGATTCGCGCACCGCATCACGAGGGCATCGGTCCAGTCAATGAAAGCGGATTACCATACGCCCTGAGAAGTGTAAGTGCTCTGCTGACTGTTAAGAAAACTTTTTCCGTGCAAAACCAGATATACAAGGGCATTTGGGAGCATTCCTGTTGTTTGTCTCACGTGAAAATTGGGTCAAGTCGCATGTATCGCTGATTGTAATCAGAAAACGTACACACTTTGGTAACGGCCGTAGGAAGTTCTGAAATGTGCGTTCAGCAGGCAAGTCAAAGCTGCGCTTTTCTTCCTTGCATAATTTTTTTCACTGTATTTAAACTTTCAAGAGTTCCTTTATTGTGTTTAATGTACTTCTTAGACTGTGGGCGACTCTAAACATTGGTACAAGAACATGTTCAAGCAGATGCACACTATCGGCAATACCGAAGGTGAGTTCTGAACGTGAATGGGCTCGAATCTTGTTGGCAGAGAATTTTTATCAACGTTTGTCGAGTAGTTTAACGGCATCCGCATGCATCTGCATGGTTACAGATGTGTGTTATACAGTACATGCTTCGAAGCAAACGTTGTCGAAACACGTTGCGTCCCCGTGCGCTTATTTGGCGATTGGCAAGGTCATTAATCAGGATAGAAGTGCTTAATGTGATTGAAATTATTTGTCCACACACGATCATGTTTGCAGCAATGTCAAAGCACGGTGATCATTTGTGACTGAGCGTTCCGTGTGTTTAATTGGCGCTGCAATGCAGTTTTCTTGGGCGTTCTCCATCCTCCATAAACCTATTTTCAGGTGCTTCTGATGCAACCCAACCCTCCTCTACAACTACTTCGCACCACACAAAGTGAGTTTTTTGCTGCATCGTGCGTCTGAATCTTATTTTGGAAAGCCCAACGTTCATGTTTTCCTTGCTGATATGCCGGCAGCAAGCTATAAATTGCGGTGCAAAAGTACGATCGTGTCGTTCACTCAGCGCCGCCCACGCTTAGCTTGAGCAAAGAGCTTGCGATATTGATGCAACCACGTCACGCTTTCTTGCGCTTGAAAGCTGCTTTCAGCGCCAGGCATCCAGCAAAGGAATCGCCGACAGATTCCGCCGATAACGAGCGCCATTCACAACAGGACCGGCTGCTATATTCATCAGCAGGTCGTAACTCGCGTTCATACTTCGCTGTCACCAACCGTGAATCAGCTTTCGGGCTTCGGAGTTATTCAAACTAAAATATATATTTTAACGACGACATGCTTGTTGTTCGCTCAGCCTTCGTTTGACTTTCTGACGCTTGAAATGACATCATTTGCTGCTGAGCGCTAAGAAGCTAAACTGTGTTTGACGACAATCTCGGTGGGCGAGGCAGTTTCTCGTCCAGCCGCAAGCTTTTCGTCCTTGAACAGCGTGAGAACGAATTAATACGATCGGTGTCTGCCGCCAGCGATGCATCTTATTTGCTGCGACGATCTATTCCGTAAACGAAAATACCAGGTGCGCGGGCTCTCAAATCACTAAGATTTGGAGCGTTTTGCTCTTGCCTGTGTTGGTGTAATTGATTGAGATGCAAAAAGACACCGATAAAGACACCGATTGTAGTAATTCGTTCTCACACTGTTCAAGGCTGCAAGGTCTATCTGTAAGTTTCGACATTATTTTATAAAACATTTTTGGCAAAGCTGCAATAAACCTATTTTTCGGTTTTGAGATACGTAAAAAATTTTTTGTCACACGTCTTTATTGGGAAACCAGGATAAATTATTTTAATACGTGGGACGCACAGCTGCTCTGTGTTTGTAATTACGACGTAGTGTCTGGCATGTTTGTAGACAAGTAGTTATGTTTCCGGGCTAGTCTTTTACAACCCACTATACAATGTCCAAGATTAGCACTTGATGATTTCACTTAACTTTACCATACGTTAAATATGTTGGAAAATGACTTATGAAGATGAAGTTGCGTACCTTTTCAACGAGAAACTACACGCGCATGCATTGCGCAGAGAAACAAAAAACTAAGCACTCCTTTTGTAAATGTAAATGTTATCTCTAACGGACCCACAGTCTGCTACATCAATTCCGTGCTGCACCGTAATGTGATTTAAGATCAGCGCGTTGTCTTCTTGCGAAAGCTCAAAGAACCACTGAGCGAAGCAAATATTTGCATCATGAACGCTGCGACTAAGCTGTATGGACATTTTGAAACGACTCGGTTTGATGCATCGACCATTCTTGATTCTCGTTAACACCGCTGTGGTTCATGATTTTTTGTTGCCATTTGTCTTCTTGTAAAAGAACGAATTGAGACGATGAATGGAAGTGACGAATTAAATCAACTACCATCTGAAGAACATCGAGACAGACACATGTGGGCTGACTGATTGGTTTGAATGTCTTCACGAAAAGAAGACAACAGTGCGCCGTTTACGACTTGGCATGATCGTAAAACCAGCATTGTGGCGATTTTTCCGCTACCGCTCCCTGCGCCTGATTTAAGCAAATTTGTAACATAGGCTTAAAACGAGCTTTGTCCAGTGGTAGCGAATGGTAGATAGCCGTACTTGCCGATTCTGGTGAATTAGACCGTGCGCCATTTCTTACTGCACACACCCGTAGTCTTTCTATAGGAGTGATCCTTAAACAGACCTCGAATATGAGAACGGAGATCTATGTTATTCGTTAAAGAAATTTGCAGTCTCAAGCGTCAACGGTTACATTAGTATCGGATTGACACCAACACACACAACTTTTGAGGAAATAGTGTCTTTCTCAAGATTTACGCTATACCAGTTTTTTTTAATGAAAATGTTACGTAACCGGTATGGACCTGCAAAGACCCGATTTTCAATTTTAGGGACCCGAATCGGATCCCTAAAACATCTTTAAAAAAACTTGCGCTATCCCAACAATTTTTGGCTGAAGTTGACTTGAAATTATACCGCATAAGCTTTGCCGATCGAAACAGCTCCGCGTACTGCCTGAAGTCACGTGTCCCTTCATATTTTTGTCTCTCACGTTCGCAGGGAGAAGCACACTTCGATGGAATTGGACAAACCGAAAAAAGTTGGGAAGATTACCGATTACCAACCCGCCGAACCTTACGTCGTGGAAAACCAACCTGTAAGTCATAATCATGAGAGTTGTTGATCAAGCGAAAAACTTAGCTTGTTGTTGACGATTGTTTTTATGGGGCATTTTACTTTGGCCACTGTGCGGTTGGCATGCGATTTTCTGTTTCTCAATTTACTTTTCAAAAACAGCGACTAGTTATGCAAGAAAATCAGTTATCTTCTTTCTAACTTCCGTTACTCCTTGATCTGTCTTTTCGCCTTCCTTGTGAAGTCTGCCATTTGCATTATTCTTCGACAAGCTTCGACCAATCGTTGCAAAGTTCATTATTTCATGTGAGGATTCAAAAAACTACTCTGGTTGAGCAGAATGCCGAAGAAGGTCCGGACGGAGTTATCTGTGCCTGCATCGGTTATTAATGTCGATCATCTTTCAACTCTTGTCTCTTTCTTTGCTGAGTGAGTTAACTTTTCTACCTCTGCGTTCTCTCTTCATGCTTTAGATCAGGCTGAATTTGAACCGACCACAGGCGCCTCCCAGGCGCGCTTATACTCCCGATAATAAAGGGTCAGCGCGCGGCGAGCACGGCAAGTTAGTAAGTATCTTGCTCGCTTCCAGGGTTGCATGTTTGCATTAATCTGTGCACTTGCCTTGTGAGCACCACTCGAATGCCACTCACGCGTTTGAGTGACTTAGACGTTTTCACGTTGGCTTATTCTGTCCTCCACGAGTAAACATGTGCTTACGTGTTGTTACTGCGTGGCGCGTGTAACAGTAGTTTGTGGATTTTAGTTCTTGATATGTTTTCTTGATGCCTGTTGTGGTTGCTGAGCTCAGCGTGCAACGCCACATTAGGCATCGCAATTATTTCATTGAACCTGCATGAACAATGATGAACTGGATCATTTTCTTTTTGCTCCTGGAGAGTTTTCTCACCGTGCCAGCATTTTTAAGTAAGAAGATGCTCAGCTCCTGGTAACCATGGTGTTCGAATTCAACCACGCTGAGGGGTTTTGTGTATACTTCAGATTAAAAAACTTACTACGATTTTTAGTATGGTTGTTTTCGGTGCACCACGAGATGTAACATGTAGTTTTGAGAGGAAATTTTGTTCAAAACACCGTAGCAGTTTACTTGGTGGTTACATTTCAGATTGTTTGTTGCGATGTGAGGAGATGCATTTACTTTATCCTGCATCCTTGAAAGATGCAAGGGTCTGTTTGGAGTATTTGTGTAGCGCATACGTTCAGCATGTGGGTATTGCTGTGATATTTGGCAAAGGAGGGGATTGTTCCCTAGAGAATGGGTTTGCTGTAAATTGCTCTTTTTATTCAAACTTTTGTCATGTGATTGCGAAGATGTTTGACTGTCCTTTGTCGATTAACTTGTTACATACTGTTTCATCTGTATCTCATCGTTTCTCTCCACTTTATGTTGGCATAACTTTTCCTCTCCTGTCATATGTGAGATGACTTCAGCATTCAGCAATGATAGCCTGTCCGACGTTTCAAGCCAGTCATCACCAGCTGGCTTTAGCGTGCTGTTGAACAGGTTAAGGTCGAGCACCAGTCAAGTGTAGTTGACAGTTTCGTTTTTTTTTTATCAGCATAATGGTCCTGAGAGCTAAAGATTCTTTCAGTAACATTCCTGGTTCAAAGCTCGCTTGTGTCAAGCGTTGAAAACATCTTGGTAAAGCTTGTAAGAAATATAGAACTGTTAAAGTAATTAACTGTGATTGCGGTTTGAAGATTTCTTCCATACTATAAGTATCAACAAAATACATGTGGCGGAGTTCACACCAACGGCTTCATTGTTTTGTTGAACAAGAAACACGGCAGTGAAGCAGTTGTTTGATACTTTTCCTTCGCTCGCGTTATTCGTGAACTTAACGTAGGAACATTATTACTGGCTTACAGATAATTGCTAACGCTGCATGCTTGCAACATGAACGGCAATTTCGGCGGTAGGAACGAAAACTCCGCCCGTACAGCAAAGGAAACTGGATTTTGCCGTTTTACCGTATTTGGCCTGAACGCAAGGCTTCGTGGTCAGTGAATCAAGAGCACGTCGTGTCATTTGAGTTTCGGAAATTTCGCGGTGGCTGAAGGTGACGTAAGACCTTTAAACCTTCGAACGCTTTTATCTGGCAGTGCAATTGCAACGTTGTCTCACGCCTGAGATTATACTGTAATCCAGAGCATCAAAAAAGTTATCGCCGGAAAACTAGCCGGACAGCACAAACTTCGCTGTGCTTTTCTTAGGTAGTGGTACACTTTCAAGAGGGTTTGCAATTCAAGGTTTGTCACTTCGCTTTTCACAGGATAAATACGGAAAAAATGTCGTTCTTCGTAATTCAGTTCACCTCAATTTCTTTTAACACGGTTGTGTTGTTTTCGGCAGACGGTCTGTGTTCTTGTATGGCTGCTGCCCCCGCGACCCTAGCCAAGGGAAAGTGGGTGTGAAAACGAATGAAGGAGTGGTCGGTGTTCTTGATGTTTGCACGTGATTTCACTATATTGATTTCATTCGCAAGAAACACTCTGCGCTGAAAGTAACACCCGAGTTTACGAGAAAGCATGACAGCCTTTTGTTTGCAGATCATGAAATAAAAGGCAATTAAGAATATCACGTATTGAAGCTCCTAATTCTTGACCGTTTGCCGCAGACCCGAAACACTTTTTGCTGCTTGGGCGCTGCGCGCGGCTCGCTCTAAGTTTGTATGAAGGCATAAGTCGTTTCCAGTTACAGCGATTCTAATCAAATCAATCCTTTCACACCATAAGCAGTTGACCAGTATTTGTGCGTTGCTGCAATTTGATACGGGTGTTTTCGGATAAAGCGTGCATGCAACTCTAAATAAAACCATATCTCGGATTCATTCTACATTTGAATGAATTTGTTTAACCATTGCATACAAAAATGCATTTCACCATTCCAAACAATATGAATTGTTGCTAAGCCTCAAGTCATCACGTCTCTGAAAATGTTCATTGTAGAAATGGTGGTGTCTTGCTAAAGTTTGTTTGTCAGATTTCATTTGGGGCAAAAATGCCGCAATGATTTGCGGTTAATTATATTGATGGGCCATAATTTCATGTTCATTACAATATAATGCAGATGTCTTGTTTTGCATATTTTCCGACCAGTTTTACAGCGCCGCATGTTCCCCCTGTATAAATGCTTGGAATGAATGTAGGACGGTGGTGAAGCATTGTGGCTTGCCACAAAACCATCGTCTGACTTATCGATCTTGCTGAAGCACGATCTATCGCATGGGAACTGCTGTCTCAACTGACTGCTTGTTGTGTAACATTCTTGATACCTGCACACGCCCACTTGACAGTTGAGATTGGCATTTTTGCGCCACCGTATGGAACGAAGCATCTCCCATCAACGCCACTCAGACATTGGCGAGTACAACGCTTGCTGTGCGTGAGTGCGTTGAAAGTGGCAGCGACAATGTGACTTTTAGGCCTGCTTTCACCGTCCTGGCAGTTTTTGTAGGGTTGTGTGAAGTGTCAAATTTTAGCGATCTTCTGTTGCTCTTGTGAATTTGCTAGGTAAGAAAATTAAACCTTCCTTCTTCATCAATCACGAGGCCGTTATCATGTTTGTTAAAGCGCGTGCTTCTGAAGATGACTGTTGAAACGGACAATTTGATGTGATTGCGTAATTTTTTATACCTATGTTCATTAAACGTTCCAGTACTTGGGTGCTCTTGTCGGTAATCGCCCTATAAATCTTCATATCAGGCTTCGTCGGTTTCCATAGCGCGTTAGATGTGTTCGGCGTAATTTATCAGTCAACGATTGCACTTGTGATGTTAACCTATTCTTTACGTCTGGAGAGCGAGAAGTCGATTCTGTCGTTAATGGCCATTGATAAGATATTCGATACCAACAAGTGAGAGGGCTGGACGTATTGTTCGGATTATAGCGGGGCGTTTTCCGTCATCCGATTAGGGCGCTTGACTTTTGAAAATGGTTGATGATGTCCTGATGTGATTTCAATGCGCTTTCAAGATATTGCATAGCTGGTTAACTAGCACGTTACGCTCATGCAGTTAGCCAAATCGGAGAATCCCACCTTAGAGCTACATTATTGCTTTAAAAAAAATCAGCAGCTTGACATTGGAATGACCACATGCCAAGAATCAGATTATCGTAACTTAGAAGACGAAACATTGCGTTCGTTGAAAACTGAAACTTACTTTCTTGGAAACATTTTTGTTGTCAAATTTGTTGTTCCGTTATATGTGGAAGTGCGCCGGTCTTGGGTTGACATCGAGCAATTTAATTAACTTCAGGTTTGCCCGAACCGCTAATCCCTGGTTTACTGTAGTTTCCAGTTAGGAAAAGGTACTTGTATGTTTTCTTATGTTTGCAATAGAGAATTTTCAAAGTATTCAAAGTTGTGTGACAGTAAACTCGCGTTATCTGTAAGTTTCGTGTTGCGGCGTAAGTCCTCAGCGGCACAACAGGTTGTATTTCGTTGCGGATATGCAGCGCTACCTCAAAATCGGAATTAACCTTCGCAGGCAGATGGCAGCTCCAACCAAAATTTCAACAATGTTACCACAAATTCAGTGGTCGCTTTTGCAAGATATGTTTTTTAATGTAGAAAAGGTAACTTCAAGTTAACCGCAAAAATCAGCTTTGGTGACGCAACAAAACACGCATACTCGCACCTCTACCAAAAGCAATTCGTGCCTCGGTGGTGCGGACACCCCAGTTTTAAAACCGCGGTCACGTGTATAAATATTCTGACTTATTCAATACTGGTCATCATTGCCAGGTTGTATCAAATCGATTGTGTGCGATCCATGCGGTCTCAACGAGTTCAAGTGCAGGCGACGAAAGTGATTACGTGAATGTTATCCATAGTCTCAAGTTGTTGGTACTTGACCATTTCCTACGCTTTACCAATGAAAGCGTTGAGACGCGTGCTTAACCAGCCGCAGCGTTACGGCTCGTGTCACAATGTGAGCAAAATACACTACAGCGCTTTCTGAACCGAAACATGATAGTTATTGTTATTGCTGTTGTTCCCATCACAGCGATTAAGACGAATCGTTGATTGCTTTTCGAACGAGCTTTGTTCGATCAGACGTTAGGCTCTGAACAGCTGGAAAGTTGGGAACGGTTGTTGAAAGACATATCTGTCCACTCCAGTAGTTGTGTGCAGAAGTGGCTCGTTGTGGTTGTCAGCTGCTGGAAAAATGCTCTGTTGGTGAGGTTGCTGATTCTGGCACGATGCACGTCATTTCCTGTGTTTGTTAAAGAACGGGAGAATTCCTCCATCCCTTCTATGCCATGGTAAAATGTTGTTGGTTTTAAGATTGTTTTGGCGTGCTTGCCCGTGACGTGCGTGTGCGAGTTAGAGACGATTTTGACACAGTTACATTGGTGCAAAAAGTTGTTAATGCACGGTTTGCACGCCCTTGCTGGTTGATATATGCGAGGTTGATACGAGAACTTGGTATTAGGTAATTTGGTGACTTTGCTGCGAACACAGAGTTTGGCGTTTTACTGCTCTGTACGGATGAGCATTGACGATTGTTTTCTTTGTTGCATTGATCGACGTAGTACCGCAGTTCTAGCTTAGAAGATTTTTGCAATATGACTTGGACGAATTTTTTCGACGACATCGTTGATCAGAACCTGGTAAGAAACAGTAGATTTCAGTTGACTTTGTCGACCGTTACATGTTATAGCATTCTGTACCTTTCTTCCTTGTTCGAACACTTTGAGATCTACTGTTACGTAGTCATGGCTGTTGTCTTATATCTCGGTTTTTAAGTTTTTCTTCATTCTTTACTTTCTTCTTTTTCTTTTTCCATCGAAGAAGCCCGGTCGTATATGGGATATGGACGTGAGTGAGGTGAGCGTTTTATACCCCGAAAAGTGTGGAGTTGAAACCCAGTGTTAGTACAACACGTTCTGTTTAACTTTATGCATTTGCTTTGTTTTTCCATCGTTTATATTCCATGCTGCAATGTGAGCGAGCGTTTCTCATTTGCCGAGACTTTTTAGTCGGAAGAAAGCATTGTAGTTCAGTGTTATGTGATTGTGTCGTTATGCGATTGGAAAAACGAATAATGTATTCCAGCCAAAAGCCGCTGCTGGGGAGAACCATGCTTTGTTGCGTAAGTGCTGTTTTCATTGGTTCCGATATAAGTGCGTTATTCAAGTGCGATTAAAGCTGCACACCTGGTGTAAATGCTTTAGAGGTGGACCCCATGATACGATTGTGACGCTATCGAGATGAAAACCTCATGCTGACCACTGTGCTTTGTACGGGGTTGGTCGTGTTTGACCGTTCATTCACTGCTACGAAACCACCATTGTTCAGATAACCTTAGCGTCTTAGGGAGTTTGACAAATTCTCTGTTGTTATAAAATATCGGCCTCAACGGCTCAGGTTGCACGAAACCATACAAATTTGTATCATGCGAAACCTAACAAAAACTTGTCACTGCCGACTCAATAATAAGACGAGGACTAATTACAACGTGACTCAAAAATTCAAGTTGTCATGCAGTTGTTCGTACCATGAATTATGCTTTCAACAAGAACAATTGATGGCAATATCTCCGATTACTACTTTTAAGTAAGCAATTCTGTCTTGCCAGTATACGAGGATCAAACTATTTCAGCTTGCGTTGCGAAGCAACTGTGGCCGAAACCTAATTTAAATAGAAAACAACTTATACTGGATGGAGTTGCATGTGCTTGTCATATACGTCGCTTGTGCTTTTACCACAAAACACCCACCGCCAGCAGCCCAACTGCGCTTGCACTATGGCACCTGCTGCACCACTGGTGAAAGCATTTTCAGTTGGAGATGCTTTGAAAATGTTGCCCCTGACCTGGTCAATTTCCAGCCGATATAATGCTGCGATCTCTTATTTCCTGTCTTGTTGTTTCAGTATCATCAGCACAGCGTTACCAAACCGGAAGTGAGGTATGTGTGATTGGTGTCCATTGTCAGTATTATATCATCAGAATGTCAGTGTTATAGCAGCTGTTTATCCCTCAGCTGAACGTTATTTAATTGTACTCTTGGTTGGTTGGTTGGTTGGTTGGTTGGTCAGTACTATAATGGTTGTGTTTGCGGAAAACAGCCATTTGTGCGTCTAGTTTGCGATTCGCAAACTGCTTTAGTTTACGAGCCACTGTCGAGCGACTTCAATCAAAAAATAAGTAGTACATTGTACAGTTTGTTTTACGAGCTATATAATTCCCCAGTGATGTTTGTTTGGCGGGAGGCACGCCGTCAAGTCGCATGACTTGTTACGATGCATAATGGAAAGGAAAGAAAGTTTCATTATGCAGTACTCGCTTTGTATTCCTTTGGAGTGTCAACGCTGTGAAATTTCCTGATCACTGACCAACATCGAGCCACACACGCGCCCCCACACTTTATTCCGCATTGGCTCCAAACCTCGTGGAGCGAAGTTCTGTTCGATTGGTGTTTTTTTGTGTTGAGGTGCGTGCAGAATCTCCAACAGTCAATCACGATCGATAAAAGCCTAATTTGTCCGGTGCTTCGTTGTGCCCCGGAAAGGACTAGGAAATAGTGTTTGCTCACGTCAGCGTGCTCTGCTGGCGCATCGTTCACTGCAGTCTTACAGGCTGTGAGCTGCATGGTAGAGCACTTAGTAGTTTAAGGTGGCGCCGCGCCCTTGCAGTTTGTAGAAATAAGCTTGTCGACATGCGTTAACAGTGCCTGCCTTTGCACTTATTTGAACAGCTGAGGTTACAGAGCAGTCAGGATATTTACTTTGTGTGTTCAGCCAAAAAGTCACACGTCCAGTTTCGCCGGTTTCGCCGAAGTCTCCTGCTGACAGTAAAACCTTCTCATCGTACACTGCGTACAGAAACGCCATGTCAGGTACCGATGGTTTGATAAAACGGATGAATATGTGCTGCGGCTTGTGTTGTCAGTTGTGCTAACCGCCGTTGCTTAGCCTTGAATATAGCGGTAACATGCACGGTGTTGCTCGTGCGTTTGTCAGTGCTGACACGTTTTTCTACTGAATTTCCGGCTGCTTGCTGCGGAAAAATGTCTGTCACCTGTCTATATTGTTTAAAGCTTCGACGTTTAGCTGCTTACCAGGTAGTGACATCATAACCTGTTTCCTCATCTTACCTGTCGGCTGTTACGTGACAAATAACCGCAGATCGTGCAGTGACTTGATGACTTGTTTCTAGATCTTCTGTTGTGTCATTCCACGTGTCCACAGCTTGGTGCTGAAGCAGCACTTCCTGTGAGTTAATTCCGCATCATATTTAGTACAGCTTCAAAATTCAATGCATTTTTTCTTTTAGGAACTGGTGGCAAGGGCAGTTCTGTGGTATCTGCAACAGCGACTTCAGCTAAAAACTCTAAAGAGGTAAACCCTACCCTTAGTGGCGTTTGTGATCATGATCATATCTATGCTTCCGACTGACATTTTCGTTTGCGAATCTCTGATTTTCTGCAGCTGTAAACAAACCCCTACGCCCGGAACCGTTGCTTAATACTGGTAGTTGCCTTCTGCCACCTCAGTATGATCACAGCCTGTGGCCACATCAACTTGGCCAATCTCTCGGTGAAAAAGCAAATGTGTCGGATAATAATAATTGGATAACACTGCGTATAAAAAAGGTGATGCAGGTGTGGCAATGTTTTTCACACCTCACCATTAGCATTTGGTCGTTGACATTGAAACACATGCACTTTCGCATGCTTTCAACAGGTGATGTAATTTTCCGTTTAGGTTGCAAGCATTCGGCAATACAGATTGGTGTGTGTGTGTGTGCATTGGATGCTTACAATGATAAAATCAGATGACGTATTGGTTATTCTTTGCCATCAAGGGGTGCCATTAACTTACGTTGTGTTCGGTGCAGCAGTCGTTAATTTTGACTGTGAGATGTGGGTTTTTAGCCAAGCAGTGCCGATGCCGATCTGCTTGTTTAGGCATTGTGGATTAGGTGATAGTGGTTTGTAGGGAAAATGCCAGTTAATGTTTGAAAAAACGTCAACTTCCCCTCAGCACGATCAAATTATGAATAACAAATAAAAATTTCTCAACCTTTCCCGGCTAAGTTCGCTCCATCACAAACCGCCTGATACAGATGCTGTGTTGTCCGCTGCACACATGCCTACAGAACCAGCAATAATAACACCGCACAGGTTTCTTTACCTGAGGCAGGTTAGCTGTTGTTTATTCACCCCTTCAAGAAATCCCCAGCGGAATTGAGTCTGATACTCAACCAATAGCACTTCGAAAAGCAAGAGCTTGAAGTTTGCACAATTGTTTCAGGGAAAATGTTTACTTCCTTGCCTATGTCGCTCTTCATATTTAGAATATTTCTAAATTCCCGAATGAGTATTATTGTAATAGTTTTGGGTGCCAATTCTTTCCGTAAAATACATCAAGTTTCCGATTAAAGGCATTTTTTCCCATTTTCGAGGTAATGATTATATTGGCAATTGTCCTGTTGTCGACTGTTTTTGTTTCCTCTTTTTTTGTTATTAGAACAGCGGTCTTCTTTAAATTTGATAACACTCCAGATACTTCCAGTGTGTTTCATGAGCCAACTTTTTTCAAACACCGATGGTTCATAAATTTCTAAATCATTCATACCAACTTACTTCGTTTCCTCTCAGTATATATGATAGATCAAAATTACAACACTCTACCATATCTCGTTTGAAGACAGCATTATTGAAACTTAGCTGATCACACGTTACAAACGGAAAACATCAATTGCTTTGATTAGAAAGATGAAGGTCTTCGGTTGCTTGATCGCTCTTTTGCAAGATTGGTTTCCAGCCCTTGACAGGGTTGTCACTCTGCTGAACTAAAAAACGCAAAATTTCGGAAAAAATACCAAATGTAGCGCAAAAAATCCCACATCTAAATTTTATAAAATGTTTAGAAAAAATGTGGTAATTGAAAAAACAACAGTTAGACATCTTTTCCGTCACGCACTACATGCCACATCTATTTCGAACTGAAGTTGCGTAAAGTCGCAGACCACCAAGTAACCGAGAAAAAATTCAGTGATAGAAGACGAAAATAAACTTTAGTAATTTCGTACTAAGTGGCTACTATCTTTTTTTAATTAGCTTGGTTCATAAGCGTGCTTGCTTTAAAGTTTATTTTCAACTAATAACCATTTTATGCTAAGCCTTGTTCCAACCACTTACATCACATGATACAATGCAAAGCAATCAACATATTGAAAGCCTGCAACCACCAACTATAGTAAACAAGCTTTATATAGCATTTGCATGGAGTCCCAGCAATGTACTGCAAAGGTGCTCCTTTATTCACCATGTTGGTATTGTTACTGTAAAATATAGGAGAAACATACACAAATCCTGTCAGCATCCCACAGAAGATATCCCCTATATATACACAGAATGTCAAACACTGAAACACTTCAAGTTCGTATGATAACGCGGTATGCGGATAGCACGATGAACGCAGCGAAATTCAGTTTTAGGGTTAAAAATGCTGTGTTGCAGTCACTTCTCATCAACCCCGAAAAAACAGATTTGTTTGCCCCGCGGCCTGGTGGTAAGTGCATCCGCTTCGGTGCTGGTAGGTCTGGTGTTCGCCTCCCGGACGGGTCATACCACGATCTTGTCAATTGGCATTGTAGCCTTACCAGGCGCGGGATGTGCGGAAGAGCTGCGGGAACCATTTATTCAGACAAGACGCATCATCCGGGCTTCGACCTGCCGCCAATTGTAAATAGAGAAATCCGTCGCATTGGGCGTGATCCAACAAAAAATGAGAATACCGTTTTATAACCTGATCTACGGAGTACCCGTTTCTCATTTGAATGCCTTCCCTCAGGAAGAACCAACCAACCTCAAAGCTAAAAATGTAAACTGGCGTTAATAAACGGCGAGGAAATCTGTTATTTGAATAAATGATGGACGATACACTTCTCCCCCTGAATCACCGATGTTTCCGTCGATTCGGTTTTCCCAGTTTAGGAACTACACGTACCGTGTGCAAAGTGCTTACCCATTTACACACACCGTAGGACGCGACTGTGAAAGAAACCGACTGTGAAAGAGCTATGCGTCTGCTTGAATTAGTTTCTTTCCGATGTGCTTCAACACATTGCTTTGCAAGATGCGTCATAACCGCATATGTCTTTGCAATCGCCACAGCCGAGCAAACTACGACAACCTGCTCGAGCCAAGTTCGACTTCTCGGCTCAGACTGCAAAGGAACTGCCGGTGAGCAAAGGACAGACTGTCATCATAACGCGAAGGGTCGATGACAACTGGTACATGGCGGAGAACATGGACGGTACAAAGAGTGGTATTATCCCCATAAACTACGTAGAGGTCAGTTTTGTGTTCATCTGCAAATAAATCGCTGCTGGACGCCCCCAAATATTGTGTTTAGAGATTGATCGGTTGAAAGGCAGTTGAAAGGTAACAGGCGTCAGAAATTGATTGGCGGCCTTTTTAAGGTTATGCAAACTCAGACATTAAAGTCGTATGTGTTAGCGTTAGGTTACCTGAGAATGAAAATGATTATTTGCCGTTTATTTCGTAGTCGTTCTTATTTCACAAGGGCTGGTTACGTCAGGCCTCGACTGACCGACCATTACTTTCGACAGTTGTGCGACGTTGTTTGCGTCCTGTTGCGTAGATTCGGTTAAGGTCGCTTTGGCTTCTTCAGTGTAAGTAAAGATTGATGAAAAGAGGACCCTCACTAAACAGCTTCGTGAGGTCGATTCTGATAAAACTGATTAAATGCGTCGGTCGGTCGGTTCTGATTAAATGTGAACCCGTCCATCTTCCTGTAACTTTGGCCCTGTGCAGCTGCCAATCGAAAATAACGTACATTTGCTTTTGACAAAGCCTGTGGCAGCGAATGTGTAAAGAGTTGTTTCATGGCTTGTGCTGAAGAAAGTTGTTCGAGCGCGTTTCTATGATGCCGAGTTTGTTGGGGGTGATTTTCATCTGTAAATGCGTCTCCGATCAAACGTCACCACCATCGTAAAGCGCGTCCTCATTTCATAGGTTATTTCTCCCTCGTCGTCGCCCGAAAAACCGCTCAGGAATGGAATGGCGAAAGCCAAGTTCGATTTTACTGGAAACACCAAAGTGGAGCTGTCTTTCAAGAAAGGCGATGGCATTACATTGTTAAAGAAGGTGGACGACAATTGGTGAGTTCCTCCTCTGACTGTCATGTGCCAATGTGAATTTTAAAACTTGTTCGTTAATTTTGTAAAAGTTAGCTTCAAAGCGCTGAAAATAATCTTCCCTCAGCGTTCCGTTGGTTTACTTCTACATTTTCATTGTTTTTCGCTGTGTACGAAACATTCTGGTTTCGTGCTCGACATCCTTCATTTGTGTCGAAAATCGTTCCACTTCACTGCTGCCAGTAAATTGCTCAAAGTGTTGCAAAAATTTGCCATGTGTTTCTGTTGGTGCAAAGGATATGACTCGCTGCAGACTCCCATGGTTTTGAGGAAAGCTATACCTAAACTTTATCTACGATGTCCTCCAAACCCTTTTTCTTTGAAAATTGGGTAAAGATTGTGACGTGTGCGTCTGGTAAACAATAAGCTTTCTACGCGTTTTCGTTCTGACTGATGACATCACCAGGTACAAAGGGAAGTTTGGCGGCAAAACAGGAATCTTGCCGGTTGTTTACGTCGACGTCATTGCTGAGCCCGAAACCGAGCCGGCAAAACCCAAGTCGAAGATCCCGAAGGAGCTGATGGAAGCCCCGGCTAAAATATCGCCTCGAAGTAGTGGTTCTCATGCAAGTCAACATTCGCATTCGTTAAGCCAGGGCAGTTCGAACGAGGAACCTGATGGTGAGTTGCTTTTTAGCGCAGCGCTTCCCAATGTTAAAAGTCCCGCACGTCGTGCAGTCTCTGCATCACACAGCTTCAGTAAAATTTGCGTAAAGACGAAATTTTCTTTCCAAGCATCAAGGTAGAGGTGGTTATCCATTTCCGTTTCGTGAAGAAGTTGTTAAAATTGCATTGAGTTTTGCATAATTTTTAAGCAACGTAGCCTGATCTGTTTTACCTGCGGTTTGGCAACTCAGTATATCTTACTTGCTCAAGTAATATCCAGTCTCCTGGGATCCTCTGCTTCGCAGCATCGATTATTAGCATCATTGCAACAGGAGGTTACTTTGTGGGACACTATGCATCACCCACCTTCCAAGTCTTAACTTCGCTTCACAACAGGGCGGATCGCTTGCCCTTCCTCAGAGAAAATGCTGTAGAGAAATTTGGGTTAACTTTCGTGCGATGCTGTTTCACGGTTTTGGTTCGTCACGCACGCATATTGCTCCGCTCAACGTTCGGAGAGTCAGCATCGCCTTCATAGCTGTGTGGCATCTGGTGCAGGTCACCGGGTATTAATACAGTGGCGAAAGAAAGTGTCGCGTTCAATTGCCTCTGCACTGTTCACCCCCTCTACGGAATGTGCGTCTGGACTTGCCACGCTTATGCGCTTTTCATGTCAAACACCGAATTTTATTTCATTTTCTTCGTAAACCGTTGCTCCAGTCGTAGATGCTCGCTTCAAGAAAGTGCTGCACGCTCCAGGCACGTTTCTTCGCAACAGCGGTTGTACTATGCAATGCCTGTGGTTGCCATAGAGTGAATTAGTATAACATTCTTGCGAGCCGTTCCTCTGCCTTCGAGTAACATCACGTCATCCTTCTGAACGACGGCCCGCATTTCAACAGTGGTGCTCAATGGTGCGCACGGCAAGTTAACTTGAAGAATCGCAGTGGGATTTAGCGTTCTGGCAACACGTTTACGAATGGAGTGGTTGGATTGCCAGTGTTTCTTTACACAACCGCAACGTTTGTTTGCTGTAAATGTCGCTGTGTTGTGCCTTAACGTGTCCTGTATGTCGCAACAAGTGGCTTCACAGCAACACGTGGTCAGTGAATGGAAGCATAGCTTATCTTCCAGTGTTATGTGCAACCTACTTGTTAGACTATTGCTATTTTATGTGGATGCAATTGAACAAGCCTACAGACGTGTTATTCAGAGCGAGGCCTTTCCACTGGCTGATGAGCACACAGTTGTTTTCGTCATACCATTTCCACAGCCTTCAATATCGGCATTTTTTAGGGATTCACTGAATAGCGAAGATTAAAATTGTTGGATGTTTAGTGCTTTGCCCTCTTCAGAACCAAGAACCCGTGTTCATTCAGACCTGTTTAGATTATAATAAGATAAAAGTTTCCGCCACTTCTCTTTGAACGCTAGCAATTTATGAGACGTTTTTTTCAACAAGTTTTTGCGCCCGTGCCATTTATTACCTGGGTCAGGGGTCTCAAACTCAAATTGCTCCTAGGGCCAGATGAGGGTTTATAAAGTAACCCAAAGGCCGCATTATCACGCTGACGCAACAATGGCGGTACCTGAACCTTTAATAGAAATAGCTGTTACATCTTATTTCCTGCGAAAGATATCGTGAGTTATACGCGAATCATTTAAAGCCATTTCTACGTTTGTTTAAAAGGAACTTTTTCACTCGCTGGCCGAGCATTTCAAACACTGGTGAATAAACTGAATAGCTCAAATGGTAATAATCTTAAAATTCCCAAGAAGCATCGGGAGCCACACAATGTGTGGCCCACTGGCCGCGTGTTTGAGACCTCTGACCTAAGCCGTATGAACCTTCGTTGCGCCCTCAATCTTAGTTGCGTCGAATAATTTTGAGCTGCAAATTACTTTTTTAATGAAGTTAAAAAGCAGGACTCATACGTCATGTACCATGTGCTGGGAAGTTGTTAGATTCAACAACGTTTTTATGACTCGTTGCGCAGCTTGTCCCCACGTACCTCTGCAGTCTGTGATGATCACAATGCAAATGGTTGTTATGCATTTTCTCCAGAAACCGAGAAGAAGAACAGAGCTGCATTTCTTGCCCACTCCATTGTCGACGCGGATGTCAAGCTGCAGCCAAAGGAATCCTCCAAGCACGGAGGCGGCGAGTTCGACCTTACCGAACTCGATCGGGTCGCAGAGTCATTGGAGCGAGAAACCGCGTCTCTTGCTGCTGCAGATGGCGACGAATCACTCCCCGCTCCCCCCCACAGTGAAATGCTTCTTTCCCCCTCTGTGCCCTCCTACCCGTCGTCGAATATTAGCTCCCAGCCTTCATCGCCCCGTCTGCAGACGCCGCCCCCCACCGAGACGCAAGCGGCCTCAGACGTCGAGTTCGGACAGATCATCGATCGCTACGTCGCCCTGTACCCGTACGAGGCTTGCAACGACGACGAGCTGGACCTTGTCGCTGGTGACGTAGTCCTGGTCGTCGAGATATGCGATGATGGTTGGTACGTTGGCACGTGCGAGCGTACCGGTGCATTCGGTACTTTTCCTGGAAATTACGCCACCCTGGCCAACACGTGATTCTTGGATTTGGCACATTCGAACCTTGTATGGTCGGCGATCTTTTTTCTCTGCTTGCACCGAATAATGTATTGTGTGTCCTGATTCGCCCTAATCGTGTGTTTACATAATTTGATGCCTGTCGCTTGCCTTCGATTCTGCGCCTTGCTGCAATTGTGTTACTTCCGTGCAGCTGTACAAATTTTGCTTATGCACAAAACTATATAAATATGTACGAAGTGTTTGTTTTGTATATATTGGTACAAGGCATCGCAATCATTTCCGCACGGTAACTGGTAAACTGTGTGAAAAGAACGGGTTTGTCAAGTACGTCGGCAATTGGCATTCTAGCGATAGTCGCAGCGAAAATCTGCACGGCGCTCTTGCAGCAAATTTCAGGGATCGCACATTTGATCCAGGCCTGCGCGCCACNAGGACAATGCCCAGTGAATGCTTGCTTGGCTGTTTGATNGAGCGACGGAAGACGCTTTGTGANAAGTGTTTGCCTTGCTTGGGTTGTGTATCTTCGGCTCGTTGCATGTGACGAAATAATTGCGCTTTGCTCNGTCGTGTTAACTAGAGCTCGCTGTCAGCGAAAACTGCATTGCTGCTCCTGCTGCAGATAAGCGCGTTGTACAAAGACGTGAATTGCGCGCACAGCTAAAGGCGTTTTTTTTGCAGCACACGGACGGATTTTTATTCGCACCCTTTTTTGCACAAAAGCTTTGGCAAAAGCTTGCACAGTCGCCGTCGGTGACGCAGTGGTCGACGCTGATGATACACTTCTCTCAGAAGTAGTTGCATGACTGTAATCACCGTTTTCGTTCATGTTGTGCTTCACTGCACAATTGATTTTGTTCAAACGTTACACGAAACGTCAGACTTTCGGGATATTTGAACTACTTCTGCAGCGAACTTACATCCTCACAACCAAACATATTATTTCGCTTCGGTGCGTGTGAAAACAAGCAACCTGATTTTTTTTTTCAAGGCGTTCTTTTTTCGGAGTACTGGATGATCAGTTTATGAAATATTATAGTTTTTGTGAATCATTGCTCTGGCTTTAACTTCGAGCCTGGTTGTATTTCGTGGTAGTTATTAAGGATGTAGTTCGTGTACTGTACAGTGGCCTACCTTGCAATAGTTCGAACACCCGTATAATGAATAAGTTCTTGCTGCTCCAACTATCCAAAAGGACGAAGATACCAAAGGAATTGGTCGACCCCACAGTTGGTTTTCGCTTTTAAACGCCATACCGAAGTAAACGTTTTTTTAACAAACGCCCTTTGGGCAAAGTCCGTGCATCAACAGCTTTCATTGAAAAGATTTTAATTCTGTTCTAACAGTTTGCCAAAAAAATATTTTATGTATTGATGTTTTGATATTCACTGGTACTAACTTTCGTGCGAATGCTGCTCACTGCACCCACCTGCTTACCTCGCGCGGCGCTCTTGTGCACCGGGAGATCTTATTGGTCAAAAGCTTGCAGCCGTTCGTGAGGTTGGTTCCACAACTGCCAGCGTTCAAAGCGCAGCAGCGTAGTTGTGGCGTCGTGTGGCAAAATTAAATATGTAAATGTAATTGCGTTTCATAAACTCTATTAATCAAGGTTGTTTATTCAGTTTCGATGTTGCTGTGTTTGCCGCACTTGCAATTAATCTCGTTCGTTTTTCTGAGGTCGCCCTTGATTGAAATGTTGCACGGAATCTTTGCTAATGCCCGGTCGAGCTCACAATTTTATTTGTATATACTGCATCGTGGTGGCGCATGTATAGCGAACTTCTAAAGGTTGTGCAAAAAATCAACTTATCGCGTGAAAATCGAGCTTTAGCCTCGTTGGTTAGTTTTGCTGCTTCGTTCATGTTGTGGTGCACTTTTGGTTCATTGCTTGCTTTGGCGTTTGCCTTCGGGTTGATTGGCTGTTAAATTGTATGCCGAGCATGATTACAAAGCCCTGGTGAATAAATGCATTGGTGCAAGATTGGCGAAGTGTACATATTAGGCAGTGGAAGGGCTAAATATAAAAGTCATTGTATCGCACATGTAAGTACTGTATCAGGATTCCCATCAAGTTTAGTGAGGTATTGGAGGGAGCTCAACTAGGTTCAGTTCTAAGCTTGTCGCGAAATAAGGATATGTAAGCAGTGTTTCATTGCAGTGTTTCGTGCTTTGCTTGTGTAGGAACCAATGTCGGTTTCTGGGTTGGTTGCCGTACTTCATGTAGTCGGCCGATTGCGATTCTACAGAGATTCCTACCAACTGAGGGATAAACTAGTTGCAGGAGCACAGGTCAGTCTCCCAACTAAGCAACCTTGACGCCTTGAAGTTGACAAGCCAACGCAAGGCGAATTAAAAGGCTCTCACCCGTTTGTCCGTTAATAACTCACCAGTGACACTCTAAGTTGATTGCTTCTTCCGATTATATTCAGATATACAACCGAAACTCCAGCACAAAGTCAGAACAACGCAACGTTACACGGTTCGATGTAGAATAACGGTGAACAAGGCGTTTGGGCATTCGCATGCGTCACAGGAAACAGCGACCAACTGCGGTTATGTAGGTTTGCAGGTACAAGCACATTGCGTTGAATCACGAATAGGGTATTACTGGGAATTGCGCAGTAGGAATGCACAAAACAGCACTAATGTATCCACTACACGTGTGTCACTTAAACCGTGTCATCTTAAATTGGTGTTGTCATGATTGGCGGCAAGTTACAAAGGTTGTTTGCGAAAGAGACGCATCGCGTAGCGATGAAGTGGCACAAGTGAAGTTTGTTTTTCTTTTGCATCGGTAAAACACATTATTCCGACTTGATATTATTTGCTGCAGCAGATTGGCAACACGACGAAGTGGTCTGTGAGAGAGCGAAGTCCAAACATCACTGTCCATGTGAGCTCAGCGATGTATTCGCGACTGAGACTTGCGTACAACTTCGAGACCGGTCCCAGCACAAGCTTGTCAGGATCAGGAGTCTTATCCGCTTTTGTGATAATCGTTGGGAAATCTGACAAGTTTTGTAAAAATGTAGGAGGCTTTGGTTGGAGGATGCGTCAATTGGTTAATGCATTTTTATTGCAAAAATCAAGTTGTGAGAAGACTCCAATTGGTTGATACACATTTATTGCAAGGGTTCCCAATACGGGATACATTTGCCTATCTGCCTATATAAGGGGGTACATTTAAGGTCCAGGCTCATTTTAAACATTTTATTTTTAGTAACTTTGAGACTTCTCAAAATGTAAAAGTTCAGTGGATTTTTATTAGTTTTACTCAGCATTTTTGTCGCAAGAAATTTTAGGGATACATGCTCGTCTGTCGAAATGCTGAACGGGTACATGCAGAATCGTTGCCAGAAAGTCTTCAATAGGGGGCTTTACGTTTGTGCAGGGGCATGACATTCTAACAATTGACAAAAACTCTGCTTATTTATAGTGTTTTATATTTCAACTTGGGGGGTTTGGAAATTTGTTGGAGGTGCTAAGCCCACCAAAGCCTCCCGTGGCGACGGGACTGGGTACATGGTCAGAGAAAGGTTGGGAACCAGTGGTTTAGTGTGTCTGAAAAGGTTGACTTTAGAAAAGGGCACAATTTAAGGCAGTGGTGGGGAACCTATTTACTATCGCGGACCGCATGAATTGTGCAATATCGTTGGCGATCCGCAAAAATTAATTGATCATATTTTCAAATTGTATCTTTGTCTTCCTAAGGAAAATAGGAGAGGAAACTATGTCAAGGAGCGAGATATACTTCTCTTGGCTTACTGTCTACGTGTCTGCTAGTCACGGACTTTCGTTTTGACACGATGTTGTGTTCTAACTTTGGTACGAAAGTTCTGGTGCTGACCATATCAAATGTTCACGCGGACCGTAGTTTCTCCATCCCTCATTTAAGATGTGACCACATAATTTAATTTAATTAATTTAATTTATTTGTTTGTGAGCAGACACGAAGTCCATAGTATGAACACACACACTCTGCAGAACGCAGGTTGATAAAATCAGACAA
>JGI24158J21664_10001705_pt1 | contig 25311 bp, 16 predicted proteins | sample Ectturendosymbi3_FD_21664 | JGI IMG/M metagenome (IMG submission 21664) | reverse complement strand
ATGTGCGCATAAATGCAACTTACAGCGCATAAATGCAACTTTCGCTGAAAATTAATGCAACTTTCTCGCTTTGTTACTGCAACAAAAACTTGCCCTAGTTATAACATCAAAAGTTGCATCTCTGAACCATGCAAAAGCGCTCGCGTTGCCATGTCCTACGATGCAATCTGTGCGAATTTCGTTTTCACCTTAGGGAAAGTACCTGTCAAAGGTCAAACTCATATTTGAATTCGCATCACAATCGAAATTAAAACTCTGAATGCCAATCGTTATTTCCGATACGGTCACCATGCCTACGATCGCCTAGAGGGCAAACATATGATAGATCATTTTCATAATTGCTTTGCCAGATAGTTAGCAAGTGAACAATGTAGGTGATTTGCAGATGGGATGATCCGTTTTCAGAAGGATGGACGGAAAAGAAGAAATAATTGGTAAGAAGTAACAGTTTAAGCTTCGCTACTTTTACCCGTGTGCTGGCAGCAAGTTTTAAATTTCAACCCAACAAATCCAACTTTTGCTTGTTTTATGAATTCAGAGGTAGCAGTATGGTTCAAGAAAATGCTTAAAAGTGTTTGGGACAACATAACGTCTGATGTTCTTCGCACAGGTGCCGACGGGCAATTGCAAGAGAACGTCAACATTAGACTTTCAAACCTCAAAAACTGGTAAAACGCATTGGGCACTGGGCAGTGAGGACAAACTTACTTCATATGTGGACTGCTTTTATGGCCCGCAGACACTTTCGCTAGTGATTTTGGGCGCTTAGTCAATGCACTCAACTACGGTTGCCAAATGCGTTTTGTAAAAATACCGGCTATTTTGCCAACAGTGCCAGATATAAGCTGTGTCGTAATTCGTAAGCGGCACAGAGAAAATAGAGAGACAATGAGTATTGTTTCAAGCCACAATTTAATAATTTGCCCGTATTTTGGCTGGCCAATTACATTTTGGTGTGTGTGTGACGTGACAATCGCATCAAGGATTGCGTCAACAGCAGCAAATAAACTTCCCTGAAGGAACTGTCCTAACAAGATCCACTACTATAGAGTCAATATAATTTGAGAAATTCTGTGTTAGTTCTTTTTGAAGTTATTGCAGATTATGTATTTTCAAAACACCGGCTTCAGGCACTGAGTTTCAAAATACCGGCTTTAACCGGCATCTGCTAAACCGGCCATCTGGCCACCCTACTAGAAGAAATGGCGGCGTGAAAAGTTTGTCAAGCCATCAAGTGTCTTTTAACAACAGTTGAGATCAGGCCCGTAACCAGTTTGGGACACCAGGAGGGGCGAAGAGTTTTCGGAGAGGGGCCCAAATTTTTTGAACTATGTCCAATAATTTCAAAATATATCCAACACATTTTTCCAGGGGGGGCGAAAAATTTTCTAGGGAGGGCTTTTCCCCTCCTGGTTACGGGCCTGGTTAAGATAGACCAGGGGTTCCCAACCTTTCTCTGACCATGTACTCTTTCAGTATTCCGAGAGATGAGCATGTACCCCTTCAGCATTCCAACAAATAAGCATGTACCCCTTCATCATGTTGACCGATGTAAACGTACCCCTAAAATTTCCTATGACAAAATATATTATCATGATAATTCATAGACATATTTAACAATAAGCATTAAATGATTTTTGATAATAATACTCAGTGATATATGTATATTTGGAAACAAATAACATGTAAATATATTTTTCTCATCTTCTGCTAACCTTAAATGTACCCCTTTGGATAGGCAAATGTACCCCAGGTTGGGAACCCCTGAGATAGACTAAGATCAGTGATGGAGCTGAAAGAAGTTAGTGAATTTATTGCCGTCTGGTCCAGTGTTCAGACATGAACCTGATCGGCGTCTTTTCCTCGTTGCGCATTGCGTTCCGCGTTAATGCGCAAGAATCAGTTTTTTGATTATGGCCTCTCATGAATCTCATACCACCAAACAAATCGCTTGAAAACGGAGCGATCTCAAAAGTTTGTGTTCAAAACGTGCAATTCAGTTCGCTAACAACTAATCGCTGCTGTACGAGCAACTTAATCCGGGAGAACAGCAACACTTTTGAATTGGGACAAAATGTATTNAAGGTCAGTGATGGAGTATCCGGACGGGTCTCGACACCTGCTTATGTATAAGTTGCGGACGTTATTGCCTTGGCCACATCACTTGACGCAAATGATTAACATAGCCTTGGCGTGGGGGATTTAACTTGCAAAGACAGCTCAATGCGTCGAAAGGGTAAATCGCACCATAGGCGTAGCCAGGGGGGAGCCATACTCCCCAAAATTTAATGTTCTAAAAATGTTTTCTATAAATTTGTTCTAAAATTTTGGGTGGCATGGCCCTTCCCTGGCTACGCCTATGCTTTGGCTCCCCTTGGACATTTTCTGCATACGCCACTGGTTCTAACTCTATTAACCTTTTAGCATTGCTTAACTACTATAGAGTTCAAAGATGTATATTTGCAAGGTTTTTGCTCTCAAATCTACGCATGTTTTTTATTCTTTTCATACTGAATTCAATACAGCAGTAAGAATGCTAATGGCAAAGAACTAGCGTTCGACACAAAGCGAACAAGAACTAGCTCTGTCTTGCACGCCGAGAGCGTAGGTTTTCCGCCCAGTGACCACAATTCCCGGGATAGGACTGTCACAAGTAGTGATTTGTGGCGACTCAACGACGGCCTCGCGTGCGTTTCCGAGGTCGGCAATATATTCAGGACATTATAGGTAGATTTTGACTTGCAAGAGCCATTACCGCTATTCACGTGTCGTGATAACGGGCGTAACATGATGTTCTGCATACTAAACCTCCATTCTCAGTAGTCAGGGAGGAGCAACCGGGAAATTGCCATCCTCGAAATTTTTAAAAACATATATTTGGTTAGGTACAACATCAAGTTACAATCATTTTACCCGCCCCCCGAAAATATCAGCTAGTTGTGGCCCTGCCAGCAACACACAGTGGCGAACATCGCACTGATCGACTCAAGTTTAAGATCTAAGCAAAACCCAACAATTTTTTTCGGAGGAGTTTCGCCCTTAACCATTGCTTATGAGGTATATAATCAGCAGCTTTATTATTTCAGAAGCAAACTGTAGTTAAGACAGTTCCTAAACTATCTCCGTGTTGTGCGCGTCTTCAGAAAGCTGTGTGGTGATAACGCGGACTACTCCCTGTGGCAGGACAGCGATCTCACGACCATTTTGACGAACGCAATCGATATTTAACGAGCAGTCATTATCAAAACGATCCACGTCCTATTGTAAATTGCGCCAATGTCACTCTTCAGATTACCAGTTGCGAACAACTATGCTTCCGTTTTGCGTCGTCAACTTGAAATCAATAAATGAGCAAGTTGGCTTAGAAATACGATTTTTAAATGGTTTCACGCACATCACAGGTTCTTGATCGTTACAATGGACTGCGTTCACATTTTTCTGTGCAAAAAGTGATTGAACCACTGAAATGTTTATCAAGCGAGAAAAAGCAGCAACGTTTTTCAAATTAACATCACTTTTTCAATAACAGGCAGATTCCATGCGTTTCAACCATCGAAAATGAAAACAGTCACAAGAGAAGCTGGAGACGGGCACAACGAGACATTTCTCAACTGCAACGACTTAAAACAATCGCGCATGCCGCTGCACATTTCGAAAGTCAGCCCAGCTCCGCAAGTGCCCACGGAGGGTATTGGGAGACAGTGCGGAATCACTGGAGAGAGACGTGGTGTGTGCAAACCAACCTTCGCAGCGGTGGTCAAAAGAACGGTAGCAAAAAGTCCCGCTCAAATCAACGTCGCGCCACAGAAAGCGGCCAAGGAAGCTCCGAAAATGGTCGATGAAGGTCAGCGACGCGCCGTCAATCAACTGACGCCGACGCTAACACAACAAGCAGCGCTTGCGGGCAGAGGGGACGCTTTGAACAAGGCCAGAAATGAGGACGGCGACAAGCGAAACGCGATGCAGCGTCTTGCAGGAAAGGTGATGCTGCTCCTGCGCCGCGGTATCAAGCAATCGCCGCCGACATGCGAAAAACGAGTGGAGCTCATAGACAGCCGTGATGACAAACCGCCAGAGGCAAAGATTGCTCGGCTTGACAAACCTGAAAAGGAGACAACTTCTGCCGGTCTGAAGCGAAAAGAGACAGCTTATGGCGGTCTCGTGCTTGTGCCAGTGGCAGAGCGAGGAAGGCGCATCGTTGCAGAGAAAAAGCAGCGCGGGAAACCTTCGATCAAGTACAGGCCACCAATGGGAACTCGGCGACCCAGTCCGTACGGAGGGCGGATATGCAAATGCGTTCAGCCGCTACAGCCACCGGCAAAACAGCAGTACTGCTCGACGATGTACCTCGTCCCGCATGCAGCCGGGAAAAAATGGACGATTTCACCGAAAAAACCCCAACCGCTGTGTCACATGTTTGAATTTCCATTCCCGCGCGCAGCGCTGCAAGCAACCATAGAGGACAGGAACCCGGCGCACGGTGGAAGCGCAGGTTCTGCAGCAGCACTGTCTTTCTACTATCCGCGCGTCGTTCAAGATAGCGTGATGCGCATTCACAAGCGGTACGGACACTTGACGTTCACGGACGAGTTCGGATTGCGCAAGGAGGCGCCTCGCGAGTGTGAGCGCTGTAACACGCGGCGACTGAAGCCGGCGAAGCCGACGGCAGGCATGCGACGGGCGCGCTGTCCGCCGAACCCCGCGCCGAGCCGGGAAGCCGAACCGTACGAAGAGGAAGTGCCCGCCCCGTCTTTCTTGCCGCAGAAAGACGCTCTTAACAGATGGTCAGACGAATTCCGGTCTCAAGACATGTACCCGCCCAGGCTGTTCATACACAGCTACCATTGGGCGATTAGGATGGTGTTTGTCGCCCTTGATTTGCATGAAGGCCGGATGGCTTGTCAATCGCGAACTATCATTGCGTAAAGGAATCATTTGCTTGCTAGTTTATTTCGGTGTGTTTTTATGGTGGTTCTGTGTCGAGCTTTGATTTCCATATTAACCATGCGTGTGGCTTCAAGCTGGTTACAGCTTATTGTCATTATTTAAACAGACAACGTTTGACAACGCTTACGTGGCCGGCGAACAAACGGAGAGAGCAGCAATAAAACTTGGCATTTTCCCAAGCGATAACCATCAACTACCTAAGGTTCTCGCGGTGCTAAGAGTGAAACCCAAAAACTTCAGGTAGGAGATTAGGTCAACAAATAGCGGACCGCTAACAATAAACTGTATTCGACATTCGTAAAATGCGCATCGGCGCTCGCTGACGTCGTCCGTTCTTTTCCAAAGCGCGATTCTCGTGCGCTGGGGATCTTGGCAGCAACGGAAGTTCCGTTTTGGTTTTCGGTTGCAGGGGTTCTCGTCGTGTCGCAACTAAAACCGTTTCTTTCGTACAATTTCCGGTTTCCACTGAACGGGATGACTTTCCTCGGTCTGGCGAAAAAGAATCGTCCAGTCAACGAACAGCGCAAACGCTCGATCACAAACAGGCCGTTACTTTTTTAAAAAATAATAAAATTTTATTGATCTTAAACACACATTAAGAGGTGAAAACGACGGCGGGCCAGTAAATCCGGCAATATCGAAACTGGGGAGGGACGGGAAATGGAAAATCGTGCATACCGCTTCCTCGTCTTCTTTGTAAATCTTTATCGTTTTGTCTGCTTCGCACGTGACAAGACGACTCTCGCTCTTGTCGAAGGCCAGCGCGAACACGCCGTTCTCGCTGTCCAGCGATCCGGGCTGGACCGGTGCTTTGGCGCGTTGGAAATTGTACCCGGTTCGCCAGTCCCACATGTGGACTGTCCCGTTGTCGGCTGCAAAACAGTAACGTAGCTGTTGCAGTGGGAACTTCTCACATGGCGAACAGTCAGTCTGCGCGTCTGGACTGTTTTGAAACTAGAAAATTGTTTCCTCGCGTCAAAAGGCACAACACTGTGGCGGACATAAGAAACGAGCGAAGGGTGGTGAACTGGCCGCGTTGGCATGCCAGCGAGTTGTTGCAAAACTTCCATTTGGCGCGTGCAGTGCGACGTTGTTGTTTTGTGCACTAAGAACTGGCGGCACATGAAAAGAGCAATGCATTATGGTGGGCAGCAATCAGCCAATCTGCTCCTGATCCCTGAGCGTCCTTTCGACTCCAACTTGTCGGCGCATACCGCGCGACTGCGCAACCTAGCGAAGACATCGACATAACAAGAGAAAAGCACCGGAGTACAAGAAACTAAGTACTTTTATGACTTTGAGCTGCGCGCGCAAAACGTTAGCATTATTTCATCGCACCGGAATTCGATGGAAGTTGAAAAGGTCAGAATATCTGGGATATAGTGAATGAAGACGCATTCCTCGCGGGCACGACCCGCTTGTGAATGACGCAGTGTTCTTTGAAGGTAAAGATCAATCCAAAGGTTAGATTTTTTAACCGATGCCTATTCTACTGCAACCACGCGCAGTTTCATATTCTGCGGGTCACATTTTACAATCAGGTAATTTATAGCAACCAAAAATATTCCCACACAAGGATATCGCACTAAAATACTCGACATGCGTTTTCTCGTATAAGACACAGCAACATCAAATAAAACCAAGAGTAGGTTCAAAGAGTTTCAGGAGAAATTCTTCGGCTTTGGCGTTTTACAGCGAATCGAGGTTTTGGTACGACAGATGAAGGAAGAATTTAACGCGCGTTATTCCCGCTAGTTGGGCTGCGGTACGCGCTGACCGGGAACGTCATCCCATCGACTGTAAATACCGCACAGAACACATGAGGTTATTTCCGCAGCTGCGTGGACCGTGGCGCGCGTTGGTCCGGGACATCATCCAATCGATTGGAAATACTGCACAGCGCGCCAAAGGTTTCGCACTAACTCTTTACCAGGATTATGCGTCAGATCCGGGATAATGAAATCACAAAATCAACTCGCTGACGAAATAACAAAAGGTTATAAACAATCGCTGGACTGATATTAATCTTAAATTCAGAAAAGAGCATGCCAGTGCCGAGAATATATCACATTTTTTGCTGCCTTCGGTTTCGCATTTTTGTATTACGTCACCGTCGCACTGACGAAATTTTATGAGATCAAAAGTTCCAAATGGTTGTACCTCCAGAGACAAGCACGCCGTCAGAGTTGAGCGCCAAGCAGTTGACGATGGCGTTGTGTCCGGACAAATTTTGTATGAACTCGCCGTCGGGGAATTTCCATTGTTTGATGTTGTCAGGTGCACCGCTCGCAAACGTGTATCTGCCGTTGCAAATAAACCGGTCACCAGGTTGCACAGAAAGCTTTTGACTCCAAGTGCACAAAACAGGCCGAAGTTGACGGAACCAAGGCCAACAGTTTACAAGGTAACGAAATGCAGTAACCTAAAGGTACACTTCGCCACTTCAACGAGAAGACAGACAGACGGGAAAGCACAGCTGTGGTATTGCAGAGAAAGCATATGGCGTGTGTACTAACTGGGTCGGATGAAGCGCTAAAGATCTGATGCTCTTCTTGTGGTGCGTCAAGACTGATCGCGTCTTTCCGGCCGCGAGGTCCCACAAGCGGATCGTGCAATCGTGCGATGCTGTGATCACCTTGAACAATTTAAAACTCGAAATCACGTTAAGATAACACAGAAAAACGCAAGCGGGATAGTAATCGAGCGGCGATATTAAGGAACCTTTGCCTACAATCGCCCTACTTACTTCCAAAAAACTCCTTATTAAACGTGGCACTCCGAAGTACTCGTTACAGAATAAGCAAACGGCAGTGACTACAAGCGAATTTCCATTATACAAGACAAATCAACATCCCCATCAGAATTAACAAAGGAAAAGTTGGTAAAGTCAATAACTGACTGAAGTTTGCGATGTGTTAACACTTACGAGTACGAAAACAAAAAAAGACTGGGGGTGATTTAATGGAGATCTATATTTCAAAAAGCAAAGTATTCTTCTTTCGATCTAAGCAAAATAGTAGCTTCGGACCTTGACATTCACTGGAGGCGAGACCTGTTTTTTTTCTGAAACATCGTCATTTGCTCGTGATATTACAAAACTCGCCGGAACAGTATTCACTAGTCTACAGTTTCGAACATTATGACCGAATTGACATAATTTTTTTCAGTCATTGCAAAACAAATTAGGTCTATGACCGAAAAAGCCCAGGACGAGACAATTTCAAAGACCCTCGCTCCATGATGCATTCCTACGCATAAAGGTTGCTGCATCAACTGCAGCTATCCCTACAAAACAATAAATGAAAAGTAACGTAGTTACATCCATGGGCGTCGGAAGGATTTTTTCCAGGGGGCGACAGTGGATTTTTCCAGGCGTAGCCAAAGAAGTTTTTCCAGGGGGAGACCAAAGGTGGCAAAATTTCATTTTAACCACTCGAAATTAAGAAAAGGACCTTTCTTTGCTCAAAATTTAATAGGAAAATGTCAAATTTGTAATTCCAGAAGGGGGACAAGGCCACTCTGCCCCACTTCCGACGCCCATTGTTACATCTGCAATGCTGGTGCACATCGCTGAATACTTGCAAATGCCTTCTTGACGCGAACTTGTGCAGCCAACATCAGTGTTCAGGATGATGTACCTACCTCGGGAACAGCTGCTTGGCATTTAACGTCAGCCACCGTGTTCGTGTGACCTGACAAAGTCATTATGTTGGCTTTTGTCCGCATGTCCCAGACCTAATCAATTGTAAGGTATAACGTCTAGCAATATGACTGCTACATACTAAGAGTATAAATATTTATATCACGTAAACAGAAAAACGAATAGCACAAACTCTTACAGTACGTGTGTGAACAGTACACTGTCGGCGCTTATTTTTTTTAATAAGCCGTAAATTAAGGTTTCACGTGTGTCAATCATACATGCGCACTTCGCCCAGTGTGAAGATGTGTTAGTGGTAAATCAGCAGTTCGTACAATCGGACCATATAAAAGTCTTGGTAAAACTTTCGCTCTCCGAAAATTTAGCCAACTCAGCGAAAAACTACCAGAACCGATACTGACTCAACAGAAAACACAAAAGCACTAGACCTTAAACACCGAAGTGGAACGCGTCGTAAAGGTTAACACTAAAATCAGAAGTCATCTTTCTAAAATGTAAATGCAGTCCACATCACATCCACACGCTGAAGTACTTTGAAACAGAGTAAAAGACAACTAGACATTTTTTTCCGTAAGTTAATATCTATGAATGAACAACGCGGTTATAATACTAATAGAGAGAGTCTCTGACATGTGAAAAGTCATCAAACCAAGATAACATACAAACAATCGGTTTTCCGAAAACTCGAAACAAAATTCTTCTTGTAATATGAGATCTTTAAAATGCATAAACTCACGCAAATGCTTTGGACAAAAAAAAACTAAGCACGTCGTCCCTGGTCAATGCCCGTACAATCTGCCTTAACTGTTCAAGAAATTATTGGCCATAAAAATTCCTTCGAGGAATAAGCACCTTTACGTGTTAAATCAACATATCACACCAAAACAGTTTAAGAAAACACAGAAAGAAAAATTTATGATGTTGCCAAACAAAGCGAAGCGAGCAAACAAATGATATTTACAAACCCTCGCAACAGAGTCTCTTCCACATGTCACAAGTATGTCGATGGTCGGATGCAGGTCCAAGCCATAACAAGCGCTGAGATGTCCGTGGTAGTGGCGGACAACCTGGATGAATGCGCGGATTAGCCTTGAATGAACGAAACTGAATGAATACAACCAGGCCAGTAACCATGGGGGAAACCGGGCAATTACCCCATCCCCCGAAATTTTCAAAAACATGTTTTGTTGTTAGGTGCAGCAAGTTACAACCATTCCCCCCCCCAAAAAATAGTACAACAAAAATTCAAAAATTTACAATTTTGCCCTCCTCCCCGAAAATATCAGCTTTGCGGCCCTGAATACGATCAACGTTTCACGTATTAATCACAAATATGACGGTTTGCTAACAGCACTTTGGGCAAAGACTCCGCTTGCGATAACGCGGACAATGTACAGGCTCCGTAACTATTGGCAAAGCGGTGGCAAACCTCATGCACTGTAAATTATTAAAGGTGCATGCAAGAGTTTTTACGGGTGCCAAGCCTAAAGCAAATTTATGAACAGCGCAAGACCTTCAGATGTAAACAAAGGATCTAAAAACTTCAAGCAATAACAACACTGTGAAGTGAACGTGAGTGACAAGCAGAACGAAACACTTCTTTTCACCTTGTTTTGTTCCAAGTCCCAACATTTTACCAACTTATCCTCTCCACATGAAAAAAGGTACGGATTCCGCTCACTGACAATCAATCCTCGGACTGAACTTATATGCCCAGTGAGGGATAATTTTAGCTTACCACTAGCAAGGTCCCAAATCTGTTATAAAAAACAAGTGGCTTGTTTAGCGCTTGAAACGTCGCTGATACGCACATGCACTCATCGCAACAAACACGCGTTCAGCAATAAGAATATTGAGTCACCTTTATCGTCCTGTCGTTCGAACCGGTGCAAAACCACTCGTTTCCCGGTTCAAAGGCGATGCAGCGTACCCAACCCAGGTGCCCACTAATAACCTGAAAAAACAACATGGGTTTTTAATAAACAAACTTTAATCAGGCTCTACTGGCGCTAAAAACATAAAAACACGTTACAAAACTTGCCAACTTTTCGACAATTGATACAACTGTCTTCATCAGGGCTAAAAAAATGGGTTTTTAATATCTATATAACAGTAGGTATAGATTAATACATTCTTTTTAATAAACCATTGTTTTGAAACAATATGTATGTGTCAATCAAAACCAGTAACGCGATGCACGTCAGGTAACTAAAAATTGCCACTTGATGACACGTTACAACGAACAAATGGCAAAACCTTGAGCCGAGACGTGTGCTCTGTTCAGAACAGGATTACACGAGACTGCAACTTTAACGCAGTTTGTGACTTTTTTGCTAGCCACAACTTAACTATTGATTAACTGGCGCTCTCGCTTCGGATCGTGCTTTTCGCCCATTCTGATCCTTGTCAAGTGAGCGCTTACAAGTTGGCCGGCACCAGTTTGCAAATACTCTGTTGAAATACTCTAAATCGCGATTGACCTACTGGTGTGAGTTTAAGCAGTCTTTATAGACGTCGTCATGCTCCGAATTTCTAAGTTTTAATAATTTCATTATTGTTGTTAAGTGGTCAAGATTTGGTACAAAACCAAAACAAACAGATATTGTTTGTTCTTAAGCCAACTGCAGGCTATCAAAGTTTCTAATGCTTTTGTTTTTAAGTCGAACTGAGTGGCATTTTCTTATCGTTCATTGACAACCCAAAGCTGAGTCGTGAATATGTTAGTGCTTTATCCATAAGTAAAGCTGTATCGTTGGTACTAGAGATAGACCGATATACCGGCCGATATTTAGGTTTTACCGATATACAGTTATCGGCCAAAACGACCGATTTTATCGGCCTCAGTAGGTGTTGACAAAACGCTGCTATATTCCCAGGCTTGTCCATGGGAATGGGATTCCTATGGGAATCCCATGGGAAACGCCCCATTGGATGGGACAGTACACATTTGTATTTCCCATGAGACTCAGAAATAGAATGAGCGTGTCAGAATGTTACTGAATTGTTATACTTAGACTATACTTCTGAATTTTAAAGTCAATAAATTTTGTCGTTTTGCATGTCTCTTTGTAGATGTAGTCCTATTTAGTAGATACTAAACCTAAACTTTCATAAATTTAATAATTTTAATTTAATTGTATTCCATATTAATATTATAATAATGTAATGGGAATCCCATGGGATGGGACAGGACAAATTGCTATGGGATGGGACAGATAAATGTGTCCCATGGACAACCCTGTATATTCCTCATGCATGCAGACAACTTGCGCAAGAAAGCACAACGAACTAAGTCAAGACAGTTATCTTGCAGCAAGGCTAGCAAGTACGTTTTCATAAACCAGCAGACAAGATAACCCATGAAGCACGCGTCGGTCGTCGCAGCCGGAACAAAGGCATAATCACGAATTAGACGAATTAAAAATCATAGTAAAATAGGGAAATTGCTGCAATTTAAAAAATTTAGCTCCTAAAATCTGATTTTTGAAGTTTTTGAAAAAAAGGTAAGGCATAGTATACATGATATTTTTGACAATGAAGCAAGAAACTTGATTAAAAAATATTAAAAATTTTAGAAATATCGGTATCGGTCCATGCATGGCGGCCCCAAAAAAGCCATATCGGTCGATCCCTAGTTGGTACGCTAGCGGATCGCTGTCGTCCAACATTTTTATAGTTTCACAGTTGGCATTTTGACTTCCGAGGCAATATTGCTCCCTGAAATGTTGGCCCATCCGAACAACATTCGGCGCCCTGTTTCGCAGCCTTGGATCTAACCGCATTTCTTGCCACAGCAGGTTCGAACCACAAGCCATACACCCCAAAACGGAATAGCTTTTACCCTGTACAGCTTCCACGGAGCATGCCATCGAGGTTTGGGCATGATCTGAGCTTTTCTCGGGGCTATCGGGCGGGAATTGGCAGCCAGCAATGCCTTGTTAGTTTCGTGCAATTTGCCGATGTCTTTTGCAGTTGCATGTTGCGCTAAACTGTTTTGCAAGAGGAAGCGCTTAGATTAAAACAGCACAGACATTCGAATTGAAAAAAAAAATTTTGTAAACGCTAACGTGACGAAGATTGATTATTGTCGATGAAAGACCTTCTATTGCACTTTTCAGTAAATACAGAAACATGCCATGCTATAATGCACAATCTTATCTTAACATCTTTGTGTAAATTACTGAATAACTCTAAAGATTCATTGACCAGCACTGAGGTACCAGGCATGAATCACACTCAACGGCTTGATAATAACGCGTGAAAATCACTGATACAAAAAACGAGCGGAAGTTGTCTTCCTGAAAAAATCCGTATGATATGAAAATAGGAAAGCACATCATCACCTACTGCTTCAACTATCACGGTTGTGTAAGCTCCTTTCAACTTACGGATGATCTTGCGTAAAGCAGATTACGAAAGCATAAGCGAAAACTTTTGGAACTGTTGTTTCTAGGCTCATTCCTCTCGCTTTGTTATTTGTAAACACTCGCAAACAAATAGATGAAAACAAGCTCTACCTCCAAACAGTTAGCGGAATTGAGCTGGTATGTGATACACAGCGCACATATGGCTTTAGCGCAAAGAGCAGTCACATTTTCGGTGATGTAAGACATCAGTCACCGAGGTTGTCAAAGGTGTACATAAAAACAATCAAAAAAACAAAAACCATCCTCTAAACAAGTCGAAAACGTTTACCTGTTGCTAACGCCAGTATTTCCAAGTCTGTCACCACCAGAGGCCATTATTGCAAGAGGACCACCTGTCCAGACCCACACAAAAATTCAGAATGTCAGAGTGAAGTGTTTGAAAGAAAAGTACAGTCAGATTTTTGTTTTTACCTTGGACTTCAAGTGGAAGGTTTTGCTGCTGCTTCGAGGATGAATGGTTTTTAGTGACAGAGGCCATGTGCAAGACAGGTCCGTATTCTGTCAAAGCCTTGATTTTTCTGCTTAACTTTGAACTGAAGGACAAAATTATATTTACTGACAAATTCAATTTGAATTCTGTGCAATACGCAAATTCTTTAGCACTAAACAACTCATATACAAATTTTAAAAAGAAACTGTGGACTATGGCGATAGATAGAATATAGAATAGCTAAGAAAAAAGAAAACCCTTGGTCCCTGATCAGCTTTGTTCCAGTACCTAAAGATAATTAAATTCCTTGATATTAATACTTGAGGTAACATTGCTATCCAGCTTATAATGTATTTTGATTGTCAGATCAAACAATCACCAGGCTTTCAGCATTTAAGTTTTTCTTGTCATGCAACCAGACATATGCGACTAACAAATCATGTTCAAGATGTATGCTACCATCAGTGAGCTTTTTGCTATGAATGGCTCATCGGCAATTACATCAGTTGCCACTTAAACCCGATCATCAAAACAGACTGTGTCTAAAACCTCTGACGACATGAAAAACTAATAAGCACAAGAACTCTTATTTACGCACACTCTTCCCAGCCAATGAATTAGAAATTGGCATCGAACTAATTTCTTCCGCATCAAACTAAAAAACAGTCACTAAAATAGACACTGCTAAAACTCCGTTCACAGAGGGAGATGTTGATATGATCCTTTTATTCAGAGTAATCTGAATTTATTAGCTTATAAATAATGCGAAGTTTATAATGGCTGAAAACTTGTAGCAGCACAGTGCATTAATTACGTGTTAATTAATGTATGCTTATTACTTACGCAGTTTCATTAGCAGGAAGTGGAGATCCTTGATCTGATATAAACATATCATGTGTTCGCTTCAAACTTCGAAACACCAATGTGTGCATTGAATGCTTTGGAATGTCCTGCAGAAAGTGATGGTGTACCAACACATTAAAATAAAACAAACACCAGCTGGTAGCATATTCAACACTAATACACAGCAAACCAACAATAACTTTCATATATGTATGGTTCAGAAAAGCGGTTTTGGCACAGTGCTTATCAGCAAAACTTCACAGTTCACACAAACACCTGACACAACCAACTGATGTGGGGCATAACTTAGACACCAAATTATTAGAAAGCATTAATACACTTGCAAACCAATTCACTGACATTCCCATGGACGCTGAAGGTCTTTGACTTGGACAAAAATTTTTAGTGCGTGGTGGGAGAGGCCCATGGATAAAAACAAGCCAACTCAAGGCATTTAATATGTTGAGCATTTCTGGAAATACTGTGGTGTGCCAGCTTGTTGGCTTTCTACTTTTGGATGACCTGGTTATACGATTTGGAAAAAAAGGCTGGACCACACACAGACAATGGATTAAGATTGGCTTAATTGTCTGCACATGGTCCAGCTTTTCTTTTCCAGCCACTCAAGATTGACTGTAATGCAAAATATTTGCAAGCTAGAGACACAAACAAACATCATCAAATTGCTCAAAACAAAGTGGAAATTTATCCAGAACATTAACAAATCAGACTTCTTCAACATGACCTTTCACCTACAGTGTAAAAATTTCACATGTTTAGGAACCAGGCAATAAATCATTTTATGTTGAGCATCAAAATAGAGCAAACAAAGACAATCAAAAGCTTCCAAACCAAGATAAATGAACAAATTTCCAGTTGTAAACTAGCACAGTGTTCAAGTATGTAGAGATAGACCGATATATCAGCCTGGCCGATATTTGGGTGTTACAGAATATCGGTATCGGCCATTTGGCCTATTTTCACAGCCTCAGTACATGTTCACAAAACGCTGCTATATTCCTAATGCATCCAGACAAGTTGCACAAGAAAGCACAATGAACCAAGTCAAAACAGTTATCTTGCAGCAACGTTAGCAGGTGCGTTTTCACAAACAAGTAGATAACATGAACCACGAAGCATGCATCAGCTGTCGCAGCTAAAACAAAAACATCATCATTAATCAGATCAACTAAAAATCATAGCAAAATATTGAAATTGCTGCAATTTGAAAAATTTTAGCTCATAAATCCTGATTTTAAGTTTTTGAAAAAACGTAAGGCATAGAATACATTAAATTTTCGATAATGAAGCAGAAAACAAGATTTAAAAACATTGGAAATGTCGGTATTAGCTATCAGTCCATGAACACCCGATATATCAGTATTGGCCCCAAAAAAGCTACATCGGTCAATCTCTAATGCAAAGGTTCATAGCCGAAGGGTAGAGTGCTACACAATGTACACATTTTGCAGAAAAGCTAAAATGACCAGTATATAACAAAAATATCTGTTGAGAACTTTTCAATAATTTTTAAAAACGCTGTTGTGTAACTTTCTTAAAATCTACAGAAAGACCCAACTGCTCTACACTCTTTTTGTGAGGTTCAGTGAGTGTAAAAACTGATCAAAATATGATGATCTTCAAAAGCCTTGATCAATTGTGCACCTCTACAACAGCACAGCATGGCTAAAACCACTAACAATGCTAGTTTTGCAACACTGTATCACTGGCATAAATCACTGAACCGGGATTTTGACTGGGTGGTCCCTGCCTAGAGTTACTCAAATGAGGACAAGGTTTGCTATATATATAATCTATTTAGGGCTATAAATTTTATTTTGAGTGACAAAGAAAAATCAGAGCAGTAGTAGCTCTACCAAAACAAACTGCATTAGTTGTATTACAAGAATAAAAATAATTATTTCAAAAGTCAGGTGCTAACGTTGTTTTTTCACCTGAAATTGGTGGTAATGTTTTTTTCTCTTTGCTTTGTTTGTTGAAAAAATGTAGAAAAAAATCAATGAAATATCAGTTGATGCACTTAAATGTTTGCTCCCACTTATTTATTGGCATGGATTACTGCTCATAACAAATGAAGGTGGACATAAGAATGGGAGTGTAGGCATGCAATGCACACCTGTAATTCTGACCAGGAGTGCAGCACTACTGCGATGTGACATTATGGATTTTGTACACATGTATAAATTTCAAACTCAGCACCTAAGCTGAATGTGGGTAACTGTAAATGGCTATTCATAGTTATCCTACAGTAATCCATCAGTTGATTGCAATTATTATGCAACCTGTACAGGCAAGGTTGGTCCAATCCAGGAAGCGGCAATATCTATATATATATACTCATTATGCAATACTTCTGTATAGTAATGAGAGAATTTAAGTTATTGCTAGTGCATTGTTTCAGTGTTTGTTCCTATATAGTATTGCCTATGTATTTCAACTATACACTCTCCAGTGTTATATTACCTTTATATTCTTTTCTATTGCTACTAATCTTTCGGTCTGAGAATAAACATGTAAATCAATAAACACAATAAGCTTAACTGCTATTAAAATACAAGCAATATTACTAATCCTAGATGTATTAAGGTCAATAAAGATATGAGCAATATTAAAGCACCTTGTATTTCTTAGAGGTGCCCAACAAATTCATTATATACANGAACAGTAAAAAATGNATGCTTACATCAGATACTACAATTCTTCAAAAAGAAATGTTTATATTTGAAAGAAAATTTCAGTATGTAGTTCTTATAAAATGTAATTAATATAAACAATCAAAAACCAGAAAACTAACTGCAATGGAATTCTTTCAGATAATAGTCCAAAACTAACATTTTTGTTAACAAATTTGTGCATCAAAAATTGAAGTAACTACTCTCTACATGTGAGATAAGCAAGGACAGCAAATTTTTAATAGGAAATCGATTCCATGTGGCACTACACATCGTCAGTGCTCAAATTGGCTTAGCAATGCTTATGGGTTAAAAGGTTAAAACAAGAGTAGAGAAAGGAAAATACACAAGGTTTAATTGAAATAAATATATCACAACACAAGCTGTGCCAAAAACTGGAAAATGTGTCTTTCTCAAATAGTTGCGCCCACTAGAACTTTAAATTTATCTGACGCCAATTATCATTAAGGCAACTGATCTACTGAAACACGCCATATGATTCAGAGTGACAACAGAATGCATATGCAAGATCGCATTAGTAGCAATGGCAAGCAAACTCTGATGCGCACCTTTAAAAAACACTAAAAGATTAAATTCAACTTATAATTTTTCAATCTAAATGAAAAGTAACATTATACCTCCATCTTTGTCACTGATGAAGTGATGCAAGAATTTGGACTTGCTGATACTAGAATAATAACAATAGCTTTATAATTATATAACACACAACACCTGCAATAAAAATACGCATTAGAAAAAGAGCATTTAGTATCATATTCATACTATGGTATGGAAACTTGGCGATGAAACGCAGCACAACTGTTGAAATGAAAAACTGCACTTTGCAGTTTGCCACACAGCACAGACTGTACCCTACATTTCAACATACAGCACAAGTAAATAAGAAAACAAACCATAATATTAAATACTGTACAACGCAAGCCACTGCATAGTTTGTAAACTGCTAATGTAAAAAAATCTCACTTTAAGAAATGTTTCTGGTTTCTAGCATTTCTAGTTCTAACATTATGGCCAAAAAAACTAACCTTAACTTTTGAACCAAAAACCTTAGAAAGCCGATCAGTGGCTCAAAAGTCTCGAGGTTTTAGCCTAATTTCCGCTAAATCCTTGAACAAAACCTTTTGTGGTTGAGCCTATGGCCCGAAAACCTCATCATCCAAAAAGGACTAAACCTACCCCAAAAAGGCCTAAACCTACCCATCTAGAAGACTCACTTAAGTCTTTTGAGGGTTTGAACAGCTCTCTAGCACAATCAACTGGCGAGTTATGGATTTGCAAAGTGGTGCAAAAATAGCAGCTCAATGCATGATTTCGAAGTACAAATATTTCATACACTGGTGCCAAAGGTGTTAACAATAAAAACAGTTGTAGTTTTTCTTACAAAAATATGCACAAATTCATGCACCAAAAGTAAATATAAATCCAACAGTTTAAAGAAATGTATACATACCACAACATTACTAAGATGGCCTTAGTTAAAGGTTTTGTAAAACAACTCAGACTGACCCAAGGTTGATTGCTATTATCACATACCATAAATGGCCACCATCTCGTAACAGTTGTACATATAAAAACAATGTCACATGTGCATTGTCACGTTGCAATGCAACATATCTTAACAGATGACATAGCCAACACCAGACCAACCCAATTGAAATATATTCTTTATCATTTGAAATTATATATCATTCTACCAGAAAAATTATAAAATTTTCCAGAGAAAATACTCCATGAGCTCATTGCAGTGGTTGGGTCACATTACACTTTTTTCACTGCTCACTCAGAATTCAGGCAAAAACAATGTGCTACTGTTGATGCAAAGCCACACTTTACTTGAAGATTTAACTCATGCGTGATCCCTTCTGGAAAAATTGCTTCCAACACCTACTCTTGTCCAAACTCGATCCTGCATTCTTGTCAGTTGACACAATCAGTATGTGACAAACTACCCACAACCCAGTTATTTCCAGCACTCCTGCCACTGGTGGCCAAAGATTGTCAGCACAACCTGACTGTTTCTGGGCCAAGGTTGATATCTTGTTGCCTGCAGTTGCTGCTTAAAGATCAGCAGAATATTGTAAAAGTTTAAGAAACAACTTCTCTGTCCTGATGAACTGCAGGAAACAAGAGTACTGCCACTGATTGGAATGACCTGCACAGTCTTTGCAGTAGCATACATGAAAATCTTGGACCCACCTCGAGGAAGACATCTCCTCTACTCTTTGTTATACATGCATTTGTAATGAGCACAATTGCCTAACTGAGCTAGTGGGTTGAAAATCAGTTCCATTTACAGTCACAAACGCATGTCAAACCACTAGTGTTGCAACCTCTCCGGTGGTGTTGCGTTGATTGTGTGATTCACCACGAACAGAATGTGTGCAAAGAACAAAAATGTATGTATGTGGCGCAAACAAGCAATAATAGAGTGATCTTGTCAGGTGATCTCTATTGTTGCTTGCTGCCACGGTGCGAAGCTGTGCGCACATGCCGCTCGGGATTTCCGATTGCAACAAAATGGTGCTGTGACCAGGATGTGGAGATCATGCAGAGTTCAGCCTCAACATCAAAGAACGTGCGATCGGTATGGTTCGTTGTAAAAAGAAGGGGATGTTGTTGCAACCTCTCCGGTGGTGTTGCGTTGATTGTGTGATTCACCACGAACGCGATGTGTGCGAAGAACAAAAATATATGTGGCGTGAACAAGCAATAATAAAGTGATCTCGTCAGGTTATCTCTATTGCTGCTTGCTGCCACGGTGCGAAGCTTTGCGTACATGCCGCTCGGGATTTCTGATCGCAACATTAGCAATCTCTCATGTGCTACAAGGTGCCATCAATGCAAAGAGTATAAAGAGTGCTGGCAATCCTTACTAAGAATTATTTTCCAAATCTTCACAAATTACTAGAAGCACGGCTTCCTTTCAACTTCAGAAATGCAAACATCATCACTGTGTATAACAGCAAGGGCAATTGCAAAGACTGCAACAATTATAGATTGACCTCTGATTTAAGCATTGCTAGCAATGTTTTTCCTCATCTTCACTCACATGGAGTTTAAGAGATTGATGATCAGCTTTTTCCAGAAAGTCAGTATAGCTTCTACCCCTCAAAATCCACAAGCATAGTGTTCTTCCTTAAGTAACCACACAAGAGCATAGTGCAATTTACCCTACTACAAGTGTAGCAATTATCTATTATCTAAAACTTCCAAGACAGTGAGTCACACAGATATCTTCAGAGTCTTTGAATATCTAAGCTACCTTGAAACATTGCTTTTCATTCTTCCACAAGAACATAACTGCAACAGTACAGTTTAATGGTGCCAAGTCTTCCCAATACAGTATCAGTTATTTTTCTATGCAAAATGTTAGGTACCTAGTATGGAGCTGATTTTCTCTGATTCTAGGGACCAGAATTGCCAGGGTCCCTAAAACATCTTTAAAAAATCTTGCCGATACCAAAATTTGTTGTGGATTGATGGCTCCAAGTTTATTTTGAATTTTCTTCACATTCTTTTGGTCCACACCAGGGTTACAGAGTCAGAGGTAAAATATCTGACTCCGACCTGTCCAATAGCTCCTTAACATAAAGGGAATGAAATTTGGTTGTTAAATCAATGGAAATTGTGGTGCACAGCAAGAAATCTGTTTCAACAACATTTTCAAAAGAAATTGTACCATTTCAAAAGGAATTTCCAATTTGAGAGTGTGATGTGAAAAATGATCCAATTGGACATCTGGAGTCAGACAAAAAATCCGACTCCAACTCCCAGTGTTGTTAGGAATCCGATTCCGACTCTAACCAAAAACCTCCGACTCCTTGTGACTCCGCAACCCTGGTCCACACATTACTGAGGGAAGATGGAATGCTTTTACCCATTTAAAGCAGGTTGTTAGTTCCACCATAACTTAGACCGAAACTTTTCACCCAAGCTCAAGCTTGCTGAATTACAAAGCAATTCTGGGGTACTACTTTATGATAGGCCAACTATAATTCACACAGCCATCTTAAAACTTTTCTTAATTTTAGTATGCTGAGGAGCAAATGCAATCGTCATAGACTCATAATAAATACAAACACAAAAAGTAAGCTAAAAATGTGTGGTGAAATAAAATCATGAAGATGTGAAAACTAGGCAAAAGTCAGCGTCAATGAGATCTTGTGTTGTACATGGCTCTTGTTGCCTCAAAAAACTTAATTGCTACCAGGATGCACCTCAGCAGAGGAAACCTGTTTTCTTCTTATGCAGTTCACGACTAAGACGTATTGCTGCTTATGTTTTTAATCTATATTTTCTGTCAGTCGTTAGTTAACCTTGGCACATTCAGATGCTATTCCACCACTGGTTGTGAAGACATGGAGATTTAATGATTATGACTTATTGATTGCATTGATTTTTTTTGCTTTTTTCAAGTTAGCACATCTGTTTATGGTACATGTAGAAATACAAGGTTCAGGATGGGTGGTCCTTATTTCAAAGTATGTCTTCTTACAGCTGTTCCACAACCCTTATGCAAAAATATCCAACCTCACATTGCCAGCAGTATGCACTTTGCAGCCAAAATTACTATTTAACCCTCTTACACCAAACTCAACAGATTTGCAAGGCTTCAAATTTGTTTGTTTCTATGGTCAATGAAATGGGTTCTCACACAACTGTCCATATCAACAGATTTGTTATGTTTCAAAGTCGAACCTTTCAACTGAAAATTGAAAAATTCGTCAAGCGTGAATTTCAAGACACACTTGAATTCCTCTTCATCGAGGTTTAAAAAAGTTTTGGGGGTGCGCTTGCATCCCGCCTCCTCACCAGTGTTGAAAAATATTATATGGATCTCACATAAATACAATTAAAAACATGTAATTAAAAAATATATATTTAATGGCCCCCTTAGCCAAAAAGATTCCTGACCCCTGCTTTAGCGGGTCACATTGGGCCCGCGGGCTCTGTGTTGTGCAGTGAGCACCCTTGACCTGGAACGTATTCCATGGAGCATATATTCTAGTAGCCAATCTCAAGTTTGCTGCTTCAGGGTAATCCTAAACCTATTTTTCAAAGTAACTTCATGTCCTCTACCCATCCATCTTCTTTTGCATGAATGTGACCTTGCTTGAATAAAGCAATCCCAACTATAGCTCCAAAGTGGCATTCATCTTCAGCTGTGAATTCTAAGCCTAAATCTTTAAAAAAGCCTTGGGGGATATTACGTAACTTGGGATCTTAACTACACTGTCTGAACAGGTTTCTTCCTCAATGTTCATCTGAAACCAGTGGCCTTTTAAAATTTTTGTACGTTAAACATACAAAAGGAGGGATCACGCAATATAGTTTGATGTTACAAATTTGGCTCATGACCATTTTGTTCTAAGAACTTCTGCATATTAAATAGCATGTGCAACATTGAATGAAAATATAGTCATATCCTTGAAGATGCAAGCAATGGAGCACACTATTTGCTTGTTAAGCTTGAACACTGATCTTGACAAACTTGAATGTTGATTTTGATGCAGCATTTATTGATCATGATTTCAGGGACCTGCCTTTCTTTTGCCCATAGCCTCAACGATCTACTCCACATATATACAATGAAAGTTATTTTGTGAGTAAACAAAACAAATATTTTTTAAATAAATTGATCCCTAACCATAGGTTTTTATTTGTATGGTGAAAAAAATAAACTATTAAAACATTTTCCTTGACATGTTATTATATTTTCTATACTTTTCAAGAAAATGTTGCAACTTAAAGCATCTACCCTATTTGACTGAGTGGAATTGAGCATTTCTGCACGCACAAGGATTTCAAAAATGGTTTGTGCATGAAACAATTGCATTTGCAAGATATTTATTTTCATGAGGCATTTTTGCATTTGTCTTTGCAGCCAACGAAATTCTTACCTTTCATTTGAAAGTGCCACTTTGCCACTACATAATGACCCCAAAGTGTATCAAAAATGGCTTTCAAACCTGGTCATATGCCACCTTTTATGAAATTTGTTCAAATCTTAGCAATGAACCTCTGAATTTTAAATTTGTAAAAAGCTGAAAAAGTGGGCTTATAAAGTTTGAAATTTTAGAAAACTTTGCACCAATTTTATTTTTAGAGAAACCACATGTTATCCACTTTTCCCCATTTTTCACAATTCTGATTGCACTTGTTAGCCTTAGATTAACTGCTTTTTCTTACAATTTGATTATTATCTGATTCACAGTGCTTATGCACTTCAAAAACATCTACATAGGACTAGGTATCTTGGTTATTNCCTGTGACTGTGATGAAACTGCAGTACTGCAATCTGATATGTTCAATTTAAATTTTGATTTTAACATTAGATTTTACTTTGACTACAGCAGGCCTANCCAACCTTTCTAGTGTTGCGGGCCACTTTCACATTTCAATTTATTGAGGGGCAGCAAGCGTTTTTGTGATGTAACAATAAGCTATTGTGACATAACAAATCCCTTGATTTTGGTAAGTTTTATGCGATAACACGAGGTGATAATAAGTCCTATAGTTGCATGCAGTGTTGCCAGCTTATATGGATGTAAACCAAATCTAAAAAATTGACATATTTTCAAAGCGTTTGTTATACAAGCTTTTTGGGTGGTAGGCCCATAACAGAAACATCAGGTGTAATTTTGGTGTGTTTTGATGGCAAATATACTTGAGCCTATAAACAATACTAAAAATTTTAAAAGTCTGCTTACGAACTTATTACATCGTGGGCCATTTAAAACAACCTTGCAGGCCGCGGGTTGGGCAGCCTTGGCCTACAGTTTGATTAAGATAGATCACATGGACTGAAACCACAGGTATAAGAGCAGGTAAATTTTGGGGGATGCAAAGGAAATTTTGCCCAAATTTCCTTTGCGGCAAACTTTCTCCCTACAAATTTTCTGTAGCTTTTGGTACATTATATTTTCCTCTAACAAGTTATCATAGACTTGAAACTAGAAGATTTGGTACTTGGAATTTGGTTCTTAACACTTTGAGAGCCGGCATACAATATATTTGTACCTAGATTTCAACCTAAAACCAGCAGTTTTCGGTTGCCTTACCAACGCCATAGCTCCTCCGCCGATTACGCTAGAGAGCTGTTCAAGAGCTCAAACGGATCAGTCAGTCTAGTAGATTACACTCGAAAAAAATTTTTTGGTTGGGGGATGCGGATTTTTGTGACTGACGTCATAAGGGAAGTAGTTTTAGGGTCATTTTGGGTCATGTTGCCTGGCCTAGGGCCCAACCGCTAGGCCAAAGTGCTTCGCTGAAGTTTTCATTGGAAACTAGACTCGAGTCCNAGTCTTTTGAGCCNTTGATCGACTTTCTAGCGTTTCTGGTTCAAAAGTTATGATCTAAAATATACAAATTAATTAAATCTATTAGCTAATTAGTCAAATATTTTTACTACTTTAGATCATAACTTTTTGAACCTGAAGCCCCAGCAGGTCATCCAAAGTATCAAAAGACTTGGATTGTAGCCTGGTTTCTAATAAAAACTTCAGCGAAATACCACCAACACTAACGGTTGGCGCCCAGGTCCAGGTAAAGTGGGCCAAGATGGCCTAAAAGTCCTCCACTTATGACGTCACTCACAAAAAATCCGCAACCCCCACCCAAAAAATTTGTTTCAAGTGTAAGCTACAAGACTTGCCACGTCTTTTGAGCCTTTTACCAGGTCGGGAGTGCTTACCAGACCAGAGAAATTCCCTTGCAAAGCCATGTGCGTTTCTGTGTTTTTTTCTTGAAAATCCCTGAAAGCAGCCAGACGCCAAAGTCTGCAAATAAATGGTTAGGCTGTGCAAGAACCATGTCATAAGCCAGCTTGCTAAGTACTCTTTAGCAACTGTCTCACAGTTCTAAAGTTTGGTATTCCATTCACATTTCAGCTGTTGCTGTTAGCAAGGAACCTCAGACCTACCTGGGACAGGTTTAGAACTGCTTCCTTCTTTGAAAAGATATATGTGATTGATTCATATTATGACCGTGGCATGAGTTTCACATCATTGTTTGTTGAACTGCACATATATGCACAAACAAATTGTGTTCATACAAACACAGTAGTTAAATACTAAAACAAAGCTTTCCTGTACTCTTTCTGGATAGATGAAGTAGATTCCCCACAGCAAATAATAAAGCACAAATGAAATGCCTTATTTTGCCCAAACTTTCGAGTGAGTCAGCTACTCATCAATTTTCACCAAGTAAAACACAAAGTTACTAGAAACAGTTTGTTGATTTATAATGTATTTTTCATGACAATTTTTTACAAATCAAAACTTTTGGGGG
>JGI24158J21664_10001703_pt1 | contig 25313 bp, 17 predicted proteins | sample Ectturendosymbi3_FD_21664 | JGI IMG/M metagenome (IMG submission 21664) | reverse complement strand
CCCATGGGATTGGCGTCCAGGGCCCATCAAAGTAGGTCCAAAAATCGAAAACACCCCCACTTTGCGAGCCTCTCCCAGGCGAACCCCTCTCCCAAATTAAAAAATTTTTTTTTAAATAGAACCAAGAAGACTTTCCGCATCCGTAGAGGGTTGGAACACCTCTCTAGCTGCTGCAGCTGGCGAGTTATAACAAAAAAACCTCGAGCCAATTAATTGGCTCCGGTGGTCGTTAAAGGGTTCAGCGGATCCATAGACTTCATGTCTTCGCGCAACCCGCACTCTCAAAAACATGCTAGCTGAGGTCGTCGTGGACGCTGTTACCAACCCGGCTTTATGTTAGCCATCCTCAATACTAGTAATGCTGGAGCGAGATGCAGATGTAAGGCGCACGCATTTTTTTGAGTGTAACATCACCTCGTGCTTGCGTATTCTTTTCGAAATAATAGTTTTCCCAGTGAGCGGTGATACGTGCGATAAGAGGCACACCACGAAACGTATTTCTATAACAAGTACGAGTTCAAACTTTGACTGTCACCTTCGACAAAATCAGCAGCAAAAGTGATGGCTTTGCCCAGTTTTGGAAAATTCTGTTTTACCATTGCTGACCTCCCTGCATGGGAAATTCAGTACATCTGCAGGGGTGGTGAACCTGCGGCTCTCGGGCCAAATGCGGCGCGTGTGAATAGTTAATCCGGCCAGCACCAGCATTTTCATTACCCACGCTGTAACACAACATCGCGTCAAAACGAAACTCCACGACAAGTAGACAGTAGGACAAGAGAAGTGTCTCTCGATCATTGACATAGTTTTCTCTCCTTAGTTTCCTTAGGAAGATAAAGGTAGAATCTGAAGATACAATTAAGGTAATTTTTTGCGGCCCGCCAGCGATATTCCACGATTTATGCGGCTCGTTATGGTAAATAGGTTCCCCGCCAGCCCTACTCTGCAGTGGTCGGGAGCCTTTTTGGCTAAGGGAGCCATGAAACCTACATATTTTTAAATGTATTTTCGTGAGAGCTATATAAAAATTTTCAACACTTAATGCAACTAACTAACGGGTGCATTTTTGAGCAAAATCAACAATTTTAAACAATGGTATATGTCTGAATTTTCTCTTTAATATCATGCTTCTTACTGTTAATGCGACTGCTAGTGCTGCATGGTGTTGTTGATGGCTTTGTAGTCTGGTAGATGGAAAATTACAGAAAAAGTTTCATTCGTAATTGTAACAATCATGTTAAGAAAATATCAAGCGAGCCAGATGCCGTCATCAAAAGAGCCACATCTGGCTCGCGAGCCATAGGTTCCCGACCCCTACTATTGTGGAACAATTCGTTTCGGTAGCGACACGACGCAGTAAATAGAATTTGGCTTGTGACCACCACGTCAAAGTTGTCTCTTGGTAGCTGCATTGTTCAATAGAGTTGGGCGCCGATTTTCCTTTGAGCATTGCTGTTTCAAAAACACCTTTACCGAAACAATGCTTACTTCCAGGGACATGTAGAGATGTACGATCGCTGTTATTATGCACATCAATGTACGGGTGACTGCTTCCCGATATCCCGAAACAAATATTCGATAGGTTCTCTGTGCAGTGTGCACTGCAGGGTTACTCTATCTGCCGATATTGGTCAGGTTCAATTGCTAGTTTCACTCAGTCGCGCTCTTACCTTAATTCCCTTGTTTTGCCATAAGTTTTTTATGCAGATGCCTATGTCGGAAGGAATTTCTTCGTGCACGACCGATCCAGCTCGCATTATCTTTTTTGCGTCTTCCTACGAATGAAAAGCACACTGCTATAGCTGCTTTGTGGCTGCTTACGCATAAGTCAAATTCACTCCATCCAACAAATATTTCCTTTTTTTAAATTATTTTCATCATATTAGTATTAGATCTGTAGACTTTATTTAGGTTGAAAACCGTACGTGATGCTCATTATACCTCAACTTGAGGATCATCATAGGGAATCTCCAACTTTTGCATGGCATGGACCAGCGCCAGCGCGCTTTGCATAACATTGCTGTGAACCACGGATCTAAAATAACAAATAGCGCAAAACAAAATATTAGGTTTCATATGGTAGTATCGAACCGGAAGCCGGCGATGTAATTGCTCTGGCTCCGTCGATCTTCTGGGCAATCCCAAACTCTTGTGTCGACTGTGACGCCGCAATATAAATGAGTCGCTCAAATGCAAAAACAATGCCGTTGATACAAATTTTGAAAAAGTGTGGTGTTGTACCAGCGCTTTAGCCAGACGCTAGTAAGCATTACAGTTGTCCTCTAGCCGAAACCGACCAATGTATTACCAGTTGCTATCTGAAATTGCTACGTAAGTACTGGTGCCACACAAAAAGCCGGTTGTAGTGTACGCCTCCCAAAACTTTTGTCAAATATTTTACGAATGTTTTCCATCGTAACATACTTATATTCCATTTTTTCTTTGTCCGGGAATCCTTCTTTGTGAATAATCACCATTTGTTTCACAACAGTACTTTTGCCTGATTCTCCCGCACCGAGAAGCAAAAGCTTAATTTGTTCTCGGAAAGCCTGAAAAAAAGTCAAACTATACGGTTAGCATTGCATAACTCATAGACTAAGCAGAGTGTTTTTTTTCAGTACAGCTTACGTGGTTTCCACGATGCAGAATTGTCAGTAAGGACTCTAAATCAACCTGTAACTTTTCAGTTGCAAGCGCACACGTATTACCCAGTTACTGTAACCCAGACACTCGTTATAACTTGAAACAAGCGTTGGCGTGTAGGTCGAATGACCGTTAGTTATGGAAACACATCCTCGGAAGCGTCTTACCTACAACGAAGTAATACCAAAAAATTAGCAAATAGGTTAAGAAAAGCTAGGTTAATAGACTTTCGATTTTATGACATATTCCGAAATACTGCGTTTAAAGCAGGTTGCGAAACCAACTGTTGATTTTTTTCGGTATGTTCGATTTGAACTATTTTTCGTAAGTGTACGGTGGCATCGTTCCTGCAATTACCACTATCTTTAACGGGTCAAAGGTCTTCCGCAAAGCTATTCTTGTCACGTGTCGTTATTTGCAATTGGTGCAACAGAATAGGTTTGTTCAAAGTATCAGAAGTATGAATTCGTAGCATGCGAGCCAGTGTTCCCCCTAGGAAAAGTCTACGCTGAGCAAATGTTCGTTTTAGTGAGCATGAATATTTTAAGACTGAGTTAGCTGAGTTCTAAATGAGCTGCAGACTTTGTGAATTATTACAAGTATAAACTCTTGTCAGAATACGAACAAGTACACATTTAGTACAAAAAGTTTCTCCTTGTTTTTGTACATTTCCAGTGTTTCAGAATGCTGCAAGTGCGCGAGAAATATTTCACTGCGTAAATGATCTTGGTGAGTGGCGATATTGCGCACCTCAGGGAACATTGATACCAACTCAAAAATCTGCAAATTGTTGTTGCTTTGCTTGTCTCATATACGCTTCATGAAATCTAACGTAACTTAGCCGGAATTTGTTTGTGTTATTGTATAATCCACTGCACTGCCGCTACTGTTCAATTGCGCTAGAAAAGTGCGGTGAATTATCCATCAAACTAACCACCATACATTCTGCTGAACAAGTCACTATACTACATGCCTCACTGAAGGATGATGATGTTCAGAGAAAACTGAAATCACTTTTTTGTGCACCAAACACATCTAGAGGTTCCTTCGCTCAGTCCTCAACGGCAGTAAAAATACTCTGTTTCGCTTCTATTACACGCCAATGCATTTCTGCCGATTGTGAAACAAATACACAGTCTGGTATTTAGACGTCTCCGACTTGCTTATAAAAGCCTATTGAACTTTGCATAACATCCCCAGGAATGCCAGGGAAGCGCAACTACAGGTAACTGTGAAAAATTTTCCGTTAAATCAAAAGGAACGCTGCTGTATCGCGTGCACTGTGTAGATACTAGATATGGCTTCTTTGATCGTAACTACCAACAGCAAAGAACAATACGGCTTAGATCTGCTCCAGTGCTCCAGCGGCTTGCTTAAAATGCGCTGGACTCGTTTGGGTATTGATTTAATTTCTCTCTACACGGCGTTGGCAGGTTGAATGGCCGAGTCATCTGGAAAGTCGCTCGTTAATAATATAACAGCCGTGGTTAGTAAAATTTCGCGAAGTGCAAGGTCTGGCCGTGGTTTCGTTAAAAGACTGAATAACACAAGCGGGTTGGGCTTTTTCACACACTGCTTGCATTCCCAAGTGCTTCTTGTTTCTCCGCTGATGTTAGCTTACTGTAGCTTTACGGCAACGTCAATACGAAAGCGATTAGCTGGTATCAGGTGCCAATTTCGCAGTGCTGCGCCAAACGTTTAATAACCGGCTCACCCTCGCTCCATTCTTGATGTCTCTGTCAATTTGTTGGCTGGTAGTCTTTGCTTTGGCCGATTCTCGCGACCGCGCGCAACCCATCTTGCAGTGGAATGAAAATCCTGTTTCTTCCTTGGATCACAACTCCCTCGCGACGGGAGGCAGATACAAAACTAACTGTGTGTGTCCACGTCAGCGCAGGGCAGTTTTGTTGGCGTGATCAGAGACCTCGAGGTCGAAGATCAGTCATGATTGCACAAGCTTGAGGTTGCGAATTCTCACGCAGTCAGAGGACTTACGTCGTGTGATGTCACCCGTTCGAAAGTGAGTCAAAGCACAGAAGCACCAAGATAGTTTCAAGCCTACGAGGTGTCCCTGTAAAAACAACAGCGAATATATTGTCCTGTATCCGACGAAAGCTCTTGACGACTGAGATTCTCGCTTGCCTTGCCCGTCCAGCGCAGTCGCATTCGCTGTTGTGGGGTGGATTATAAACGATTTGCAAAAACAAATGTGATGCACGTGTTGCCAAGCAAACACTCACAGAATTTTAACGTAAACTTCCACAATTCAACTCCGTCATCAAAACATTTCAGTAAACACGCTGACTACTGCAGCGAGTAAACATGCTCACCTGACAACGCCCCCCTCATTGCAGAGCACACAGCTGCTTTATGTGCGGGGTTAGTGGGGATTGAGACATCAACGGGTAGAGTACAGCAACGTAAAAGTAAGAGCGAAAGCAGGATCTGATGACCTGTAACGCTATGCTGTGGTGGCGACAACTTGTTGACATGCTCCCACTAGCAACCTTTCGTGACCTGCTTTGTCAATTTCGTTTGACTCAACGCGCCCGTGATTATTGCGATATCGTGAGTTCGTGATGTGCGAATAAGGTTATATTGGGCTCTCTATGTTTCGTGGACCTACATATTGATCAGTTTTTTTTTCCGTTATTCATTTTACTTTTATAGATGTTTGTTTGAAACAACAGGAACACTGCTGCCTTCAGTTCGCTTCCTAAAGCAGTTAGTCGTCTGTGCGCACCGTTTAGGCGCAGTTGATTCACAAGCGGTGCCGTTGATTAAACAGGCAAGGAAAGATTTTATGCGATTCACTTTTCTCTCGCAATCCTGCACGGTTTTTGTTAGTCCGCTACGATCTGGCTGCTTGTGTGGTTGATGCAAAACACGTGACAACTTTCTTTGCTTGCTCAGTGGATCACAGTATANCTGCCAGTGGGCGCAGTGCCATGTTCGCAAATCTGTAACAGGATGATAGATCGCAGCCGACACGGGATGTGATGCAGGAAAANGAAAAAGCAAGAGATGATTTACTGTCTAACCCCTCATAATCAGTTGGGGGTTATGCGACGACTCCCACCACAAGGTGCTTGCAACTACTTGTAAGAGATTCAGTTCTAATTCTCGCTGAAGCTTGTTCGGAGTAAATGACATTCATGTGCGTGACACCCCTCGGGTTGTTCGGAAACGTAATATTTAATTTGTGCCTGCTATTCGATCAAACTCGTTCTTTGCAGGTGGCTCCACACTGAAAATCTTTTTGCTGTTGCTCAACGGAAGTGGCTCCACATTTACGACAACCAAGGAATAGAAATCCACTGTCTCAAGCGCTTCAACGAAACTTCAAGGCTCGACTTCCTCCCGTACCATTTTCTGCTTGCTGCAAGCGTACGTATCTGCTGTCAATCAGTAATTAAAACACCGGTCGTTGTTGCTAAGTCTCAATTAAAGGCAAAAGTTTTTCGCTTCAACGTACATTTTATACCGGAGGCATAAATTGCGCTTCGGACGACTGTATTGGTGCGGCAAGGTCGTGGTTTCCTATTGGCCAGCGGGTAATCATACCTGGCTTTGAGAGAAGTGACGTGCATGGTAGGCAACATTCTTATTCAGTTTCTTAACTGACAGTAGTGGACGGAACAAATTTGCAAACAGCCTCTGGCACACCAATGCGATCATTCACTCTGTGGGCGCGAGCGCTTTCTTCATGTAATGCATTTAACAAGCATAAGCTGCAATCAGTTCTTCGATGTTATGGTACCGCGTGTTCAATACTGGTTATAGCCGCGTTTACCTGTGTCGGTCAATTAAGGAACTTTAATCGAAGCTAGGGTACACGCGTAATATCTTGATTTTGTTTTACGTATAATTAAAGTAGGTGCTTATAAATGAGTCTTTTCCCATTGGTCGTTTGTATTGCCATGCCAATGGTTGTCACGAGTTTCCTGTTGTTCTGTACTGTTCGGAAATAAAGGTCTTGTGGTCCAGCCTACTTAGCCAACGCAACTCTGTGCATAAATGCCTAACCTTTCCCACAATTATTGCATACCCGCCGTCAGCCACAGTGTTTAGAGAGGTTTTCAAGGAGAGTAGGGGGCTTAACATTCAGTTCAGGTTTCATCGTCAAACTATAAAAATTTCTCGTACTGCAGGTACTAACTTCAAAAACTGTCGCGTAAAATGAAGGGATTGGCTTCCCACAGCGATAGGTTCAAATCATTACAGGGTGTCATCTATGTATTTACACAGTTCACCCGTCGGCAGTAACCTGAAGCTCACTTTATCAATGCCGCTCATGTCTTTAATCACGTACAGAGGAAATCTGCTATCCTGATTTTTGTCAAAGTCAATGAAAGTGGAAAAAACAACACATCTGCAGTTTTAAACTCAGTATCAAATTTCCAACGTTGTCAGCATGTCATACTAATTTTACTCAAATATACGTCGGATAGAATCGGGCAGAATACAGGAGATATCGTGGTTCTACACGTGTTATTTGTAAAAGGTGCAAATCAAGTTATGTTGAATCAGATGCATCAAGGTTGGGGAATCTGCGACATGCGGCCCAAATGCAGCGTAGACCAGTGTTATCATATAGGAGCAGGTTATAAGTTTCGAACCTCTTGCTTCACCTTTGACCCCATGTTTGAAACTATTGGACCAGATCCAGGTTAAAGGATCTCAAGCACTTTGGAAGAGCTGTCCAATTTCGAACATTAGGATCACATTCCTGTACGTTTTCTAGACATTTCGAATAGAGCTCATTGTCAATGCTGGTTGATACGGCAAGGGAGTTTTTGTTTCGGTTCGTGACCTCAACTTCGCGGGAGTTTTTATTTCGGTTCACGACCTCAACTTCGCGGGAGTGTATATAGAAATCCCAAGGTCCTGAACTTTTGCAGACGATGAAAACACTTCTTTTTCTATTTCTTTACGTCATTTCAATAAAAACCATTGGCTTTTGCATTGCTGTTTGTCACTGAACGTTACATTTCTTCATAATTTAAATTTTATTCGTGAATCTTTTGTAAAAGCTGTAGAAATTGCTCTTCAACATGGCATTGCCATTGGGGATATCAGTAACGTGCAGCTGCGAAGAACGCCGTTTCCTTGAGTTTGTGAACTGCAAGGTTCAGTTTAGCATTAATAACATTTCTTCTGCGCGAACTAATGTCGTGAAACCGATGTTTACGGTTCTTTACGCACCTGTCTTAAACCACCTTGCTCTCGAATTGGCCTAGTGTGGTTAAAACTGATCTGGATTGAGTAACGCCAAAACAGGGATTTTTTAAAGATCATTCNGATTCAGAATTCAGATAACCACGTNGACAGGAAAATCAAAGGAGACAAACGCAGACTGCGAATGCTGCTTTATTTGTCATCTTTTGTTTTGCGGTCCTACAAGTTGCGCGTTGGTTGTTGGCCGGCGGCTCCTCGCCTACTGCGATGTGCAGTGCAAGCTAAGATCTGGTGTACACTGCGTCGAAAGCGTGAATGCTATCATGTTACTGGCATGATATATGTGCAAAGAGCACAATGAATCATTGCATCAGAAAATTAGTTCGCCATTGATTTCGACCACTTGTAACGCCCGGCGCTGTATGCCATGCTGCTCAGTGCTCATCACAAGAGGGTCGAAATTGAATCTAGAGATTCACATGCGACTAACTACCCAGAGAGTTTGAACCATTTAGGTCGACGGATGTCCGCATTTTTCTCGTTCATAAAGTCGCAAAGGTATTCGTCGTTCGAAAATACTGCATCAGTTCGTACATGGTGTATTTGAACAATATCGCGGAAAGCAAAATTACTTCTTGACAATAATTTTACTGTATTATTAAATAGACAAACTTTAAAAATCAAAACAGTTTTCCTTCATGGGGACTTTGAAACTGTTGATTTTACTTTATAACCCAAGAGAAACTGTAGCAAGGTTTTCCTTAAGAAAAAATGGTAAAGCTTGTTGGAGCATATTTTTGTTTGTGTTGAAAATATCGATTTAGTTAGGATCGAAATACTCGGTGTTAGTCTATGACGTATTTTTGTACTTTTTTTAAAGTAAACGCTGCCAAAAACAACGGTAGCGACCTAATTGAGTTTTTTGTTGTTGAGCAGAATGGTACTTAACGGTTCTTTCAACAGTAATTGACGTGTGACATTTTGCAGTCACCTTGCGAGTAACAAGGTCCGCCTCATCATTTGCAACTTATTTGCAGCACGTTGATACTGGACCACGTTGATTTTGTCGTTTGGTTCGTTCTGTTTAGTTCCTCAAATTTTGCTAAACTAGCTGCAAGATCACACTCGTTTCTCAGACGCAGTTCATGTTCCAGCCGTGATCGCATCAAGTCAGTGGTTTAGTGGGTAATGCAGTGTGTCCAAAGTTTTACTAGTCAATCGTTCTTGATCTTGGGTGTGGACGTGAGAAGCGATTTTTCCGGTTTAAACAGTAACAAGAAAAAACAACGACGGCAATAGCAGGCTTTCAACTGCTACTGCAAAATTTCACCAGGCGCGATCATATTTCTGCCTTTCCTGTGATGTTTTGACTTGCGTCGCTATTAAAGGTACTGCGCGGTCATGTTGCAGAGATGAATGCGAAAGCTCCAGGCTTTTTCTACGATTTTTTTACGACTGAACCGCAGTAAAGCCGTGAGTTTTGAGGAAACAAAAAGTCGGTCACAACTAGAAATGTAAATCGTGCTGCAGCAGTGCAGGACAACCGGATGAGGCAATCGCATTACCTAATACGCTTTTCTGCGTGAGAGTCGAGTATGCTGCAGATGGTTATTCAAACAGCAACATGTGTAACTGCATTTCAGGCATTGGTGTGATTTGCGTTGATTTATTTCAAGCCTTTCTAACAGCAGCTGTTCATCAGCTTGTGTTGGGGGGTGATTATTGTACTTATTTTTTGATATTCATTGTGCTACCCCCAAGGTTGGGACCAAACGATATAAATCTGGCATGCAAAACTTTGATTTTCTTGTACACAAAATTCACCGATTGAGAGATTGATTGAGACTTCCGCAGGACCACAAGAAAACTTCTGTTAGAACATTCGCTAAAATCTTGGTAAGCTTTAATCAAACAATGTACTGTACTTTACAAAGCTGTGGCGACACTGGGTGATCTTTGTATTGTAGTAACTTCATGAAAACCGAAGCAAGAAAGAGCACGAACGGAAGTGAGGTCCCGAATGGTTGAGAGAAAATTTATCAAAAGTGACCTCATTTTATAAGTCCAACACATGATATTTCAAATTCGCGTCGCCAGAACTTGTAACAGTGCTGGAATGATGTTTTTTGGTTGTCCTATGTAATTCCTATGTGGATGTCTGTACCTATAGTTACATGAGGGTTTTTTAAGACGTTTTAGGGACCTGATTCGGGTCCCTAGAATTGAAAACCGGGTCCCTACAATCAGAGAAAATCATCATCGGGTCCCTAGAATCAAAGAAAATCGGGTCCCTATAATCAGAGAAATCGGTTCCCTGCAGGATCACATCGGGTACCTAACATTTTCCTTAAAAAAAAACCTGTTTATATGCATCCGCTTTTTATATATAGCGCGATGTGGCCCCGTGTTCCTTAAAAATCACTGCATGTAAATTCCCTGTGAAAATTTTCTAAATTGTTTATTGCGCCTTTAGCAAGGCATTGTTGCAAAATTTGTACGGTAACTGCTTCTATGAAATTTCATTGGTTTGACAAAGCATTGAGTCGTATTGTTGGAAGCACAGGTTAAAAAATGGGTTGTAAATTTGTATTCTCCAACTTGGAAGAGAAAACGGTAGGATAGACACCCGTTTCATTTTTACGACCATTACTCAACGCGACATTCACTTAAATTGTGTCTTCACTTACAGTACTTAAACGCTACTTTTGAACATCTTATGTACCAAATCCAATTGACACCATCTTTGGACGTTGTAAATATATTATGTGGGGTACAATTTCAAACTACTAATTAGAATCATTTCGTTGTTTCAATACGCTTTTTGGTCCAAAATGCAGTTTTTTGACAAATGTAAAGTTCAAGGGTATATAGGCGAATAAATAATATCAAATTTTGCATGCTGCCATATTCATGTGGGTTTATGTTTTGGGTTAACATCCCCGCCTACTTGCTCGAGGCGTGTGCATGCATGCTGCAGAAATTTGGTTTATTTACCTTCGATAAGGGCAAATTTGTTTGTTCATGAGCACAAACTTGTCAATTCTGAGGTTGATCTTGCCAATGATGTGGTCATAGGTGTAACCAGGGGGGGGCAAAGGGGCCATGCCCCCCCAAATTTTTAGAAAATATAGTCATTTCGTGCTTTGAGAGGCGTTTTTCTAAGCAAAATAGTGTTATTCGCCTAAAATCAAATATTTTGGCCCCTCCCAAATTTTTGGGCTGGCTACGCCACTGGATGTGGTTTCTAAAAGCGAACCGTGGGGTTTTAGGTGGCGGTGATAGAATAACTCAAAATTAACTTGTTTGATGTTTGCACAAGCTTGAAAAAAACTTTTTTTGTCTCAGTGGAGTGGAACATGTCATACACGAATAATTTGTGTGGACAAAATGGCTTAACTTTTCAGAGATGTTTGGCTTTTTATCTAGTTTAAGTATATAGCATTTTGCCCAATCTGCGTTGCTTGACATCAGCTCGAAACAGATATCTCCATAGCCTTAAAGAACTCGTTTGCTCCAACTTTCGACGTTGCACAGAAAACATTGCAAAAGACGAGGTGTGCACGGAGGACAGACCAAACAGTCATTGCCAACTGCAAATTGTAATATAAGTCCTGCAGTAATGTATCCGTTAGTACAGTTCTAACTTGTTCTTGCCCATGAGTACAAACCCCACTCGAAAACGTCGTCAGGAGTGCGCAGTACTTTTTGTACACCTGCAATAGCGTCATTAGTACGAGTACCATTCACAGATTTAACTTGCATGATTGCGCTTTTTGAGTTGCCTGCTCACAAGTGATTCAAACTTACTCAAACGCTTTCAATTTTCCTGATGCGAAAAGTGTGATCTCACAAACCCTAGTTGATTTTAAGTCAGATTCTTCCATCGTTGTTCACTGACACTATTTTCTTTAGCGGACGAACGAACTCATGTTCTGGTAGTCTGTCAGTTCACTGAGCTGCCATTTCTTGTCAGAACGGCTGAACGTCGCAAGGCTACCGCTACAGTCGGGGCCACTGACTACATTCTGCCAAGCGTGCTGGTAACTTCGCTGTGCAAGCGAGCTGGTACCAGGCAGCGCGTGAAGCAGCCGCGGTAATTTTGATAGTTTCATAGTTCCAGGCAGCGAACGACAGCTAGCGTTTTTCCGTTTTCGATCGTGTTTCAGGATAAGGCCAACCGTCGAATAACTCAAAACATGAGTAAAACTTAAAAGCGACGTTTGCAAATGCTGGGACTTACTTGTAAAGTGGTGAACTCGCCCACCTGTTAAAGATTCTGAAAAGTCAGATGAGTATTTACAACTTCGTGTAGCCTCGCAATCCGACTTGCTTTTACATATTAAAACGACACAACCAATATTACAAGAGTACGTTTAGTCATAACCTGTTTCACAGCCTCAGCGATGCGTCGTACTACTCTCAAAACACAAAAAAACGCCTGTTGTTGCAGAACCGTCGTGGTTTTCTTCAATACTTGGACATATCAGTCGGGCAGATAATATCCACGATCAACACCAAAGGTGGGCGTCTTGATGTCATGAGTCAGAATCCATACAACGCCACAATTTTGCTAGGTAAGCACGTGAGAATCTTGCATACCATTGCTTCTTCGTATGATATACATAGTCGATGACCACATAACGCAAAACTCCTGGTTAAAGGAGGCTCTATACTTTGGAATACCTTATTCATTTTACTGGTTGATAACAAGCAAAACGTTAGAATTACGACGTTTTCAAATTGGGTATAAGAAAGGAATCTACCCGTATTGATAATAATCGTGCAAGTCGAATTGAAACTGCTTCAAGAAGCGTAAAATAAACAGTCTATATTGGGATAAATCCGTAAATTTCGATGAATTCGCTGTCGTTCTGCCAGAGTCAGATTTCTTGTCACGAACTGGCAATATCGAACATTTGCACGCTACGTCTTCTCCGAAGAGACTCAAACTTCCTGCTGTAAACAGCATTTGTCGCTTGACAACTTGCATTACTGAACCGCAAGACGTCTACTGCACTATCGACGACGCTTGCAACTACCGAACGATCGTCACTTTGTGAAGATCAGCACACGTGCGGGCGTGTGGCTATTTCGGTGCAGTTTCTACGCGTTCGCAACAGAATAAAGATTCTAACGTGCAGCTATTGACCTCCTGGCGCTAACTGTAAAAGGTTTTCTTTGTCTTAGTTCCATAGGCCCCGGTGTTGCTTTCGGGTACAAATGAAATTAATCGGTCAGCTGCAGCTCTACTTGTGCCATCACCTGCTTTCCTAAGTTTGTTACGCGCAGACTTTAACATCCATGTTTGTTTTTTCATTTCGCTTCGGTACATTGCTATGACTTTCATGCAACAGATGCGTCTTGCGTAACCAGCATACCCGGCATCGTAGCATCAGCTGAAGTCAGTATTTTAGTAAGGAACATGTTTGAACACGTATTCAGCCGTAAACTATGGCTTCATGCGGGTTAGTTCCGCACTACTGCATTAACAAACGATAGTGTGTGAAGCAAGCCCATATTCTATGAGGCTTTGCATGAAATGTAGTTCGTGCGTGTTTGCCTGTAAGCCAGCGCTTCTTAACCGGTGGGCCGCGAAATGTTCCGAGATAACGCAAGGATTACGCCTAGTCATGAGTTCTGAAACAATTTTTTCGTGAAGTGGGCCCAAAATCAAAGTCTCGGCGAAAAGTGGGCCGCGACATCAAAAAGGTTGAGAAGCACTGCTTTAAGCTGAACAATTGTATTACCATGTGACCGACAATTTCGAAAAAGCATTCGTTGGCATGGCTTTACTGTTTTTCATCCCCTGCAACAACCGGCTTGTCTGTGGAGCCTGGACAAGGGGGTCACCTGTGGGAAGCTGCGTGTTTCTATGCCCCAGCTTTGTTGTGTGTTTGTGTGAAAATTACATTTTTTGAGATTCATTTGCTAGCCGTTCTCAAAATTTGTTAGAGATTTGGTCAGATACTGTCAATTCTTTTTTCTGTCCCATTGTTTCTCTCCTGTACGTATCGTTTCACCGCAAGGGCTCGGATTGCATTTATGAAGTAGACTCATGCGTTGGCTTCTTTGTCCTTTCAATAGAACCAGGCGGCGCGCTTGATTGATTGGACATCGAATCGTAGGAGACCTAACGTACGATCGGTGTTGGCATCAATGGATGCTAAACATTGGTTCTAACTATAATGATGCGAAGGGTTCTGTGCTTATGACTACCGTGGCCAGCCTCCTCCCGTAACGTACAAGTGTAATTTTGTGCCGTTTCCAGGGCATTACGACGGAACAGTCACTGCGTGGAGTCCCAACCAGCAAGAGCCCCTCTTCAAAATGCTGTGCCACAAAACCGCCCTGCGTGCATTAGCAGTGGACGGCATGGGCAGGTGAGACAACTTTTTAAGTGCTTCCTCAGTGCAGCCTGTTTGTGTGATAAGACTTGAACTATGCTGCCGCCGGATGGCAGTCGTGGTCACCCGCACCGACAAACAGTTTCATTCTTGCTATGTTTGACTGTGCGAAGTTGTTGATCTAGTGCAGCGTTTCTCAAACATTTGTGAGTCACAGACTCCTCAAGAAGAAACGTTGCATCGAAATTACGCGAAGTCATCGCAGTGGTAATCGAAATGTCTGCAACGCCTATTTACCCTTTCGAAATGTCAGAGCAAAGTCTATTAACCCTTCATATCACATTCATGAACCCCTAAATCACATTTACGGACACCTTAGGGTTTCACTGCCCCAGGGTTAAGAACCAGCGATCTAGTGGCTGCCCTTGGGACTGTTATTTCAGTTCGGAAGCTGTGGGCTTAAGTAATTCCTTGTAATTACGCGCTTAAGTAATTCCTTGTAATTACGCGCTTAAGTAATCCCGTCTTTGTTGCTGCGGTGCGACATCGTGTGGACGCTGTTCGCCTGCAGAATCGCCACTGCGTGTTGTGCTCGCGCGTCAGTCACTTGTCAGCTCCTCACGGCGACGTGTTTACGCGTTCCTAATGGGCGTGGCTCGCACCACGCGTTTCCTTGCGTGATGTGCGCTGCACGGGCGACTCACCAGCGCAGTGCTGCAACAGCAAGGCCTCGTTGCATCCTGCCCTGATTTCGTAATGCCATCACGCGTTGGAAACGCTTGACTTTCCAAAACTGCAACTTCTGTGACTACAGCTCTTTCTCTCCACTAACGGGAGATGTGACTGTTTCGACCTGAGCCGCACACTTCCGCTAAGAAACAATGTCACACCAGGCAAATAAGATATTGCCATAACGGATTCGAACTGATACCTCAAAAGTATAGTTGATCGCTTGGAAGTTAAAGGAAAACCAAGACAATATGTTTGCTGCTGACGCGTAGTGAGTGCGTCGTCATTCTTACGCAAAAAGTATCAGAGCCACGCAACCAGTGGCGTACGGCAATATTTCTGGTGAGTCGTTCACTAATTGTTCAGCAGGTGCCATAAGGTGGTCATTTTTACTTGGTTTGCGCGGTTCGTGACGTCACTCCATGACGTTTCATTCACATTTTCAAGTCGACCTTTTGGTGGAGTTCGTTGATAACATGTGTATGATGTCTATATACACGCACTATATCGCTGTTAGACTGCGTGTACCTTATACCCGTATGCCGTGTGTTCACCACAAGCTATCAGCATTCCACTTGAGCGTAATGGAGTTAACACTAAGCGATGCGACAGATAAGACACTATACGTGGCGATAACGGAGTAAAGCACACGAAATACTGCGATAACGCAGTTCACAAACATAAAAACTCATCAATCCACGTTAAAAAAGCGCAGCAAAGCACACTGCAACAGCATATTGAAACACATTCAGGCCTACAAATTACCTCTAACACAATGCTATCCAATTCAACTTAGCAATCCAGTACCCAAACTATGAACACATCACTTGCCGTAAGTAAATTAGCCGTTTCTCCCCTCTTCCCTGGCTGTAATAATCCCAGTACTGACCACTGAGTAATTTAATATTTTTGAGCCATGAGATTATTACGTCACAGTCGGGCATCAGAGGCCAGCGAACGCCTTGACGTTGTAAAGCTGTATGCTGAACCATCAGGCGTGTAATCCAAGAGTCGTTCAACCATGACAAAAGCATTTCAGTCAAGGCAAGGCTTTCTTGAAATTTGAATAAATACAATCAGGGAGAAGCCAAGGACAACACTTCGTTCTTTGTTAGAGGATTTCAAAATATGTTCATCGCAAAACTCAAGGCGAAAAAACGCCCATAAAGACACGCCACTGCACTCAACAGAAACCCATCGCTTGTGTTTTAGCAGATGTGGTTGCGAATTATTTTTTCACTGTAAGCCTCAAACAAGCTCACAACTACAATAGACTTGTTTATCTTGTTCACAAACCGATGTTTTCGCACGAGAACAAAAAAGCTTATCTGCTCCGTTACTTTCCTTACGTCAGTGGCAGACTGTCCATACACGAGGAAACCTTTGAATGCGTTTTTTTCGTGGCCCAGCATGACCCGGAGGTCTTTGTATGACCAACAAGGAAATTCCTTGCTGAAGATTGTGTTTCCGTGACGATCCATACACTGCGCACCCTGCAGAAAACCTGCGTGTACCTGTTTGCTGGCAAGCAGCTAGATCGCGCAAATCGATGAGTTGACACTTTTTCATGTGGCAAAGCGCGTCACACGCTGTAATTCACTTACGGCTGGATGCATCACTAACGAAGCTCGCACTGATCATGGAAATGCACCCTGCTGAACTTCAAGCGTTGTCTTGCAGCTTAACTGTGCGCATATGGCTTACACACTCAGCACTCGGTGGCTACGGTAAAAGCAGCAGTAGGCAATCGTGGAACAGCGGCTGAATGTAATTTATATTTAAATTCAAAAAGAAAACAAAGACGGCTGTAACTGCAACCCATGTCATCTGCGAAGAGTAATTATATGGAGTAGAAGCGTGCGTTTTCTGACAAAGTACCTGGACTTCAGTGTACTCGCACGTAACCGAAGACCCATTTCGTCGTTGAAACTAGGCGTAATAAGCTTTTTGGTGAAGTAAAAACGTTTAATGAAGTCCTGTGAACAGCGAACAAAGCGCGCGCTGAAACGCATTTAATAACCAATGGTTGTTGCCGTCAATTGTTGCACCAACCAGCAACGCCATCGTGGTTCGTTTCCCTTACGCTAGCAGCAGCTGTGTGCATGCTGTTATTTGAGACCGCGTCGACGATAGCTTCGTGCGAACTATCCTCCACATCTTATCGAGGGAAGGGGTTTTTATTGAACTGGGTTCAGCTTAGTCTTTCATCTTTTTCACTTGGTCGTATTTCAGGTGCACTTGTATTTTTTCTGTCGCAGTTGTTCGATTCCGAGAAAAACGCTGCGAAGCAGATTTTTCGAAACTTGAAACGACCAAAAAGCTCTCACGTACAAAAATTACATGAATTTTTGCTAGGTAGTGTTTGGAACACGACCAGATAGCAAATATTTACAACTTCGGATACGTAAGTCCACAAAAGCGACGTCACAACTGTTTACGGTGATGTAATCGATCGAATTTAGTTCCGTAATTCTCGTTTGGCAAGCACAGAGTTCGGGCAGCTGTTAAGCGATCAGACGCAACTCCTAGTCTCTTTCATCACACACGACCCGCTGATCAAGAGCGTCCTACTAGATTGGCTCTGCGAAACTCGCGCTTACAAGTGGCTTAGCGCGTTCACACTTGCCGTAAGTCTTTTAAACCAAAGATAATAGCTGCGTGTACTTAGTGGGAATGAGATTGTTCTGTTTCTATTCCTAGGCAACCATCGATGCACCGTGCGACAAGCGTGCCTAGGTCTGCCGTTCGGTTGCTATTCGACAGTTTGTATCGTTTCACACCCAACTACCTACTGAATCTAACTTCTGTTGCTCCCTACACGTATTGGGTAATGACTTTTGAAGCGATCACGTTAACTCAGAAAGCAAACCTCATAAGCACTTCTCGGAATAGCTTAGAAACTTATCATTCTAGGCTAGAGATTCTAGAGCTCCAACTTCCTGCATTTTTTCAGTACGGCTTGCCCTGTTGCGTGCGTTTCAGACTCACTTTCTCAAATGACAGTTTCCTTATCATTGTACTGTTAATCAGCATTGCCATCATTAAAGTTCTGTGTGTGTCACAGACCAACAACATGATCATGCTCGTCATCTACTTGATCTGACCATTCTTCCGCGCTATTCGTGTTTCTCTGAAGTTTTTCAAACGATTCAAAAAGTTTTAAAGCAGTGCAGTTCAAAACTTCCTCCCAATTGGTATCATTATAAATGTTCGTATTTTTAACATCTTGTCTGGTGGACCACAGCCCTAGGGTCTCAAAATACCTCGCTCTTCTCAGCTAGCTGTCCCTATTCCTATAGCGTAGGAGGCGGGGGTGTGGGAGGGCTATAGTCAGGGCCGGCCTTAAGCCGATGCAGCTGCATTGGGCCCCGCGTTATGGTGTTTTGATAGATTGTTCATTTTTTCCAGATGCTCCTTGCGCTCGAAAATTCAGTGGAAACAGCTTATAATCTCATTGTTAACATTAGCAAAAACGCTCTTGTTAGAAGTAGCGATGAATTTCCTGTATTATCGAATTTAGCAAACGTGCTCAATTCTCGTGGTAAGGCTTTATATCTGCGCTCTACCATGGTCGTATAGCATGGTTGACTGAACACGATGACGTCATAAAACCACTGCTCAGAGGCGCCTAGGTCTTGCATTGGGCCCCGTACCTGTCAGGGCCGGCCCTGGCTATAGTCCCCTGACTATTGTGCTTTCGGAGAAAAGTCATTTCGAACATGTAAAAACAATGCAATCCTTTGTTGACGCGCAAAGGAGATGCTTGAAGCATGCTCACCTTCTGAAACTTGTCTGACTATCTCAAATTAATGCTAGGTGCGAAAATGTCCTCGGGCCCACAGGCTGACAGCTATTTCATGCCTAGATTTGCCGCAATAATGTATAATGACTTCTCCACCTTAATTTTTTTTTAATTTTTTTTAAACGGCAACATCCAAATTCCAAACGTCTGATTAATTTCCTTACAAGTACGGAAGCTTTTTGTCCAGCAAGGGTTTTTTTCATCATAAACATGAGGTTTGTGCAAATAAGTCTCTTTCAAACTGGCACAATCAATGAACTTAAATCTAATATTGATACGGGTATGGTCTCGCTGACTACCACACCGCAAATCAATTTTGTCGTAGAAATCTTACTGTAGACGTAGAAATAGCAAAAACAGAATGCCTGTTGCAATGACGATATTTCAGCGCTTCACGAATCGACTTATGGAAGCACCCGGCCACACCTAAACTTTGTTTTCCTTTCGTTGCAAAAATCGCTAAGCCTTTCATGCGCAGAGCAATACTCTTGGTCGCACGGTGACTGTAGGACCTCTCGTAACTGAGTCGCGCTATCACTTATCAAAACACAGTTTGCGGCCTGCGCGAGCTCCTGCAAAAATACACAACCCGCACCTGTGACAACCCTCCCCAATCACGATATCTGTCATGGCGAAGACTCAGCAATAGAAATGCGCCCGTGCAATCGATGATGAAAGTGGAGCAAGTTGGAACGCAGCTCCCTAGTGGCGTCGGAGATAGATCAGAGTGGTGGCGAACGCCCAACGCTGTTTGTGTTTTGACTCGAACAGTACAGTGGCCATCTCATCCCAGGGTAACCACACCGGAAAAATTGCTTGCAAAGAAGGCTTCGCTAGTCATTCTGCCTCTTTGAGGGCATTCCTGGTTCAAAACGTAAACGCAGAGAATCATTTCAAGGATTTGATGCAATAGCATAGATCCAAAGTACTTTTCAGGAAATCGGGTAAACAAAAGTGAAACGCAACCCAGAACCCAACTTTTTGTACTGGAGAAGTCAAGAAGAAACATCAACGGCTCGCATTACATAATGTTTCGAGCTTTTTGCGGCGCTAAATGAAATTTTCTGATCGCTCCAAGAATGACCGCGTTTGAACCTTGCACTTCGTTTGAACTCAGATATCTGGCTACTTCCGGTCAAGACAGAAGGCTGAGGATCTTCGACCTTCGCACCTATAAACCTCTGCACGCGTACAAGCTGTCCTGTGGAGCCTCAAACTTGCAATTCAGTCAACGTGGCCTTCTCGCCGCCTCGTGTCAGAACGTGGTGGACGTCTACAAAGATGCATGCATGCAAGTATGCACCTGCAATGTTTTTCTATTAATCCAGCAATTGCCGTAATCCGGTGTTTGAGAGCATCAGTTGTTCTGCAGCTTGAATCCTATTGGTTCTTTGAGTCTTCTAAGTAAAAATAAATTTTGCCTCACATTAACGACAACGGGTTGGGGGAATAAAAAATGGACAGGCGGCATCCGCTTTACGACGCCTGCATGGTGTCGCCCCACTAAGCGGTCACTGCTCTTCATACAGTAGTTTTCAAGTGCGAAGTGACTTGACAGGAATTGGAAATACGTAAGGAGTGCTTACCTGTGGTTTCATCAAAGATGTGCAGACTTGGAAATTGATAGATAGGCGATTTCTAAAATCGGATTGTTCAAAATTACGCATGAGACCTTTGTCCTGTTTTTCGCGGAAAACACAAGGTTTTTTTTTTTCTATTCTAATCGGAAGTAGATCAGGAGAAAATACGGAGGATTATTGTAACCGATCTAAAACCGCCGGAATTTTCCCGCATCCGGACAATAATTAGCAAAACATCTTTGAATCTCAAACACAACAACGTATCTGTCACTGTTCAACTAAACGCTTAACTTAATCGTAGAAGCTTACGTGCTGACCCGGGTCACGTGACCAACACCACCAGAACAAGATGGGTTGGTCAAAGCTTGCGCGGACACATTTTGGATCTGCTAAGCAGCTTACTTTGAAAGTCACAACACCAGCAGTACCTGTTCACGCAGGCGACCACGCGCGAATCAAGAAAAGGTCGAGAGCTCTTTGTCACCGCATTCGGCGGCTTAGCTCAACGCTTTGTTTCCGCCGTGTTCGCTGCAGCTAGTGCATGCTTCGTATTTCAGTAAAGTCTTAACNAATTACGTTGTTGCGACGGTTATTTTAGGGCTTTACTGGAATCCTACAAACGGTGACAAACTACGTTGCAACATTTGAAAACTGTTTGGATTTTTGCTTCATAGCTCCGTTAAGTGGTTTGAAGAATGCGTCTTGGCTTAATTGAGGTTCGTAGGTGATTTCCTCATGCGTAACTGTCTGTTAGCCAGAAGTGGTTAAAGTGCAAAGCTTTCTCCATCTTGAATTTATATGGGGCCTGTTTTACTCTGCCTCTGAAAGATTTCAGTTGTCATTTACGATTCGTCGGCTGATCCCACGCCTCTCAATTATAACGTAATTATCTGCAGCATTATCGGAAAGCAATAGCGCAAACTTAAGATTGAAAACACAGCGCTGAAAAATGTGTTTTCAACAAATTTCAAGGTTGCGTTTTGCTCAAGTATTTCCTGTTTGGTTTGCTCCTCGGTGCGTGGGTTATGATACGTGCAGTGAACAAGCTCTGTTTATAGCGCTTGAAAGGGGATCTGCAGCAAAACAAAGCGGACAGCGCATTCACTCTCAGATGCAATCATATTATGTTGGCATTAAATTAAAGTAGACTTTTCTCTTGACGATGTTTGACAATGACGTAAGCTGCAAACGCTTAACAGTTATAAGCCGACGGCCTGGTATAGTCAGACGCTAAATGCAGTTTTTTCCGTCACATTATATCCTTGAAGGCAGCGGAGCAAACACACACAGTTGCTTGTGCCGCAAATGTTGATTGCACGCGGTAATTTTGAACTGGAGCAAGCCTGGAAGCTTCCAACCGTGCAAACTGAGCAGTCCCGCTGTATACAGTTACAGATTTTGGCGATGGCGCTGCACGAGTCCACAGAGCGGTGTAGACCTTGTTTGTTCGGAAGCGGGCTGTTTGCTTCCTCGATCTGCGATCCATTTGACTGACAAAGACACGTGTTGCAAGTCGTACTGATCATTGAGTAAAGCTTTACGGGTCATGGTTTCAAGACCGAGTCTGCCATGATAAGACCCGTGCTGAACAACAAACCATTCTGAGCAACTGTAGTTCGCAGGAGACCATTGAGCGCTAAAATAATGGGGCATTTGTTTCCATGCACCACAGAAAGTGAAATTATTTAATGCCAGCACTTTTCATGGTAACAGTAAAATTGTCTACAACTTGTCATCAAACTCGATAACTCAGTACAGTCCTAGCTGTACTCATTGCAGGTTCAATTTGGACGTTTGCTGTTGTTTTTTGCTCCTTGTTTCTTGCCTGTTTGCGTCTGAACTTTTCCTAATTGACATGCTTCATCTTCTGCGCCTGATGTTGGAAGCCTGCGTGCTGAGTAACAAAAGCCCGTGCTGGAGTAACAAAAGCGAATGATTGCGGTTCGATGTTTAGCGCTTTTTTCAAATGCCGAACGCTTTCCGCTTCTAACGTGCGTCTCAACTCATTCCATAATACCGCCACTGGCTCATTGAATCACGGATATAGCGGACTGTGATTCAACGTTTTTGCTTGCAGCCATTCACCCACCGACTGAAAAAGCTCTTTACCCCGTCAAACGTTGCTTACTACCGGTAGTTTTACAACACAATTTTGCGAAGACGTGCTTTCACAGTTGACAGTTGGAATTCGGGAAGTTTCACAATTTGCCTTTGGCATGGTTCGTCCGTCACTATTTCAATTATAGCTACAACATTCTTTGGTTTCTGTAACACGTTCTGTGACTATGCCAAGACAATGACACCTTTATCTGTGATCCTTTCCCAACGATTTCTTTCCGCCACAAGCAACATGATAATTGCGCGTTTTTTCTTCACGCCAACTTTGGCCGCGAACGATCCGCAACCACCTGCCGAGCAAAACGCAAAGGAACCGGATGCAGCCTGAAAAGCGCGATTAATGAAACGCCGCTCGTGCAAGCGCATTACCAGTTGCTCGGCGTAGGCAAAACGATGGATGCAGACCGGGGCGCGATGATGAAAGTAGCTGCATTGTTGCTCGGTAGTACAGCAGCCCTTCTTTCATTAATCCAGTATCCACCACAGCCGTCATTCAGGCGTCGTTTGTTTTTGCACACGTGTCAGAACCTAGCGCCTGCGTACAATGTCCGAGAAGCTGAGTATCGCTGCAGCAAGACGGATGCGAAGTCAGCCCCTATACTCATGTCTGCGTTGTGCTTGCACGAGAAACGGCTCTGCTCTTTCTCTTACGCAGTAACAGTTTTTTCCTGGCGGAATCCAGCCAATGCCGAAGATCTCTACCTGCAGCGCTGTTTGGTCGTTAACTCCTTCTGGGGCTCGTGCTGCTGTGGTTCCGAGGCACGCTGTGCAAACATGCGCGGTGTTTTTCGGCTGTTCCATGGCGTTTCATTGATTTTCGCGTGTGCTTGCGATCAACCCACTGCCTGATCACACTCGGACGACGCACAGAGCACAGGATTTCACTCCCCAATGAATCTCTTGGTCGTTTCAGCCCTCTCGTTTTCATTTTTTCTGCCTGTCTTTGCCAAGACAAAGGTTTTCGGCTAAGCAGGCGCGTGTGGCTTTGAAAGCTTCGGTCTGTTAATACTGGAGTGGACAATAAACAACCCCAAACACGCGTACGTGGTTAAAGTCAACCCGTTATCCTTTCAACGCAGAAAAAGTAGGGAAACACTCCAACTCGAAGAAAATCCTGAAAACTCAATCCGATCGCGAACGTTCGCAGTGAAAACATTTTACTTCTCCATAGCCTAGAAACCTGCATTGAAAAATCTTGTTAGTTTTCCCTGTCCTGAAACTTTCGCATTAGTTAGAAAAAGACCACGGTACTTTATCCCTGTCTCTGTCAACAAGCGATCGGACGGTATCCTTGCACAATGCATCGTCTTGGTGCACGCTAACTTTTCGACCTTTTCTTTGCGCCGTGGTCAGGGCGCCAAACTCGGGATCGTGCCGAGCCAGCCCAAATATGCGCGTCGTGCATACTTCGCTCGTGACGCTTTCCTGCTGCTAATGCTTCCCCCACAGGCTCACGCGCGTGTAGCCTGCGCGTAGTTCCTTCTTTTATTGGCAGCTGTGCCTGACAGCGACGCTGTTTTTTTCCTGAGCTAGCGCTTTCGTGCTCAGCTTGGCAAGCTCGCGTTCCCACAACGAAACTTTCCGTACTTCATTCGCTGCAATCGCATGGAGAGAGGATTGCTGCATGTTCTTTGCTTTGGCTGAGAATAACTACAGAACCCTTATTAAAAATGAAAAACATTCAATCCTTATACGGGGCAGTTGATAACTTCCCGATGACGTTTATAACATGACTTCGCCTAAAACCACCTGTCCCTTCGTTTCAAACACTTTTTACGATAGCGGTTCCAGTTGGGGAGGAAGCTCGCGTTTCTGTGGGTCAGCTTGTACTCGGTTACGGTTTAACAAAGGTTTTGAGCAAAATGCATTCGCGTGCTATGTCATGCCGGCAACCGTTAAAGCACACCTCAGACCAATGCTCGACTGTAGCGTGAAGCTTGAATAACCTACTTCGGTGTCCTGGCTGGAGGTGGCAATAGCGTCATTCAGTTGACGGCGCCCAACTGCCCACTGCATTAAAACGCGACTCGCACTTTTTTTTAGGCAACCTAAAGCGAGCGGCACTGCGTTCAGCTCGCGTTCAAACTATTCCGATGTCGAACAAACTCGCCTGCGCGTTTCAGCAATTTACGGCAGGGGATAGATTGCAATGAGATAATACAGGAGACGAGCGCTTATCCGGCCAGCTTCCGTCAACAATTCATACGATTGGTGATGCGTCTATCCGCACTTCTCCTATTAGCGTCTGTTGCTGCGTGAAGGTTCTCATTTGTAAGTGCTTAAAACTGCGTTCGCGGGTAGGTAGCGCAATAGTTTGCATCGACATTGTCAATCGCCTGCTGTCGTGACGCACTGTGCAGGAGGGCATCGTCGTGCAACAAACGGTTGGAATCCAATGCAGACTCACCGGTCGCTTTAGTGTTGTCGCTCGTGTGACCTCCGTTTTTTTTGTGCAAGGTTTGGTCGTAGAACATCAGGCATCATTCCGATTTCAAACTTATACTAACGAACCATTTTGGCAGCGTTTGCAGATTGTTGTCTAACACCTTTCTCTGATTAACCTTATAATTAGGGCAAGTTTTTGCAACTTTTTTTGCAGCTTCCGACAGCTTCCTAAATACTCAAAATATATGTAGTCCAGTGTTTCGAGCTGTTTTCCAGGAATTTTATATTGCAACTTTTTGCAATTTTTCGATTTTTGCGTGCAACTTTTTACTGCAATTTTATAAAATGTAAAAGTGTAATTAAAAAAAATACGACAAAACTGTTTTAGTTCTGTTCTGTTTAATTGCATGGAAAAGAGCTTTATGACGAATTTGCTGCGTCTCAATGTTATCTATTACGAAACAGTTGGTTTGCAAGCTAGAAGTTTTACAACCCCAGCCAAGTACGACAGTGCCCAAACTCAATTAGAGGTGG
>JGI24158J21664_10001702_pt1 | contig 25322 bp, 14 predicted proteins | sample Ectturendosymbi3_FD_21664 | JGI IMG/M metagenome (IMG submission 21664) | reverse complement strand
CTCCCAAAGTTTGGCAATAACTCTTGGATTCTTCGTATGTCATTTTCGCCACTCTTACATGGTATTTGTAGCCGTTGCCAGGAAATAGCCATTTACCTGGTATAAGAAAATAATTGTTGCGGCGTCACAGAAAATTTCCATGTTTTTTAAGGATTTGTATACAGGATGTAGCTGTCTACCACGTTGGCGTATGTGCACAAACGCAAGACATAACACAGGCAGCAAATAGGAAACAAGTCAAACGGTAGTCATATATAGGTTGATCACATTCCTGGCTCATATATGGCAAATTTTCCGAGTGATCTCCGTGATAAACGTTGACAAATTTGGGTTGTCAACACTTCGACTGGTTTCAACAGGGTCAGTGCTGTTGATATAGAAAGCATAGAACGCTTACGGTGAGTCTTATTTGCTTTAGACTATATCACCAAAACCAAACAACGTATATAGAGTAAGTTAAAATACTGTCAAAATGCTAAAATTTACAATGACCAACCACAGATGGTACTCAACACGAAAAAGAAAATGGCTGCAGGTGCAATAAATGAAAGAACCATGCAGCATCACCTGCTAAGAGTCAAGGTGCTGTTTGAAATGAACGAATGTGTCCAATATTACACAAATAATGAACTGCCACCCAAAGACGGTGCAAACGTAACCATATACGTTTTCAAAGGACGCCAATGTGTCCTTTCACTGGATATAACACATGTTTCAAAATCGGTTGCTACTCCTGCTGTTGGTGGAAGTATGTCTGTATTCTAACAACCAATTGACAACACCTCTTTCATAGCACCAACGTTATTTCGATAGTCTGCGCGGAGTAGTATGTTTCACACGATAATACTGGTTGAAATGAGAAATTGCCTTAATGTGCCAAGAGGTTTATACAAGTTTCACCATAAGAAAAATGTTGATGTGAAACCATCGCAACATGTTTGAAAATATTTTGGAAAAGAAACTTGTTTGAATATTCCGTGCGAAATACTGTGGAGGATGTTCTTTTCAAATGTTTGGTTGCACTTTATCTGTGCAAAATGTTCTTAAAAGCAGACTATTTGCAATTACGTTTTGGCAAAATTTTAATAGACTAGTTTCTGCGAAAATGCAACTATTTTATGCGAGGAATTACTAGTTTTCAAAACATAGAAATTGTTCACAGCAAAACGGCAATACGTCTTCCACTATGCATAGCCGTGCCGTTGCTCAAGACTTATATCCGCAGAAACATTGGCATGTTTGTGTTCAGTTTTTACTTTTTATAAAGAAAATTCATGTCTGTCTGTGGAAAAGGGACATGGATTACATTGCCAAACAAAGCGAATTAGTATTATTCATGTGATAGTTTTTGTGCTTGCGGATATTTGTTGGTGCCATTAAACCGAATTTAACATAATTTTTGGTCAAGAAGGCTGAAGATACCTGCATCAACCTGCCTTCGTCACATTCGCTTAATTAATCGTACCGAATGCTTAAGAGCCAATGCATCATTTAAACTTTACGAAATATGCAGTCTCATAGCCGAATGCGGGCAGGTTTTGAATTAAGATAAGGAAATGCATGTAAGACGATATCAAGCATTTTAAGCGTTCTTGAATCATTGAATTGAAGACTATTTAGACATTACAAAGGCAGGCAGCTCCTATTTGTTATGGACCTGACCTCAATTATATCTTAACAAACAATGTTGATGTGCAGTTAGCAGTCTGCTTTAACCTTGAGCCATTTAGTAAAATATAAGTAACGTTGGCTTCGTCCCTAAATATTTCCGAATGATTTGTTTGGAGTTAAGATATATATCACCTACGCCGATTCATTATAAACACTTGGTGAGACATGCAGATGGTAACATCCACAAATCAGTCGATTTTTGGTGATCTAACCCAGGGTTCACAAACATGTTGTCCGTTGGCCTTTTCAATCGGTACCAAAGAAGTAACTTTCAGTTTCGTCAAGTTTGGTGACCTCTGATCAAGATTTTCAAAAGTTTTTTTGTTGTTCAAAATCGTTTTAACTTGCGAGAATGTTGTGTATCTTCAAGACATTTAAAGCTACAAAATCTCATTTCAAGCTGGCGAGTTTGAAAAATCTTTATTTAATTGAAGTCATGAATGCATCGCATTGGGAATGTATGTCTAAGGTGTTTGTTCGACCATTACCACATTCATTATATCCTTGTATTGCTGGAGTTCATCTATCGCAATGTTTAATTGTTTGTTTTTCAAAAAGAAGGTTATTTTTACTTTGCGCATGGATGTTTTGCTAGCTGAAACAAAATATCAACCCTGAAACTAGACCGACCTCTTGGCAGTTTTGACAGCAAACTTTAGAATGAATTATGTTACTGCTCATTTGTTACTTGTCGAATGCATACGTTGGTCGAACACTGGGAAAATACCATATTTAAGTCTCTGAATCATCATTAAACTTATCAATATCTGCAATAAATGTATCACCCGAATTCATTTTTTCAAGGCAGCATCGCCGTTTTCCAATAAAAGAGAGGCAATTGCAATTGTTTCTCAGAAAGACGCCAGTCTGTGAATTTCTTGATTACTTGTGTGACGCTTACATTTCAGATCGTCAGACCATGATTCGCTGCTGTACGGTCATCACCTTTGTTTTAGTGAAACTTGCTACAAAACCTGGCTATTGTCCGCAACGGGAGAAATCGCAATATCTTATTCTGTTAGCAATGATGATTCATCGATTGTTGTAATCGTTACCATTTCAAGATAATCATTACATTTTGACCTTGAGTAAATTTTCTACTTGCTACTAACAAGCATCTCAAGAAAACATCACGACATGCTGCTTTTCGTTTTTTTCGTTTAAATTCCGATCAACAAAAACGGGAATATTTGCACTTGATAGTTTGCAACGCACCAAATTGATATCATGGTGATGTCGTGCTGCAACGAAGATTTTGAAATTCATATTTCTGACATCTCTATCAAAGTACCTTTTTTTATTTTGAGCTGATTTGCGTATTTAGACGTTTTCATGCAAATTATTATTTACGACTATTCATGATTTGATTTCATTTGGAATGTTTCAAAATATATAAAGCTGTATGAAATACATCGGATTGGCAATTCATATTTGCAGTGATAACGTATCACTTTTTTTGAAGGTGTGTTTCTTTCTACCATGAGACTTTCTCTATTCGTGCTTAAATCTCATTTGATGACGCACTTCCCCGGTTATTGTCCAATCGACAATAAATTATTTAACCTTCGAAAACGATGTGTAGTCATTTCGTTTCATTTCATGTTGAACAAAAATATTTTACTTGTTTTACAATATCCAACGGTGCAGAGAATAAAAAGCTACAAATGATTTTGCACTGCACTGGTCTGATTCAAGCTGATTATGATACAAGCAGACTTCATCAAAAACTTCAGTTTGCTTTGAATTGAAAGTAAAATTGTCGGTGTGAAATTAGTTTTACATTAACTCACTCTCGCAATTTTTCCCAACAAAGTCTTTCATGCATCTGCAGCCGTATCCGGTGATCAGATTAACGCATGTTCCGCCATTGACGCATGGATTGCTTGTGCATTCATCCATTTCTGAAATAACAACAAAATATTTATCTCGTTTGAGCATTGAACACTTTTCCAAATACCATTTTGATTTTGTAGTTCAAATAATTTTATAATATAAGAAAAACAAAAGTTAATAACAGATTATAGAAAACTTACTTTTGAGATTGAAAGAACGCTTTGCGTGTCCACTTGCTTGTGACGTAATGCCATTTGAAGTTACACTTTTGTACGAAGAGCTTCCAGGTCTTGTATAAATTGTTACCAAGCCTCCCTGCAAACCTGCGAAATTCCACCAGTTCTCAAAAAAAATGAAGTTAAAAAAGCCAGATACAACAAAGTGGTTAGTGCTTCAAATAGAGAAATAGAATTTTTTGGAAAAATAGCCAATAGTTTTCTATAAAAACGGTCTTCAAGATAGAAATGCAAATGACTCAAATTCATTACGATTAGGATTTTAATTTACGGGGACTGTCAACGTATTATTCTTATTGTAGCTACGTTCACTGGTCACTTATTTCATTCCTTTTGAATAAAATAATAAAATATTATCTGATGGTGCAAATAAGCGCGAAGCGTACGTAACTTTCAAAATCAAAATCCTCTTTTTAATAAATATACTCAAGCAGCCAAGATGCTAAGTGTCAATCATTTCAACGCAACAGCTTCACCGACCTATGCGAGAAAATGAGGCCCATGGACTCAGTGAAAAAATTTAAATGCACTACATTTATGCAAAAAAGGGAGTTTTGATAATACTTTCGAAACTAATAAAACGTCAATATTGCGATAGTTATTGAGAGAAATTCAGTATGATTATTTGGCATTTTTTGCATCAGAGTATCAATACTGATGTTTCGTAACCATATATTCAATGAAACAAAACGTGTCTTTACTTTTATGTGGTTGGAAGAAACCACTTGCAGAAAGTTCTCGAGCCTATTAGAAACGTTTCTCGAGTAATATTTGTAAAAACCACGATCAAATAATGCATCAATACCTAGTAAACGCCATTATCCGTTACTTCCAGTTGTTATAGACGCAACATCTTATCTGTGGCAAATACTCAAGCATTTGGTCTCACTAACATGTCTTTATACTCTCCAAGTGAAAAGGAATGAAGACGATATTACCCTAGAAACAAAATGTCCTGAACTTTCCACAAGCATCGTCTTATTGACGGAATCAATCTGTCATGCTCGATCAAAACACAAAAGTGTATACTTCCCAAACAAAGTTTATTTTGTTATCAATTGTAAGCTATATTACATCAAAAACTCCTTAACCAGATGGAAAAACGCTGAGATCATTGTTGGCAGCGTCAGGAGGACGGAGGTGGTGATGAGTTTTACACTTAACGGCTTCAGCTATTTAAACATTTTGTGAAAAATTTGATTGCAATCAAAAAATTTTTTAACCATAAAGAAACACCACTCACGATATTTTTCAATATTTTTTAGTTTATCTTTGAAACTGCGAAGAGAACACTGCATTTTTCTAGGTTTGAAAAGTTTTAGATCGATAATTATTTGAAGCACAGTCAGCATTGGCGAAAATATGAAATTAGTGCTTTTAAGGCAAACAACAATGAACATGCTTAAAACTTTCTGTATATACATAAATGAACAACCTTCAAGGTAACTTGAGAATAGTAAATGGCCAAGCAGTAGAGGTGTAAAGCCTACCCAATCCACACGAACTTTTGAATATAAATTTCTAAAAGACTTTTTGTGAAGTGAATCGTTAAAAAGAAAGAATATTTAATTTCCTAAAAGTAACAAGTATTTTATATTTGGACGTATTAAAAGAACAGGGATAATGTTAATGAAACAGCAAATCAGTCACATACCTATGGCTCCCGCGTGCATTGCAGAAGCACAAACGGATGAGTTGTCCGAGTAAAGTTCATATCCGTATACGTTGTGTGAATGACAGTTTGGTGGACAATTTACTTCGTTCACATCGAACTCGGTGTTGCCCTTCGTGCTGCAAGTCACTGTTAGCAACAGAAAGCACCGTATCATTCTCATCTTTGCTTAACGTTTTAATGAATTGGGAATCAGCACCTAACTTTGGTTAATTTGAAAATTCTCATTGTGTTTTTTTTGGTGGTTTTATAATCCATGGATATCACAAAAATCTAGCATCCCACACACATGAAATTCTTTCTGAGAATGAAATGTTGCTCTTCCTCATATGTTCACCTGCAACTCTTGCTCTTTTTCAGTTTTGACTTGTCACTGAATGTAATTTTACACTCATTGTAAATAGCCACAAAATTAAAAAAATAACTCAAAACTGCATGGACCAAGCAAGCAGTATGTACGAAAGGATGAAGAAAATCATCTTCAATGTGCCTTAACAGAAAATGAAAATTGTTAGTGCGACTCACAGCCTCTCCAGATGAGACGAAATTATTTCGTCATGTCTTCTCATGTAAAAGACTCAGAGCAAGGCCTGGCATACACGAATCTCCACGCAGCGACAACTTCGCCGGATAACCCCTGTTTCCGCACAAGTTACTGGTCACATTGTCCTGTCTGTTTGTTCCACTGTATATTTGGACTGTTATTGCCATGATTTGATTACAACTAACATTTTTGTCGCGCAACTGTTGTTGAGCTCGTCAAGAAGCATCACGTTAGGGCTTTATTCAAGCAAATCACCTTCGCTTTGTGGTAGGTTGTGACACAAATTTCGGCAACCCAAGCAAAAAAAATCCAAAAGGTAAGCTTTGGTGGAATTTCAACTTGTTCTGGAGGACTCTCGGGAGACTTCGCTACAAGCAGGGTTGCCAGATGCGTTTTCTAAAATTACCGGCCATTTTGTCCACAGCGACACATCTTGGCTGCATTCGCAAAAGCATATGTAATGGCACTGAGTTCTCGAAAAGCATTTAAAAAAACACTTACTTGAGAATGCATCCATTGTTTCTTGTTCTTGTCTTTACAGTTTCATGAAGCCTCCACAATGATTGGTTTGAAAAATTAGCAGTGTATAAACGTACGCTTTGTGAGAATAGTTTATAGCCCTATGGTAAGCATTACCAAACTAACTTTTTTTCATTAAAAATGAAAACGATAACTGCAATCTTTATTGTGAACGGAAGCGTTTTTAAAAATAATGCACTTAGTAAAATTCTAATTTTGCCTGTTATAGATCAATTTCTGAATTGGACATTTTTCCGTTCAATTTGATGGCATTTTCTTTCCTGTGGTAGTATTACCTGTATGAACACCACAGCACAACCAATTCTTTCTTGCGTGCTACATTCACTTCAGTTTGCAACAAACATTTTCTAGATCACCTGAAACTCTTCAAAAAATTCTCTATTTTGTTGATCACTAAGAATGCCTGAGACATTGACCTCTCGGTTGATTCGCCTGGCCCTTGCTTGAGCAAGTTATAGTCTGCTGACAACAAATGTGTCTATTCAGTGCAGCTCCCTTGACTGTGTAAGGTTCGCCAGTCTCTGCAATGTCACTGTCGTCTTGTCCATTTTCATGACTTTTCTGCATTCTGCCTGCAACAGCCTACGGCAGTAGTTCAGACAACAGCGACACATACGCAGGTTACACGGTTAATTCCCTAATGTAATGAAACGTTAATACAGATCACGTTTATGACGAGGAAGATGCTGAGAATGACTAAACAAATGAAGAGGGAAAACGGAGTGATAATGAGTGTTGTTAAATGAACTTCGCTGAAGGAACTGTCTTGACAAGACTCACTTCTAGAATCTTTCTAAATTGAGAGGTTATGCGTTAGTTCCTTTTGCAGTTACTGCAAGTTATTTGTTGTTAAACCACCGGCTTCAAGCACCGATTTTCTAAATACCGGCTTCTTTTCGGCCTTTGCAAAATTAGCAGGAAAATACTGGCCGGGCAGGTGAAATACCGGCCATCTGGCAACCCTAGCTTCAAGAGATCTGATACAGCTAGATATGTCAAAGACAGGAACAGTGATCTACTCTGCAATGAGAAGGACAAGTTCGGCAGTTCAAGAGAGTATTTGAATGATTTGTTGCACTGAATCACTCTCATGCAAAGAGAAAAACACGAGGTGCGTTTTTAGAAAACATACTAGGGCTGTCACGTTTGTCTCATGCGCTGTCAAAATATTGAAAGCTAAGAAGTCTGCAGAGCAGCTACCAAGTTTGGTAGAGAACTTTAGGGGGCACAACCTTTATTGTTTGCGTTTGGATAAGGTCAACATGCTCACTCAACCGCAGTGCGACCTTTTTGTAAAATTGACAAAAATGGGGGCAAATTTATGGAAATAATATATTTTGGGGAACATGGCGCAAGTTCCCCCTGGCTACGTACATGGTGTAGGTAGGCGATTATGAAAACACAGTAATTCTGAGAGCTCTTCTTAAATAGGCACAATAATGTTCGAAAATGTGATAATCAATTCAACGTTGGTCAGTTCCGAAATAAAATGTTCTGCTTCCAATAACCACAAGATTCTCACTAGAACCACCCACCAAACCACAAAGATCAATTCAAACACCAACCACAAGATCTCTTGCTAAATACTAGCAACGGCAACCGTGTTGTGTATATTGCAGGCTGTAGACCAGCACAGGAATTCGACTCATAAGAACTTGACAGGAATGTGTCACATTTTCGAGCGACATTTATGTTTACACTGATTCGGTTAATAAAAATTAACCAACACAATTATCAACAATCATCGTAATTCAATTTACATAGTAAACTTGCTACCAATGAAATTAGTGCAACTACATAATTTTTTATCACAAACTATTAGGGGGACAAAAGATATTGTGTGCGCCCCTCTCTAAGTGTTGGAGGGGACATGTCCCCTCGCTCACCCTTAAACTCGATCCCTGCTGCAGGGTACGACGAAATACGATGAAATGTCTGAACCCGTGAAAAGAGGATTTCATTGGTTAAATTGGGTGTACCAAGTTGCCTAGCAATCTTGAATGACATCAAAGAGTTGGCAAAATGGGATGACCATCGCCATACACAAGAAGGGTGACAGGAGAAAAGAGACCAAGTGCAAGACAATGTCGCTCTTTACTCTCCCATGAAAAGTCCGTGCCAAGTTCCCTGAAAGACAATCCTGCGAGATATATGAAACCAAGTTTTAGGATACCTTGTGTAGTTTTCGTTCTGGCTGAAGAATGTGAATTCAAAGCAAGCATCTCACTACCAAAAAACAACACTTTTGAACAGTTTTTCCTACCTAAGTACCAAGCATAGTGGCACGATCGATTGTTTAGTTTAAAATCAAATCTTACATTCAAAACATGAAATTCGGAAATTTTCAGCGCTTTCCAAATTTTGTAGACGTACATAGAATCTTTGTGCGGGAACCGTTCTCGCACAAAGATTTCATGCACGTCTAGAAAAGATTCGGGGAATTACATTGGAAGAACAAAAATATTTTTTCACATGAAATTTAAAAGGTGGGCTCTTCCTCACATGGGTTATGTTAAAATTTCCCGAGGATTTGGAACTCTGAGAAATATTTGGAAAAATACAAAATTGAAAAAAGTTGCGACACACTTTCCTCAGGATTTCGCACTTTGAGAAAATTTTCTGAAAATACCAAAAATAGGCAACAAATTTCCAAAAGGACTTTGTGGACTTTTCATCAGTATAGTTATCCATTTTTTCAAGGCCTATTAAAATGGGATGTCAACATCTGTGATTGTTCTTTAATAATATGTCATGCTATAACTTGTCACATGTTCCGCGTTGAAGAACGAGGCTGACAAACACTTGTAAATCCATAATCTCCGCTGGAAGGTAGTCAGAATGACAATTTATAAAGAATCAATGTCAGTGGAAGGTCGTTGGCAGGCGTACGAATCTGCAGCTAGCGGTACAAGCTCCTGACCAAAATTGCTGATTTCTCTAAATAGCAATATATCTTGGAAGGATGGAAACCTAAGCACCATAAGAATTCGACAAATTCTTACAATCACTTCCTATTGAAATTTTTAACTCATTTATCGCAAACAAAGCTTCAAACTGAAGGTACGATTCACGTTTCAGCAAAATCCCATTTATCAGACATCTTTTATTAATTGCGAATGTAGTAGTAAATACTTTAATAGTACTCAATTTGGAAATACCCGGTTTATACTGGTTACTACAAAACTATTTCAATAAAATGTGTTATTTTTTCGAATATGTATATATATACGTTGAAACAGTAGATATGATTGGTAACAAATTTTACAAAAATCTGCGCTGAAATGGTGTTTTGTTGTTTTTCAATCAATACCTACTGTCAAAACTGTAACCTATTTTCCTTGGTCCGCAAGCAGATGTTTGTACACCGAAGCTCGTACTTCCATTCGTGTATTTGAAACCCTTCGTGTGAAAGACACGGACGACTCCGCCGAAATCTGCACGAAAATACTGCGGTGGCATAACTTTTATTAGGAAGATCTCTACAACTCACAGGTGTGGCATCATGGAAATTATTAAACAGAAAATGTTCGATAAAATGTTTCAATGCACTCTGATTTTGACTCAGAAGCACCAATCGTATCGTAACAAAACCTCCTTATGAAGAACTAAAATTGAGGCAGACTTTCACTGAAGACAATTTCTCTGTTACCTAAATAAATTTTCATAGCACATTGCCCGGAGTTGCCAATGTCTGATTACATGATATGAGCATGCGATTCAGAAGATTTCTAAAATATTTACGATTAACGGGGTTTCAATTTGACAGCACAGAGTACACACTAGACTCTTGCGCGGGGCGGGTTAACCCGCACGGGTTGCGGGTACCCGCATTTGCGGGGGGTGCAGTTGAACTTGCTGCAGGGCGGGACGGGTGCGGGTTGTACTTGGTGCGGGTGCGGGAGGGCGCGGGTTGAGAAATTCTTTGTGCGGGAAACTGAATGTTGAGCCAAAGCACATGAACTCAATCAGCTCAAAAATCGCGAAACACGTGGATGTACAGTACTAGAGTTGTATGCCAGCATTACGCTCAGGATAGTAGGCCTGCAGCAATTATTTCATTATGATGTAACAACTCATTGTTGCGAAACATTAGTTCAGACTCTTGCCATGTGGTCGGGAAGTAAACATTTTCCAACTTTTTTTACAGCTTCTAACAGCTTCTGAACTACTCAGAATTTTGTGGTACGATGAGACGGTTGCAGGAATTTTATATTGAAACTTTTTCCTTCTTCACATGCAACTTTTATCAAGTAGGCCTATTGCGCAAAATGTAACAGTGTGATTTAAAAAACATGCTTGAGAACTATTTCAGTACAGTTCTGTTCTCTTTGATAACCGATTCGGACTGAACAATGACCTAAAAGCAATTGTAGAAATGACCCAGCCAAACAAACATCAGTCCAGAACTGCAGGCCAAATTGTCAAATTGCTAAGCAACTTCATGCACTGTTGAGTGAATCTTTAGCATCCTACGCAAACTGTTGGCAAATAATCGCCATTTCTCGGCAGATTTTGTTTGGAAATATTTAGCATTATGTGCAAATAAATCGCTTGAGTAAATCAGTGTCGTTTAAAATGCTTGTGCATAAATGCAACTTTTGTTAAAAAGAAATGCATATTTCTCACGATTTTATTGCAAGAAAATCTTGCCCTAGTAATGGGTTTTTAGTAGTTTTCGGACACGTGCGGGTGTGAGACCGAAAAAGTGCGGGGCGGGTTTAAATTTTGCGGGTGCGGGTCGAGAGCGGACGCAAAATTTCAACCCGCGCAGGACTCTAGTACACACCAAACGTTACAACACCCGGCAGATTTAGGTTGGTTTGTGACAAACGAGAACTTTGGAAAGTTTTAATTGCTAAGTTTTTGGTCAGGTAGCATGGAGACACTAGCTGAATGGGCATTGCAGTGGTTGCACGTTCCATAACCGTCACAAATGTTTTCTTCGTGACAAAGATAAGTGGAAAATATCATGGATCGCTCGACTTTCAGTAGCGACTACTACGTTGCCAACACAACAGATGGGCAGATCATATGGAATGGCTTTTGTGAAGGGCGGAATCTTTGATATAGGAATTTGGTCTTCGAATCTCCCTTGTTCCTTTATTCTGTGGGGACTTACAGCATGTTTGCAATGTCGATCGCTTGGCACGTGCTGACATTCTAATCGCTTTTCATAGTGATAAAGGGTATTTATACCAAACATCTGAATCATGCAAACCGTCCGTTAATTGCTTTACAGAAACGTACTTGATATTCTACCAGCATGTATTCCCGCAAGACATAAAGGCCCGTCTCCGTAGAGTCCAGTTCCACATAAGTTGTGAGTGGTGGTCATGCATCCTGGAGGGCAGATCACTGTACTTATTGAATATCCAAGTTCGGAGAATTTCGTTGCGCAGTTTACTGGAAATACATACAAAAATGTTTAGAATACGCTCATCCTTTCCAACATTCAGGCTGGCACTAAAAAAGGCAAATAGTTTTCCTTGGGTTCCCAAACCAAACAGTCACCGACGAATGCAAATCATCGTTACCCGTTTATGACAGAAAGACCTGAAGCAATTAAAAGCTCGGGGTATCTTGCAAGATTTTGCGAAATTACTGGACAGATCTCCTCTTCTATACTGTAACAATGTGATGTGATGATTCATAATTGTGATGATTCATAGTTGCGCATATATACATTCAAGTACTCAATCTCCCCGGACGTGACGCAGAAAAATAAATTAGCAACTGCTTTAATTGGACATCAATTTTATGCAAATATATGCACCAGAAGTCTTTGCATATGCAAAAAAACTGCGAGCAACATGCTGAAGAATTAATGCAGGAGCGGAGAATGCAAGCAAACACCGGATTAAATTATTTAGTCGTGAAATTTGCTTGCTCTTTCTGCTCTTGTTTTAGTCCTTCAACATTTTATTCGCAATAGTTTTTTTTCCAGATTTAAGGACTGGTGATGCGTGTCGTTGCTTGGGAGAGATTTCAACTATTATAATAGTTATTGACTCGAATGCACCACCTTTGAAGATGCTAATTACGTGAATTTACTGGAAACTGGAACATCGCTTCACTGACGAAAAAAGAGCACGTGTGGTCCAGGAAGTCTAACAATCTTCTCTGAATGTTGCTGGCAATTCTTCCAGTAATCACCGTAGCCGCAACATTGTAGAGGTGGACAATGTGTGGAAAATCGTGTACTCCAACTTCCAACCAGATACGTTTGCCCAGGTTGGGGTGGGGATACTTGTAAGCTCTCAGCTGGCAAGCTGTGTTGATGAACGGGTGACACGATGTTCATGTTGACGTTCATGTTTAGGTTGAAGATGCTGTACCACTCCCTGCGTTTGATACAGATATATGAGCCACACTCAAGTAGACAGCAGCGGGATACATGGAGGAAGTTGGTGATGTTATTGGAAATTTTGAACACAACGAATCCACGAAAATGTTGGGAAATTTTTTAGCTCACACATTGGGGACGATGCGGGATATGGAAATGTGTTATTGGCTTACATGGCAATGCTGAGGTAACTGATAAAAGGCTCCGGCTGCAACTTACCTCTAGCAACGCACTGTGCATCATTAACGCTTTCTTACAACACAGAGATTTCCAGACGTACACCTAGTTCGTTGGGTTAACCATGATCCGTAGATTTCAGCAAATTATCAACTGACGAGTTCCAAACAGTGTTGGACATACGTGTCAGAGTGGTTCCAAAACAGTCCACCAATCTCCATCTGCAACGTCTGGTGTTCTGCAATACACGTCTGTGAAGGGTCTCACAAGTTCAGGAGTTTCTACCAAGAAAGGTAGGAGTCGCTGTTGAAGAAAGACGTAGGAGGGACCTTTGCAGAAAGGGCATCGTTCTTTTTCCGATACATCCCGGAATTTCATGCAGAGTGTCAGGCGGCAGCTGTTTAAAACAGCCCCAGCTTCATCTGTTGTTCGGACATGTGGACATAAACGACTCAGATTGGCTAATAATGGCAGAAACGTAAAACCTGGTGGAACACGGACGTGAAAGATGCAATTCAAGGATATTGGCGTACAAATCATGGCTTCCCAAAAGAACCGAGTTTCCTTTGCATTTGCTGAGGCGCGAAAATCTGCAGCATACGTGTTAAACGACTTGTTTGTTTGATATGGTGGTTTGTTGTTGGCGCTTTATAACTACAGTGGTCTTGAAGTGCCATGACTGAGTACTGTAAAACGACTGAAAACAGGGAAGGTGGCATGCTGCGATAAAATCCGACCTGAAATGCTTAAAGCTTTACACCAGTGCTCGGCAACCATCGGGCCGCGGCCCAGTGCCGGTCCGTGAGGAATTTGTTACCAGTCCGTGCAAAACAAAACCCAAATTGCTCCAAAAACTGCATTTTTTTTAACAAATTCACCGTGTTTGCCTCTCTGAGGAAAATCCCATAGTTGGCATACGGCTAGTCTTCACGGTTTCAAGACTGTTTGCACCGTTAGGCTAGTGCAAAAACATAAATTTGTTTTCCAATAATGTGTGCATTTTTCCGTTCAAAAATACCAAAAAACAAAAATTTCGTCAAGTTTTCTTCAAAAACGTATAAAATCTTTTTTAGAAGTTCGTTTTCAATTTTGGAAGCACTTTGGTGACGCTTGAGTAATCATGATTTTTAGAGTGCGAGATAAGCCGCGCGTTATTTTATTGAGAGTCGGGTCCGCAAATTAATGCGAGGCCTAAACCGGTCCGTAGTGCGAAAAAGGTTGCCGACCCCTGCTTTACACAGTGGTGCTCTTTGGATTTTGTAAGGGCGTGTCGCTTAATCTGGTTCTCCGGAAGTCACCGAAATATTGGCAAACTGGGGTAACAATCCGCATACACTAAAAGCGAGAGTGGCGTGAAGTCACTAACTACCGGGCCATCACCCTCCATTGCCTCTTTAGAAAAGTGTGAGCCAAGTGCCTTGAAAAAGTTTCCATGAAATAATTGAATTAAGCTGAACGATACCTAGTGCGATTTTCCTACTGGACATAACAATACAGCACAGACAAACTTTCAAATCTCTACAAAATATGCAAGAAATCTTGGGACTACCGCTTGATGCTTATACAAGTTTTTTCGACATCAAGAAAGTTCATAACAGGGTCCGTCTGGAAATGCTTTGGGAGTGATTGTGTTGACAGCATTGTGTTAACTGCCACCTGTTGCTGGTCGTCAAATTAATGTACATATGCTTGCTGCAAAGTTTTTCCAGTGTCCGCGTAGTAAAATCACAATCGTGCACTACGGATATTAGACCCTGGCAGGGGTTTTCGCTGTCATTACACCTCTTAATAATCTACATGAATTGGATAAACAGTCACGCCGGTTGAAGTGGATGTCGCTTTTGGAACTGCAGGTTAAACCGTTAGCTTTTTGGAGACGGTTTAGCACTTCTTGCATCTTCTGGACAGGGTCTTCAACATGAACATCGGCTTTCGCCTGCGTGCTACCAAGCGGGAATGAAAATCTGCACTAAGAACAACTAGGTGCCATGTCTCTCAAGAAAATCTAGCCAGTGTAAGCTGCAAGTGAGCGACGTTGTACACTACAGGAGGTCGAAAATTTCAAGCATCTTACAGTGGAATTCACGAGTGATGAAAGGCGAAAGAGGGAGACTGATGCACGGATTGGCAAAACAAGCACAGATTTGTGTGACGTTTATTGCTCTGTGGTGACAAACCTGGAGTTTTCAAACACCGCAATGTTGTCCGTTTTTCAAGCAGCCTTCGTTCCGATCTTCACGCATGTTCGCGAATCAAGGGTAATGACTGATAGAGTGCCATCTCAAGCAAAAGCGACAAAGACGAGGTATTTGCGAACAAATCACAGGGTGACACTAACACTTTACTTTACAAAGCGCGAAATTCGCAACGGTGGCGGATCCAGACCAGGCGTTTGGGGGGAGCAGTCAAATTGGTGGGCGGCAAAAATATTTTCACTTGCTTAAATGCCAAACTTTGTCTGCGGCAATCGTTGGGTGTCACACAAAAGAGGTTATCTTTTGTAGGTCAAAAAGTGGCAAATTTTGTTGGTCGAACTATGCTATTTTTCAGGGAATAACCAAAGTTTGAAAGTGCTTTATATCGTTAATTCAGAGAACGTTTGAAACGGGTCCCAAACAGTGGGCCTCGTTTTTCACAAACTACACAGATCTCGTATATCTACAAATGTATTTAAAAGGTAAAAAGCATTCTGCACGCAAGCGTTAGCAACTGTTTTAGCCATCCCTAGCGAAACCAGTGAAGAACAGTGTCTGAAACGCATTTCCGTCCTGGTTAGAATCAGAATGGTTCTTCCTAGACTTGGAAGCTACAACTCATGTCCCACGATAGGACTCAAATAAAAAGCTAAATGACGATCATTTATTGCTGAAGCGACAATTCAAAAACAACACGTAAATGAAAGGCATTTGCCGGGACACTACACCCATTTTAGGTAGCTTTTCTCACTTTCGTAACAAACGATCTTATAATCGCATGATGGATTTACATTGGGCCTTAATGCATATTGCCCTAAAATACATTTAACGCCACTTTTAAAGGTAGATTTTCAATCAAGTCTTTAAATACCGTTTTACATTTTTCAACACTGGATTGCTGATGTGAGGAAAAAAAGTCAATCCCACTAGACCAGGTAATTAAAAAAACGTTTTGACACTTCAAAAGAAGTAGAAGCAAGCGGGCTGAGCCCCCCAAATTCACAATCAATACCTCCAAAATCAACCTCTAGTCTCCCCATTAAATCTTTTGTTGCAATTGCAAACCCGTAGAAAACTCACGCTGGCCATGGAAAGACAAATATGGCATGGTTAGCAAAATCTGCAACCGACAAAAAAATGTTTAGCTTAGTGGTTGTCAGATTATTCCGCTTGCATCATATAAATTTGAGCAAAAAAGCAATCTTGTAGTGAAATCTTTCACTTTTTTACTGGTGACCATGGTGTTGGCAAAGGTTCTTGGTTTCAAATTGTTGATAGGCTTATTCTCCTCTGTATTCTGGCCTGGCTGGATAGAAGCAGATCCATCGCCAGATAATAGCATTGGGTGTGGCTATGAGCTTCTTCTGGGGCTTCGAAATAGCATGCAATGAATTGAAAAATGACTTAAAACCACACAGCCATCTGTAACATTTGCCTGACGCGTCGGCAGGTGGTGGTAAAAGGCACCGTCATTCCACCAATTTTGGACTGCAAATATTCAAGTGCTTAGCAAAAATTTTTATGACCACGTAAAACCAATTATTCATGTAATGGAAATTATTGTTTGAGATCATGCGTCTTGTGCACACACCGCGCTGATTAGTTGTTCGCTGATTGCTTTCGGGTTACATGCAAGTGGTTGATATTTTCTGCTTGTGTCATTTTCGTATTTACTGCAGTACTGTTAAGATGTCTTTTCTTCCGTTTGGTTCGTTACCTTGCAGTTCGAGATTTAAGTTTATTAGAACCTCGACGACAGGTTTGAGGTGTCATTCTCTACAATTCAATCCACAAGCTGTAGATAGCTAGTATTTTGCCAAAGTTTTTGCGTTAAAGCTATACGCGTACGAAGTGGTGGGGAGATTCGGACAAGCTTTGAAAAATTCAAGAAAAACTTCCCGATACTTCTGGGCAAGTTTCTGAAACAGATTCATCGCCCTGCGAAATTCTATTCGTTATTCCTCAAAGTGGCCCAAAAATTCGGGTGAATTGAAAATTTTGCCCCGCCTACAGCCCAAGGTATCCGTATGCCTCTGGTTAGAGGAGTATACGATTATTGTTGAGGCGCGTCGCTGCGCGCAATAGTCAGGGGCGCAACGACGGGGGGCAAGGGGCACAATTCCCCGGGCGCCGAATCACTATGAGGGCGCTGAATGGCTGCGGGGCGCCGAAAAGTCCCAATAATGTCACAAAAACTTCAGTGCAGTACATTTCCTTCCGAAAGACCTCAGGTTCGAAAATAGGGGTGCCAAATTTGCTTCTTGCCCCGGAGGCATCTGACCTCGTTACGCCCCTAGCAGTACTTTAATACTCCTTTGCGTTGTCCATGTTTATGATGTGAGGATTTAAATAATTGCATAGTTACGTAGGTCATACTTTGAGCTAATCGAACACGTTCAATGCGATTTTGTCACACAGCGGAAAGTTGTTTGCTAACGTAAACATCTGTAGCTTTTTAAACGCTGCATTATGGTTCAATCAGCAGGGGCGTAATGAAGAGGCAAGGGGGCGCAATTACCCGAGCGCCGAATCACTCTGGGGCGCTGAAATACTGCAGGGGCGGCAAATGATTGCGGTGGCGCCAAAAAATCCCAACAATGTCACACGTACTTTCTTCAATGCAGTACATTTGCTTCTGGAAGACCTCAGGTTCGAAAATAATGGTTCCAAACTTGCATCTTGTCCCGGGCGCCATCTAACCTCGTTACACTCCTGTCAATCTGGAGATTAGTTCCGTCAAGAAACCCATCCACTCACTTTTATGTTGCAAAACTACGATGCAGACAGCAAACTGCGGACTCACGAACTGCACTGGCAATAGCCCTGGAACTGGTTTTTCGTTTTAATTTTGGAGGTTTGTTAAGTCAGTAATATGTTTTCCACATTGGATTCCTTTTTTTACTGCTGCCTTTCCTTTTTCTTTCAGGCGGTCATCAGGCATTAAAAAATAATGTTGGAAAAATCAGAATATTTTCATACAGCACAGCAGCAAGTCGAGAACTGCGAACGCGACGGCGTTTGTGAAGGCTGGGCAGTTCTCAAGCGGCAAAGAAATAACGAAATAGTGGAACTATTACGAAACAATAGCATCGTTCACGCTATTCCATAAGAGGTTGTTTAAAGTCCGGCACTCAAACCTTAACGTTTAACTATGCGAAAAACATTGTTTATTTTAGAGTATTTTGAAACATATTTCTACTTCCATGGGCACCGAAAATGGGCTGATATATGGCAAAGGGGCGCCAATCAATCGGGCGCCACAGAGGTTTGGGGGGCAGTTGCTCCAAACTCCCCCCCTTGGATCTGTCACTTATTCGCAAAACGCTGAATATGGAGTCACTTCTCCTCAGATTCTTTCAACAACAACTAGCTGTACTCACATCGCGCAAAAATAGTCAAGTGGTCGATGGTTCGGTCACCTGACCCAAATGCCACAAAAAAGAGTGGCGAGGTAAGTCTTTTCGGCTACACCCACGGGAAAACCGCCTGGCGGTCTTCCAAAGAACAGGTAGCGTGATTCCTTCTCTGACCTGTCCTGGTTCAGTTTTACTGTGGAACGCTTTACTGTGGAAAGCTATCCTTGAATTGCTAAAACCTGAGCGTAATTGTGCATCGTCTCAGTGCTACTGTTCCGCGACCCGCCATACAAGAAAAGCGGATATAAAACGTGGATGACATAGCTTGGAGCTATTTATGGTCAAATGGATTTCTAACAACAAATCTTCATTTGACCTAGCTATAATCATTCAGCTCAGACACTTTGAACGGCATTTCTAGGAAACCTCCTATTCGCACATAGGTTGCATACAGAACACACCTTTAAACCCAACTTGTGGTGCAACGGCATTGTTATGAGCATTCGCGACTGCTTACCTTCCTCAGCAATAGCAGTGCAAAACATGGCAAAGATTGATAGGATTTTTCCAGTCATGATATAGTTCCTGATTAATATATATTCCACCCACGTGCTTGTAGAATTACACGCAATGTGCAACACAATTTGATATCTTTGGCAATTATCGAGCATTCACTGATCATTACGTAAAACAGCAAGCAGCATTTGTACTGAATGAGAAAACAAGAAAAAATCAAAATTCCCCGAATAATCTTCACCTTCCAACAAACGTAAGAGAGTAATTGATATAAGAACACAAAACTATCTATTTTTTGGCAAAACGAAAGCCTGTCTGGCTTTTTTTGACAATACGCCTGTGGCGGTTTTCAACTAATTTTGAAAAAAAATACGATACACATGTTAAACTGATTCTATCAGTAGTTCATTTTAAAGCTCAGCTCTGTCGAGCAGTGCTATCGAAATGTGCATAATTTTTTTCGGACCGTGGGGAGTTACTGCCAAGATGGCAGCGCATGCCTGACGCGTGAAAACAAAATCTGTGCATGAAGTTTCCAATGCCACTGTGCAAAAACAAATTTGACGTTTTGATGGACCAGCAAACATGGTAATTGCATAAGGATGGTAATTGCATACTCCCATAAGGGAGTCCGTGTCTTTGCGCATAATTCATGGTAAGCCTCGGTTGTGCATGCTTGACCTGTAGGAATGTCGCCATTTTGGCTGTAGGTACCTTTTGCGCGTAAACAGTACAAAATAATATTGCAAAATAGCCCATTTACATATCTCAATTAATTTACTTTTTTTGCATGTAGAAGCACAAGCTTCGAACAGAATAAAATTTTGGTCTTCAACAGACCGCCAATTAACTACTGGCGGAATGTCTGCATTTCTCATTCTCTTTGGTGACTTAAATACCTTCCACGTTTATGGATCGAAAATATGTTCGTTTCACAAAAATATACAGAATTGGAAATACAACAAGATTTTTTTCGACTCAGATGAACTTGCGAATAATTGCTGGGTTTTTGAAATACGGTCTGGTGAATCTGAAACGTTGGTTAGAATTCTTAATCGTTGTGGCAAATTATAACAACATTTTCAGTTATTTTTGGTAACCTGAGCTGGGTTAGCTGCATTGTACAACGTCTTTACACCCACAGGCGCAACGTAGTAGGCTGACCACACATGGCAGTAACATGGAACACACATGCTTGAAGGAGGGCGAGTACAGATATGTGGCGGTAATTGAAAAGCATAGGTCTATGTTGACGCTGACATGGTTACTTTGAAGAAAGACCAGTATATATACCTGGAATTAGTAAAGAGCACAAGCATGTATAACGCAGCAGTGATCTTTAGCATCACTCGGTAGTGCTGTGATAAGTCCCAAGTACTTCCAAACCGATGTATTGAATACATGGCGAGTGGGAGGCTCAAATGACCTGGATTGCCGGCCTCCAAAGGGCAAAACTACTTAGTGCAAAGGGAAAAGTTGGCAAAAGTAAGTAAACATCCGATGCTCTGAACATAAGTTGTTATACGCGCAATGTTTTGACAATATTAATGGAGGAAAATTTCGATGCAGGCAATTTATAACCGCCAGAACAAATTGGTTCAACTTTGACACATAATACAGCATGTTTTCAGTTTTCACGTATGTTGTAAGTAGGCTAATCGTGACAGCTAAAGATGGAAATGCGTCACAAAACGGAGTAATGATTGGCTGATGTGTGTGTAACAAAAGTCAAGCATCCTGGAAACGAAGCAAGCAATCTTGCATTCCTGATGCATTTTCAGTCGATGTGATGACTCATACATGGAAACGGAAATTCGTTTTCTGCTCAGAAGAAAAGTGATTGGAAATGCTGTAGGAGTCTAAGTGCATCCCACTGCTTCATACGGGAGTCAAATACTATCGGTGTTTTCCCGGGTTGCAGAGTCGGAGTCGGATTATTTTATCCGAATCCAGAAGCCCATATGAATCACTTCTATATCGCACTCCTGAGTTACGAACCCTGACTCATGCCTGTTGAAATGGTTGAAATTATTTTGAAACTTTGATTGAAACAGAGAATTCGTGCTGTGTACCACGATTTTCATCGATTGCTAGTTGCTAAAAATTGTTGACAGCCAAATTCATTCACGTTATCCAAAGGAGTCGGATTCAGTTTGGGAGTCGGAAATTTTGGAAAGGTCGGAGTCGGACATTTTACCTTCGACCACGCAAACCTGGTGTGCTACGCACTGTCTGGCGAACTCAACCAAAGCTAAACTAAGTAAAATATAACAGCAATACTTCATAAAATTAAAGCATCAACCTTTACAAAATTAACCTACTTCTCTGAAATGACTCTTGATAAAATTCTGACCTACAGTACGGGCGCCACCTGTAATATGCTCATTCTAACACAAAGGCCATATATATCCACAGTATTTGAAGTGCCCAGCTAGAAACAACTGCGTTGCTGACCACCATGTTGTCCTCACAACTGGTCTCAATACCTGCTATTCTGCAATTGAAGACTGCGGCACGATGTTGACGCATATTTTGTGCACAAGAAAAATCCATTCAAGACTAAAGCCATGTGCACAATTTAGCCACTGCATTTGGCGCTCACAATCTCAAAACGCTGGTCGTCTGGGGCAGCATCATATCAACACCAAATACGCATTTGCCCAGATCGTGCAGATTGAATCCAGCCGATATACGCAGAGTTACGTCGATTCTGCACTTGCGTATGAACGAGTTTCACATGCACTATCGCATGTTCAATACCTTCTAACTGTGAGAGGGAAAAAAACGTCCTGTTGACTGAGTTCACGCAAGCAAATGTCACTCCTTATGGGTGATCTCAAACAAGAAGCTGATGTATCGAAAACAGAACTATCGACCGCGGCCAAGTGGAACATCAGCTGGGACAACGCCGATGCATTACTGAATACCAACTCCACCAGCGACGCACTTGACTGCGATCTCCCCCAGTAGTTTTTTCACAATTAGATCTATTCTGGTCATGGGCAGTACGTCGGAACTAGAAGGAATATCACGACTGCTGACGGTAAGTTCACACGTTGACTTATAACGAAACTCGTTCTGTAGCATCCTTTTTTGCTTTGTTGCTTTTACGTGGTTAGTGAACGGAGGAAATCGTCTAAGCAACTTCCGTTTGTAAAACATTGTAGGGTTTCATAACTGCGACGAGATGCTTACAAATCTGCACCTCGTGCTAGTAATTACATTAGAATGACTGACACTGAATCAACTGCTGTTATAAATTCGAGGGCGATGGCTGTGGCCAATACACACAGGTACAGCTTGCAGCAATTGACATCGTTTTATCTGAGACCAATTCACCCTCAGCAGAGTCGCTCTTTTATTTAACACTTTCTGTAGTTTCAACATGAAAAAACGTTGGGAAATGACCATGCCCTCAACATGTGGAAGGGAAGGTGCATCTTTTTCGTTCTAAATAGAATTTGTAGACCTTCTGGTATACTAAAAAAACTGGATTATTACTTTCTTCTTTTCAGTAAAAGCTCGTAGTTCATCTGCTTGTACAGTGGCCTCCATTCGCTTACTAGAACCACTCATATGCACGTTTCGACATTGTAAAGTGAATGCAACCTAGTCTAGATCCACCTTATCCTGATTACTAGGGAAATTTTGTTGCAATGAAATCGTGAGATATAGGCATTTATTTTTAACAAAAGTTGTTGTAACAAGTTGCATTTACGCAAAAGAATTTTAAACGATATTGATCTACTCAAGGGATTTCTTTACGTATAATGCTAAGTATTTCTAAATATTATCTTGGGAGAAATGGCGATCGTTTGTCAACATTTTGCATAGCATGATAAAACTTCACTCCATAGTGCATAAAGTTGCATGGCAATTTAACATTTTCGCATAAAGGTCTGGACTGATTTATGGCCGGGTCAGTCTACAATTGCTGTTAGGCCACTATTCAGTTCGAAATCGGTAATCGAAATAAAATTTTGTAACCTTTTCGATGGGCTTAAGCAGTTTCATATTTTGTGCTCTCTGCTCTTTGTATTTCATTGCCAAGTTGAATACAACATTCATCAATATCTCGCAGGCTTTCAAGATGGCTTTCAGCCGCGATTGCTTCCTTCGCTTTCAGCACTGACTGCTCTGTACCTTCGAAACTATGAACGATCTCACGAACGTGCCGAAACTTTTTGGTATAATATTCTGCTACCTTCCGCCAACTTCCCCATCTGGTGACTAAGGCTTTCGGGGAACTGTTGATTGCTGAAAACGTTGCTCATCGATCTTTATCTTTCAACACTGACGCTTTTACTGCAGCAATTAACTTGTCAACATCCTCACATTCATCACGGATTCGTTCAAATGCATTATGCAAACCATGAACAACGCGGGTAACGTGAAAGAGCCTCGGGCTCGCACTTTGGAAAGTGGCAATTGCTCCCCTGTTGGCATTCTTGCAAATATTGTGAATGTTTGTCGACCAGCTTTAAATTGTCGCTGATTGTTTGCCTGATTCGAAAGTGACAAAATAATACCAGTAAAAATGGTTTATAGCGCAACCACAGTAAGCAAGTTGTCTAGTTATTATCTGTCAAACACGAATATCATCTTATTGTTTGTATATCACCAACAACTCGCAGAGCAACTTTATTCAAAAGGTAGCTGGAGCCCAGCTGAGATTTCAATGACTGCTCTATTCCGTTGTCCTGTGGTTCCCTAACTTTTCAGTGACATGGACCCTTCTGGCGGTTTGGCTAAAAGCTGTGAACCCCATCAATAAAAGCAGTTAACACTGTTACGTACAAGTGATCTTTACCAGGAAATGTCATCATCAACTTTGCGCGCAAAAATTATTAATCTTTAATAGAACTTGCCATGTAATATTCTATTTGAATAAGACAGGGAAAGATTGTAGGTAATGATTTAACAATACTTAATACTGTTTTATACAACCTGACAACTACATTTTATTTTGCTGAACTACTGATCTTGGTTAATCAACCACAATATTAAAAAGCAACAAAGGAGACTCCATGGACAAAAACAACTGCAAAAGAAGAAATCTTCAACTTTCCCGGCCAACCCATCAGAAACATGAGTGAAAGCTGGACAAGCTAACTGAACTCACACAGAACGTGGAAAACAAGCTAATTGGAATACAAGAAAGATTGTTGAACATGAAAACAAGGTGAATCAGCTTGAAGACGAAAAGGGACAGCTTTGCAGTGAGATGGTCCAGAAAACAAATTTGCTTATCTTTCAACTCGACAGACAAGAACAATACATAAGAAAACATATTCTTATTCATGGTATAGAAAAAGACAAAGGGTATAATTATGATGGAGAAGATGTGGTATAGGTATGGAAAACGACATGGTATAGAAAAAGACAAAGGATATAATGATGATGGAGAAGCTAACTGAACTCACACAGAACGTGGAAAACAAGCTAAATGGAATACAAGAAAGATTGTTGAATATGAAAACAAGGTGAATCAGCTTGAAGACGAAAAGGGACAGCTTTGCAGTGAGATGGTTCAGAAAACAAATTTGATTATCTTTCAACATTACAGACAAGAACAATACATAAGAGAAAATATTCTTATTCATGGTGTAGGAAAAGACAAAGGGTATAATNATGATGGAGAANATGTGTTGATCTCAATAGCAATTGAACTCGAAATAGATCTTCAACCTGATGATATACAGGGAGTAAATCATCTGGAAAAGCAAAGGATAAATAAGGAAAATCCAAGACTGTTCATTAGAAGGTTTGTGTCATACAAAAAAGGAACGAATTTCTAATACGAACTCTCAAAAATATGGAAGGGGACATAACGTCTTTCTGTGTGAGGTTCTCACTGTGAGATCCAACACCTCTGCGGTGCAAGCTACTGAAGTGCATGCGAAAGTCCTGTTTCGATGCATTTACGTGCTGCTACACTCGAAGTGGCTGTATAAAAGCCAAGAACAAGACAACAGAGAAATGGATTACAGTCACTTCACCTGATGATCTCTTCAAACAGGAATTGATATTGATTGCAAACAGATCTGGGTTGTGGTAAAATACTTGGCATCCAACTCTACCGAAAAATTACTGGCTTCGTTGAACTCTTAAATCAAATATTCAATGCCAGCGACTACCTACGCTTCAACAACAAACAACCAGAAGCAAAATACATACGTAAGTGTGCTAAGTTTACATGTTGGAATGCTTTTACTGTTAATAACATGTGCATGGCTACT
>JGI24158J21664_10001699_pt1 | contig 25340 bp, 19 predicted proteins | sample Ectturendosymbi3_FD_21664 | JGI IMG/M metagenome (IMG submission 21664) | reverse complement strand
TTTTTTCGAGTCTAATCTACTAGACTGGCCGCGTTTTTTGATACTTTTACCGGGTCTGTAGAGCATACAGGAGCGGAGAAATTCCCGCGCAAAGCCATGTGCGAATCAACTGTTTTTTTGCGAACCGCTTGAATTAGCCCGGCTCTCAAAGTGTTAAGGAGTCGGAAATTTTGGAAAGTCGGAGTCGGATATTTTACCTGCAACTCTGCATCTCTGATTATCTAGACATTCATAAAATAGTATATATTTGTGCTAAATAAGTAATGAAGCACGTAGGCAGACACATAATCACCATTTTTGAGATCGTACAGTCCAAAAAATGTGAAAAGGGTAGTGCACATTCTTTCAACAATTTGCTATATGGAGTTGAGCATTATGAGATTAAATGCCAAGTTTGGTTACATGTTTTAGTAGTCAAATATGATTAATGAAAAATTAAACTTCCTGCTCACAATAAAACAGCCAACTCTATGAGTTAATGTAGGTGAACAAGTTGTAGTGTAAAAGCATTTTGTGCAGAACATAATTAACCAACCTTGTTGACCAAATATTCCGTTTGGCTTCTTTTTCAATGGATTTGGCCTCCCTAGTAATAAGAATACTAAGGTGATGACTAGGGCAACCAAAAGTCAATTTTTCTGCCTTTTTCAAAGCTTATGAAACATCCACAAACCAAATTTCACGCTCATAGCATGAGGGGATCCCAAGTTATTAGGTCAAGAAAAAGTCAATTTATCATTAGGTCAAAATTTATTGTTGGGTCAAAATTGTCTTGCAACACAGTTTTTTCTCCTTATCTATATTTTATCGAAACTGCAACAACAAATATTGATATGCTTTTGGAAGTTTAGTTGTAATTCTGTGATGCTAATGGATTTGTTGCGATTTTTGACGTAACAATGTTGTTTTGCCCACTACTGGACGATTGAATGTTATGTAGGATAGGCATGGTGAGGCAACAAACGTGGTCTTTTGTTTGGTAAATGCTCAATCAATGATACATATAGCAGTGTTTCAACTTTATGATGTTCTCAGGTTTTATTCAATGGTAGTCATTAATGTACTTATCAATACATCATCCCCAAAATTAAAAACCAAATTTTTCTAAATTTTGAGGCATAGAATGCATGAATATGCTTCTGGATTAACCTCAACATCTAAGGCTGAATTATGTGCAATTGCAAACACAGAAAATTTATAGGTCAAAATTTTTTAATTATGAAGTCAAAATTTCAAGTTTTTAGGTCAAAAAATTTGGTTGCCCTAGTGATGACATTTGCCACTGTATGATACATTTTTGATCAAATATTTCTTATAGTCTTTTGCTAGCATTTTTGCAACATCTCATTTTCTCCAGCAGTTATTTTCTCATGATACAGTAAGTAAACACATCCAACTCACTCTGCTTTGCATCTTCCAACAAAAATTGCATTGGTTGTGTCTGTAACATAAATAATCTCTGCAAATAATGCACCAGTGAAAGGTTGTTTGACCGACACGTTAATTTCAGCTATGACTTGAGCACCTTTGTTATTTTCATACAAAAGCAACCCTGTGCAATGCTATTCTTAATCTAAACTAACTGTGTTATGCTAAGTGTACAAGACCATTCAAGTCAAGGAAATACAAATTAATGTTTGACAGGACACCTTGGTTGAACACTCATAAAAAAGCACTTTATCACTGTATAACTTAATGACACTAGCTGTGCTCTTAGCAGAATGTTGTTATACCACAAATATCTAAAGCATGCAGAATTGTTTCAGTAAATGCAATAGCAGTTGCATGGGCTCAATAGGTGAACCAAAGCTTATGGCTTTCATATTGATGAAACTAAACCGTGATTGACAATGTTTTTCATGAATGGTTTCGTCTGATGCCATCTTGCTTGCAAACTGAATATTCCCAGTTTTCATTGCTTTATAATCCCCTCCTTGCATTAGTTCATCAGAAGTATTCCCATGTTAAGAAATAGTCTGAAAGAACCAAGTTATTAACTTTGTTACAGGACTATGGTTTGAAGAAATAATAAGCTCATCTTGCACCAACATCTTCCCATAGAATTATCAGGCACTTATGTCTTATTCTGCTGTAACTTCCTTCACACCAGTTTAGTGCTGCCAACCACAAACCCATAATTTTGGTTATCATCTTATTAATTGCTATTGCTGTGGGTACCAGTATCGGATGACTAAGATGATTAATTAAAATAAAATGTCAACTTAATCAAAGTTATGTTTCCTCTATTACTGGATGCTCTATCCTGAATTAGACCACATTGACCAGTTAAGAGCCTTACTGTGAATACATTTGATGTAAACCTAGTTTTCAATAAGTTATGCTATGAGGGCGACAAAAGCATGTTTTAGTACTGATCAATAAAATTTTTTTTCCAGGATTTGGTACATGGAAAACTGTACATTGCCAAGGATAGTAAAGGTAATCAGATGCTTTAAACTTATCAGAGAAGTGTTTGAATGTAGCACATTTATCCTGAAAGAATTGCTTCCTGCATTGGTCTTGCACAATCTCCTGTTTCCAGTTTAAATACATTGTTGGTAGTTATATATTGTACAATGAACTTTTTTAATGCAGCAAGGTGCAATGCACCATGGTTCAGAAGGTTTTATGAATGCTTATGTTGATTAAAAATCTTAGATGTGAAATCAAACAAGTAATGAGTGTATTAGAAGAAAATATAAGATGTATGCAATTCCTATTTCAGAATTCTCAGAAACATTTTAAAATTTGACTATGATATCTTTTGCCAGTCACGTACTGCTTACAAAATAGCTTTCTCTTGTAGTTTGATAGAAATGAAATGCATGAAGATGTGCAATGCATTTTCAACCTTATCTGCTGTGTTAGATTACAAGTGGCTTATGTTTTGTAGGTTGGTGGCTGATGAGTGCGAATATGTGTGAAACCTAGATCATACCACTAAATTACAACTCCATTTTAATAAGAATATGATAGTATTTAGTACATTTTAACAATGGTTGTGAAGATGATTGTCTTTCTAACTTTGCATTTTGGTTTGTAACTAAGTTCTGCTTGATGCCACTGTTTCTTGAGAATCATGTACTATATTAGTCATTTAAATACTGGTTCCTTTCATTGCATGTTTTTTTATTTTACCTAACTTGCAGTTATCATGTAACTCTATTGTTTAGTCAATAGCTTTACCATGCATAAGAATACACAGTTATATTTGAAGGTGTTCCATGGCGTCAGAGACATAGAGTAAAACGTGGATGGACATATCCCCCGATGAATGTCCCTGAAACAATTGCTGGACAATCATTCACACCATACAAGTTAGCTACCGTAAGTAATACTAAGTATTGTGTTCACTGCGACAGTATATTGATGTATACACAACACACTTGTCATTGTGCTCGTTTTCCAGTGATTGCATTTATTATTATTTATCTCAGATCAAGTCTGATAATCCAAATGTTGCTCAATACAAATTTGGCACTCCATCATATCCTACTATTTTTGTCATGCAAAGTACTGCCAGTGGTGGAGAAATATGGCTGCAACAAGGGTTGGATAGAGAGACGCGGCCGAAGTACACGTTGCAAGCACTTGCTCTTAACGATGTTGGAACTCAAGTAGGTGTTTATGTGTGTTATCTATCTAAAAGTATTTAAAAGTAGTTTAGACAGCGTGATTTTGATACATGCAAATTGTTCGCAGATGAAAGTGCCTTAGAAAAAATTGATCGAACACACCATTTGTATTACCTGAAATTACAAGGATGTAACCGGTATACGAAATTGTTTAATTCGTGGATTTGTTGAATTTTGTTTCAGTGCGTCTTAACAAGATGATTAAACATTGCGTCAAATTAACTGTGAACTTTCTATTGCGAACTTGTTTTATGGCACGTCAAACAAGAATCCAGGAGGAATCGTGAAATGCGCATTTCAAGTTTTTTTAACTGCTTAAATCAAATTCTTGAAACTTTGGGGGCCATTGTGATACTGCAGATTTTCGCTTACTTTGTCCGTTGGCTTGACACTCTTATGTCTTTTCCTTCAAATTTTGCATTTTGTTTGTCAGGTTGAAACCCCAGCTGAAATTGAAGTTGTTGTTTTGGATTCTAATGACAATAAGCCAGTCTTCGACGCCACGTCGTTGGCAGGTTCAGTGTTCGAAGATCAAACATCAGGTTGGAACACTCTTATTACAGTTTTAAGAGTTATTTACCACGTAATTTTGTGCTCAGCAGTCTTCATCTCCAAAAAATCGACATTTCGTTACCCATTGTGTGTAGTTCTTGGGACCACGAGTGCATTGGCGGCATTGTTTATGGACTGAGGCGAAATATCGCCGAATGATGCGACAGCTAATACATATACTCTTCTTTTTCATCTATTAATAAAGTCACATAACGATACCCCGGAAAAAGTAGAGTTGCCGCGAAGTTGTTTGACATGGCAGTCATTCAAAAATGCAGTTTCATGGATAGACAACTCATTCCAGCAAGAAAACATAACTGGTTTTTGGAGTTTTCTGAATGTTGTAGAATGCACCGTAGCTTTTGCGATATTTAATTAGATTTGATCAATTATTTTGCTGATGAATTGAGAAAAACACAAAAGTTTTTGGGAAATGTGATAGTTTTTTTTTCACCGCCCAATCACAGTCGTTGCATACCTCCGCGAATTACCACGTCTAAATTTTTACCGTCTTTTGTGCCCCTTTTCAACGATTACCATTAATGGCCTTCTTGAGTACGTCAATCAAACTTACGACCTCAATCAAGGCCACCTAGAGAAACCACCTAAAGTGTTTCGTTAGGTGGCCTTGCCTCAAGACCGCCTTTCTGCTCGTGCGTTTCACTGGTGCTATGGATGCGTCACTGCGGTGTTGCTCGAAGCTGTGTCTTCGTTGCTCTGTAACTGGCGTTAGATAGTTTTTCAGTTTTAGTTAAACCAGCTGTATGAGAAACGACCTATTGTCCAGTTGACACTTGCCACGGCTTGTGTTTTGAATGATTTTGGTCTAGACTCTAGAGTTTGCTTGCAGGTTTCAGGACTGAGGATGCTTACTTTTACGTGGAATCGATTTTCCTGTTAAAAAAAGTCCGCCGATTGATTCGACTGCGTTGCCTTTGCGTAGACTATTTACTTTTAATACAGATAGGTGCAGATACGGAACATTGCAAAGTGATGAAAGCAAAGCCCAGTCGGCTGACTCCTCGAAGGCCTACGGCAGACCTAAGGATTTGATTGTTCTTTCCAATGCCCATGTGTTTTTTTCAAACCTGCCTGATATAGAAAAGGACAACGCTTTGCGAAAAGAACTTTCAGTCACAGCAGTTCAATTTGTTGTGCGTATTGGCTCTATTTACAGCGTGGGTAACTGTGTTCGCAGGTGACTTCATGAATCTGCAAGCAACGGATGCAGATTCGTCGTATCAAGACAACAACGTAGTGAGATTTACTTATAAGGGCAATGAACAACCGCCCAGCTCAGATGGTCGCGCCAGGTTTGAAGTGTCGGAGCAAGGTGTCGTTTCTGTCGTGGGTTCGTTGGATGCTGAACTTGAACCCACTGTCACTTTTGAAGTGGAGGCCAAAGATGGTTTGCCGGGCGGTCTTGGTACGTGTAATTTGTTCTTTAGGTCGTTACTGCTGTCTTAGAATGATTTAATTGCTCCTTGGATTGACCCTGGTGACGCTGCAAGCATTTATTCTGATTTCGTGTTATGCCGCTGAATTAGCAGTAACACATTGAAAACCTGCTTGTGCTGCGCTGAAGCCTTCTTTATTTGCCCTAGAATGCCGTTCCAAGTGGTTTCAACTAAAAAAAAACGATTTGTGAACTTTTGTTTCCGTATACTTTTGATCGTACGTTGCTCACGGCAAATATCTTTGCAGTGTAGTTGGTGCATGGAATGAGTCTGTTCAGGTGATTTATGTGTTGGTTGGCGCAATCTATAAAATCATTCACGCATGTGTTTGCGTTCTAAAACCTTGCTTGATGCTTGTCTTCGTTTCAGGTAACGCTGTAACAGCAACTGTCACGGTGACTGTAAAAGATTCGAACGATCATGCGCCAGTTTTCACCAACGAGCCTTACGTGACAACGAAAGGGGAACTGACCCCTGTGCAGACGACCCTCATTTCAGTCTATGCGACGGACATTGACCAAGGAGTCAACAAAGCGGTGCGTGAGTTCATTTGCGACCGCGGCAAGGCCTTGTGTTCTTGGTGCGAAGGAGTAGAAAGTTGGCTGCGGATATCTCTTGTTAGTTTTTAAACTATTCAATTTTCGGATGGACTTTATATTTAAGTACGTGCTTGTGTGGGAAAATAATAGATACAGCTGGGACAGAAAATAATCGGTTCAAAATTCATCTTGAGTTTTTTTCGAACAGGTATACTTCAAGATCACCGGTGGCGATACGACAGGTACATTTTCGGTGAAGTCCCATCCAAGCGAGGACCCCAGCCGCGGCGATATTGTCCTGGAAAAGTTGATGGATTTCGAAAGTGGCATCATAAGTTACACGCTTACGGTGACTGCGTACAACAAAGAAGCATCCAATGCCGATGTTACTGCATACCAGGTGTGATTTNGGTTCGGCGCTTTCTCTTGCTTGCAAGCTATTATGCAAGAAAAGTAGTCAGGCAGNCAATTTTACAGAAACGTAAATCATTAATTTTAAAACGATGTGTGCAAAATGCATTTTGCCTCTTTTTCTAGAAAAATGTTTATCTATTTGGAAGTTTAATTTGAGTGTTTTGGGCTGCAGGCAACGACTACTGTTGTGATAAACGTGAGCGATGAAAATGAGCCGCCTGTCTTTAAGAAAGACTCTTACACTGCCAGCGTACAAGAAAACGTTGCTTCGTTACCTGAACTGGTAAAAACGGTGGCTGTAGACAAGGATTACGGCGGAAGTCAAGTTGTGAAGTAAGTTTCTCTGTGCAGCCAGTGTTTGCAGAATATATGTTGCAAAATATTGCATTGTGTGTTGGGCTGCTTGGAACAGAGTGGTAAGAAACACCTTTTTTCATATTGCCCAGGTTTTAGATCCAATCGTGACTTATCACGTTTCCAGTACAGTATAACTTGCTTGGTATAGTGTAGCGACAAAAAAAAACAATCTTTTGACACTTTCTTCAATCGTTTTGCTTTTGATTTATAACAGCGCTTGCCTATTCGGCAATGTGATAACGCGCCATCACCATGTACACAGTAGCTCTGCGTATTGTGACTGGAATCGATTTGATTTGACAGTGGCCGTGTCTCGTGAAACGCGACCGACGCGAATTTAGCAGAGGTCGTTGTCACAAAGCCTTTGTTAGTGAAATACTGCTTGTGACAGTGGCAAGCCATGTCGTCTATCTAATCTTGAGACGCACTGCAAAACCTAAACCTATCTGTGTTTGGTTGGCAGGTACAAGCTGCTGAACAGCAACGGCTGGTTCGCGATAAACGGCGACGGCGGAATAAGCGTCGTAGCACCAATCGACCGCGAGAACCCCTTGATTGATCAGCCGACCAGCACGTATGAATTGAAAGTGGAGGCTTACGACAACTGTGAGTAGCTTCGTTGCGGATGTTTAGTCGTTAAGCTGAAGTAAACTTATATTAAAATTTAAGCCCAAAAAATGTTGTCCACTTGTACTTTCAAACTGATCTTTCAAATCAAAGAAAAGTTGTTGTGTTTTCTTTCGCGTTCTGTTTTTTTTTCACCAGCCCACTGTTGAATCCTGCGCGTTCCGAACACGTCTTTATTTTTTCTGTCGTTAAGTATTTAACTGTCAGACCAGTAGACGCTTGCGCTTCAGCTTTACTGTTCATTGTCTTCGTTGTAGCGCACGCCTTCGGGCGAGAATGCGCTCATCGTCGCTCAGTTCATCATCATACATAATTTACGTTGCGCTGCGCAGATGATGCGTTTACAGCGCGCGCGTGCGACTTCAATCTGCTTCAATGCCACCAAACCTCATTCCGACCGTCCGCCAGTCACCGGGAAGAGTTCCGCGTTTGTAGTCTGAACAGCAAAACGTTGCGTCATATTTCTAAATTGATGCTGTCTACTGCGAATTTTGAGTTTTTCTCATTAGATAATAGCCGAGCGTGAAAAGCGGTGTATTTTAGCGGAATTCACCGTTGTATCACAGTTTAAAAACATCGCTCAGGTGTACTACGAAGTCAATATGTGTTCTCTAGTCAGTTTGAATAATCAGCATTGCTGGTTCGGTTCACTTTGTCGTTTTACGTATATAATCAAACAATTGTCGGCTCATCCAAAATTTTTTTCTTTTAAGTCCCAGCCCTACATCAGTTCCAGCATCCAGACTCAATTGTGCCAACGATTTGAAATGATGCGTTGTTGTGAATGTCGTTTTTTTGGGTGTGTACTGTGTGTGCGTCTTCCCGACTGTCAATTCCACACGGTTGTCAAGTTGTACAAAGGTTGAGCGTCGCGCGGATTGTTTCGCAGACGAACCGACGCCGGCGTCTTCCACCGCGGTCGTTGTCGTCACTGTCGGCGACGTTAACGACAATGCTCCTGAAATTTCTGCCAAGTCGCAGCACGTGGTTTTTTGCGAGTACCCTCAAAACGGCACCTATTTGGAAATTGTTGACAAGGATACTCCTGGAAATGGACCACCATTTCAGTATTCTGTCGTCGATATGACTGATTGGTTTGTGGAAAGATGTGAGTCTACACAAATTTTAGTTCTAGTTTTTTTCAACCTGTTTCAATTTCTGGTGCGTGTTTTTTGTTCCTGTTGCTGAGTTATCAAGAAACTATTCTCCCAAGTTTTAGTTCAGTGTTTGTTGTAATCTCTTCGAAGTCACATGAGTTACTTTTCAGATTTGCAACCCACTTAGCTAGCCTATACGTCAAAAACCATGTTGCTTGTAAAGCGTGGTTTTCGAAACACCGTATGCTTGCAAACGAGTGGGAGGCTTTCAACATCGCTTGCAATCTTTATTAAATTACACCGTGCTCTGGGGGTGGTTGACTAGACTGACTACCGAAAGCGAGGTCCTTCTAACCAATACATTAATGAAGGTCCCAGGTCAGACGCCGACCCTGAGAAGATTAGTTATTCTTAAGCAGGTTGTCCGCTATTCGGATTGGACTGTTCAGAGCATGGTAAGGAAGACTTGTCTTGAATTTTTTTTTATATTCATATCTTGTTATTATCTTTTCAGATGATAGTTACCAAGCAATACTTGCGACTAACAATCAAAAGCTACCGCTGTCAACCGGCGAAGAAAGCTTCATAAATGTTCCAATAACGATTGCTGACAGGAATGGTGTTGCAGGCAGCAACACTGGCACGTCCACAGTAAAGGTCGAAGTTTGCAGGTGAGTTGCTCTGATGGACTTAATTTCGTTATCTTTTGTTGCACACAAGCAGATCTGTTTTCACTGTGATACCAAGCGTTGTTTTGATTGTCAGTGATATCAGGTGCACTCTCTGCAAGCAAGTCGTTGACGTTATAGAAACAAGGCTTGCCAAACCAATCCAAACAAGCGCATGTTTCCGTCATAAGCCAAACTCATTTCGTGTTATCGAATAGGTGTGACGGCACTGGTGTTTGCCAAGACGCGAGAGTGCTGCCCGGCGGCTCAGACATATTGGTGGTTGTCGCTGTTGTTGCCGGCTTGATCATCCTGTTAAGTAAGTTCGGCTCAAATCATCGGCAGCAACAAGGCTGTTCCACGGTTTGAACGTGTGCCGAGGCTTGAATAGAACTTGACTGATCTTTCTCTCCCAACACTATTTTCGGAATGGCGTGTGTGTGCGTGTGTTAGACGTTTATTTGAAAATGAAATGTCTTTACAACTGACCTATTTGTGGCAACCTGTACTCCGTTCTGTGCAGCTGGTAGAGGAGCAAGAGGAGATGTGTTGTGTTTGTAGAGGTGTCTTTCGTAAAATTGTGTGTGTGTGTGTTGTTTGTGAAAAAATCGCTGAGCTTTTGACATAATCTGGATTGTTAGCAATGCGCCGAACTTCGTGAAAAAGTTATTTGACACCCGTCGTTTGTTTTGATGAGAACTGAGTGTTTACAACGAATACTTGGCAGCGAGAAACCAAGGTCTGTTGTCTTTACATCATGCTGAGCGATCCTCACATGCTCTGCCTTGTTTGTAAGCTGCAGCGCCTTTCAGTGCCAAACCAACTGTTTCACATACCGGGCAGCACAACCCACATTTTCAAGGACGAAGTATGGTTGGAAGTTTGACTTATGAATGGTTTTGATCAACAAGTGGCAAATGGTTAACCCCACACAGACCGCAGTTGTTAATTTAATGCAGAGTCCTCGACACTTTCGTACCGTTAAAGTTATTTAGCGTGGATTTGGTAAAAATTGATGAAATCACATTCTTTGACAATTTGCGGTCGCCCCTCTTCCAACTTACGGTCTTTATCTTTCAGCTGCAATGACGCGGGGCAACCCGATTGCTCGCGTTCCAATAACGTCGCCCAAGTTGGTTTTGCTTGGATAATAGTTGTCGTTGCTGTCCTGCTCATATTGTTAAGTAAGTTACAAAAAATTGCTTGGCGAAGGGCAAGAGCATGTTTCAATAGGATTGACCAAAAGCATGTTTCCAAAGGATTCTTGGGGCGGTCTCGTGTAATGCCGCATGCTCACTTTGTCTCATGAAAACTATTCTTCACTTCGTAGTCTTTAGGCTTTATTCTCTCATGTGCGGTGATGTCACCAGATGTGGCTTAGCACTGCTCGACCTATGCATCCCCCCGTGGCAAAATAGCTTGCAAAACGCTAGTCACACGAACTGAGTTCAAAGCTTTAAGGTCGCAACAAACGCGTATCACCTGAAATACACTTTTACGCAACAACAAACGCATTTGACGCGCAATGCGTGCCAGCCATGGACGCGAAACGGGGTTTCTTGAAATAACCTCCATCTTTTGCACGGTATTTGCAGGTTTTTTGTAAGCAAAATTTAGGTACCTGATTGGANCCGTAGGGACCCAATTTCATTGATTCTAGGGACCNAAATCGGGTCCGAAAACACCTNNNANNNGCACNNCAATATGATCCCCGTTTACCAAGGGATGATGTGGTATGTTTGGCGGTGTCTCACCAGCACGATCATGCTCACCACCAGTTCCCTACTTAATAGATGTGATGACAACGGCGTGGTCAGTTGCCGGACTCCTGCTTTCTACGCGTCCTACCATGCTCTAATCGTCGCTCTCGCTTTGATCTTTATACTTTTCCTCAGTAAGTTTCCGACCACAAAAGAGAGAATACAACAAAAGAGAGCTGCATCGTGATCAAATGCGAGGTGTCGATTTCGACAGGGCTAACTCTGAGCAAGTGACATGACTAAACCAACTAAAACTGCTTTTCCAATTGCCAGTGGTAACTTTGATAATAATTATCAAAATAATTTATCAAACGCACTGGAGAATTTGTATGATGTTGAAGTCATACACTGTTTGTTGATCTGAGCCTCCCGCGAAACTTTCAATCGTTAACTTTTTCTCGTCAGCAATTAATGTACATCCAGATATAGCAATTGTTCGCGGTCAGTTTGAACAAGCGCATGTCATGGAAGGGGTGCTTGCATGGTACTGTGAAAAAGAAAGGAAAAATACAGCAGGTATATTAAAATGGTCCCGGCACCAAAATTGCTTAAATACTGCCGCCACATTGTCGGCCTGTTGAAGACACACATTAGGATTTTTTCTGAAGTAAGTTTCTTTAACCTTTTATCTTCCGCATTTACTCACCAACCGGTGTGATTGTTGTTTTGTAGCTGCAATGCTGATGGTGAGCCAGTTTGCCAAGCTCCTGTTGTCGCTGGAGCCGGCTTTTCCATACCGGCGCTTATTGCCATTATTGCTGCGATTCTAATACTTCTCAGTAAGTGCATGTATCACACTACTAGCGGCTAACATGCTTGATTATAAGGCGGTGTGCACTTCAAGTGTTGCATTTTTTCGACTAACTCAGCGGGCGTGGAGATTCGAGATGCATGTTTTGCACTGGTGATTTTCAGGTCTTTTATTTGACTCAGCGCTGTTGATATAAAGCAAAATCCGTGAAGTTTTTATTAGTTGGAAATCGCTTGACGCAAAGCATTCATTTGCTTTTCTGAAAACGCTGCGAATTTTTGGTTATGGATTCTTGTAAATTTATGCGCGAAGTGTACACTTCAGCGCTGGCGGATGTGGAAATCACCAGCTGAGCTCACGTTAATAATTGACAACCCTGTATGAAGTACGTGCATGAAACAACATTGAAATCAATGTAGTGAGTTTGCTTCAGTCCTGAACGTGCTTGTGTTTGCCATAGCTCGTGTTTTATTTTTGTCAATCGCTTGCGTTGGGTGCCGTCGAAGGTTTATTTGTTAAAACATGCTGCCTGAGCGTATTTCGCTGCAATATTTGTTGGTGATTTCCCTCTTTACTAAGTTTTTTTTGTGGAGTGTTTCTAACGAGAGTCGAACAGAGATCTTCGCTTGTTCTCTTAAAGTGTAAAAACCTGAAAAAATGTGTAGCTTTTTTCTGGACTTGGCGCTGATCAGGGTTTGTGCGAAAACCCGATTCTGTAGCGAAGCAGCCTCACGCCTCATTTCCCAGCAGCGCCGAACCCAGTAAACGAATGTCCTCCGTTATCTCGCAGTCATTGTGCTGGCGGTCGTCGCTTACCGCCGGAGACGGAGCGCTGAAGACAGCAAGATACCCCTGTTTGATGACGATGATGTCCGCGAAAACCTGCAGGCCTACCATGATGAGGGCGGCGGAGAGGAAGACAACGTAAGAATCTAATAATTTGCTGCGCGTAATTGGGAATTTTCAGGCGTTCGTTTCGTTCAGCCACTTAGTTTAAACAACGTCTTGAGTTAATATATGATTTTTGCTCACTTGTGCCATCTATCTATGGGTGAGCGTTGTGTTCAAAGCGTGCACTTTCAGGAAAGAAAGGACATTTTAGGCAGGTTAATTTATTACATTAGTTAAATGCTAGTCTGCTAAAACTGAGGCAGCTGACTTGTAACACGTGAGCAGTAACTGCCGGACAAGAAGCAGTGGGTCGTTTACCAACAAATTTTTTGCAGGAGGGCTATGACATCAACACCCTCACGTCACCGCCTCCGCTAATGGCCGAACCGAAACGCGTCGACGCTGCTCCCCTCGGCAGTGCCGCTGTGCCCCAGCCTCGAAGGATACCACCGGACACCGACATCGGCGACTACATTGCTGATGTAAGTTAACTACCTTGTGAGATTTTTTGTTTTACAAGCTGCGATTCGCAGTGTATGAATCATTGTGTTGTAGCCGCGCATGTTCTGGCGCTGTGGTTGACCAATTGACCATGTTTACTATGCTGCCTCCTCTTCCTGCCTTGAGCATGTTTTCAGGCGTTTTTTTTATCGAGTATTTTAAAAACCTTATTGCAATACAATGCTTTCCGTCTTTCAACGACGTTGTAGTAGTGCAAAACATCAAAACGTTTCGCGTTTTGTGACTCGGTTAGTTCGGAATCTCTGGAATACCCGTTGGCTTACTGTTTGTGTAAAAATATCAGACGGACTGGCAGGGATTTCCTGATGCCTTTGCTGTGCGTTAACCAGGCAGATTGGTCAGGGTTGGTTTCGATTGTAAATGAAAGGGCCGATGGTGAGTGTATTCCGAACGCTTATTGCTTTTTGAAACAGTAGGACCTGCGTGAGTGTTCGAGTGGCTCGCCAACGCCACTTCACAAAGCCCTGGCCATTGTAACTCGATATCCAAAAACTCTAAGCAGATTACATCACAAGTCATTCTTCTAACGCTTCTCCGTGTGATTTCTTCCCTTGCTTGCTTCAGGCAACGTTTCAAGCCATCAAAGCGCGAGGCGTTGATCATAATGCGGTGGAGATTAGATTTCCTGTATCGGTCCCTGCTGAAGTTACGGTTGGCGTTCGAAATGACTGAAATAGCTCGTTTTGCGCTCTACGCTCGAAAACCCGCGTTGATTGCATTTCCCGGTTTGACGCGAGGTTCTACAAAGCAAATTGCGGAAATCCCCATAACGGCGTTTAACACGATTTTGTCTCCGTCATGACAAGCACCAATGCGGCAGCAGTCAATCGGCTGGCTGCGTTCTTGCATAAGCTTGTGTTTGGTTCCAATCTTTCCTGATAATGAAAAAGACTCCTGTTTTCCGAAAATCCAAGCAGCATTCTTGCTGTTGTAAACAAGGCGATAAGAAACGAAGGTGCTTCATAATCCAGCTTTTCTGCTTACCACCACCAGCAGTCGAGTTTGTGTTTGAAACTCCAAGAAAGGCTGTGTCTGACTTGATCGACCTCTTCCCGTTCGCAGGCAAAGCGGCAGGCGGACAACGACCCCACCGCTCCTCCCTTCGACTCGCTGCTCGTTTTCGACTACGAGGGGCAGGGATCCGACGCCGGATCGCTCAGCTCGCTCAACTCCGGCACCACGGACGGGTCGCAAGATTACAACTACCTGAACAACTGGGGACCGCGCTTCAAGAAGCTGGCCGATATGTACGGCGGCGAAGACGAGAACTGAAGAGTGCTGCGTCAGGAATGTTAACCACGCGCTCAGTGGGAGGACTATCGGTGCGCGGCACCGGCACAGCTCGAGGATCTTGCTTTAGGCGTACGTTTTCATTCGGCAGGCACGCAAACCGGAACGGCTCAGATTGCGGATTGCTGAATCCGCGCGCATTCCGACTCGCGGTACGTTTTTTTTACGGTTTTGTAATCATCTCATGAATCGACTTAAAAAATGGTGCTGTTCTTAATTTTTCCACTTTCTGATAACACGACGACCACCACTGTCCCTAAAACTGGTTTGTAAATATTTTGGTTTTTTCGTTGACAATCTTGTGCCGCATGTCTACTGATTTACTCTCTGAGGCTGAGCCAAATGTATTCGGTCACGCTTGACTGCTCAGTAAAAGCCCTGCTTCAGCTTGACGCGTTCTCAATAGCACTGGCTTGGCCCAGCCTCAGCGTACAGCAGTTTTACACCCGCCGTAACTGTTTTTGTCTTAACGTACGTATTCATATGCGGTCGAGCGTGTATCCAAGGTTTATGTACATACTCCTGAACAAACCTATGTTTTTACTCGGGGCCAATCGCCAGCATTTCGCATTCCTGTGCCAGCGCACTGCTTTGCGTTGTTCATGAAATCCGGTTGCATCTGTCTTAGACGAACTGACGATGTGTTGCAGGTCCGACCATCAAATGCATTACTTGTGACTTTTTCGATTAGTTTTTTCCTGTTGGCGAATATTTGGCTCGTTGCTTTTTCGCAGCTACTTTCTTGCTGCTGCTGAAGCGTGACAGTATGACGTTTTGAACACGTAATGATCATTTGCAAGAATGAAATGAGGTGCCGTATCCGTATTACTCGGCACCCTGTTCGTTTTACAGCATATTTGCGACACGTGGTTGCGGACTCTGAACTTTGGTCACATGGGTGAAACAATGATTATATGTGCTTGTTAACGCCTGTACTGTGTGTTGATATATTTTAACAGCACCCGTCATTAGCATAACCTTAATTATCATTGGTGTTGTGGTAAGTGTTGTTACTTCCGGCATCCTCGACCTGAAATCGCTCCTTGCTTATCACTCAGAACGTAATTGCTTTGTGTGCTTTCCAGCGCTACTGAAGGTACCGTCTGCGTCTGAATTGTTTTTAAAAATTTTGATGCGACGCAGTCATGCTCGCTGCCAGGACTTGTTTTTACGTTTTAGACTCGGTCGTGTTTCGGCGACAGGCAACTTCATCATCTCTCACAAGTCAAATTTGCGATTTTCAATTCCGTGCCTTTTTTACGAAATAAACAAAGCTCTGTGTCGTCACAATCTCATCGTGTTCTGCCGTTTAGCACGTGAGACTTCGTTCGGTCAGTGGTAGAACCTGTTTCATTTCATGAAGCGTGACATTAAACACGCTTGGTGGTTTCTAGTTCGTGAATTTACAATAAAAGTCATATTAGTGCTTCTACCACTTCCTGCAGTAATGTCGGTGAAACGAACTCTGTGCTACCGCGAGACGCGCCGCATTCAGGTCTTGTCACAAGTTTGGCGACGAACTGTACTGTAGCAATGCGTTTCGCTTGTTTGGTGTGCAACTTCGCAAGCACCAGGTGCCGGTAGATTTAAAGGATATTGAAAAATCGTGATAAAATGGGAGAAAGTTCCATTACTGTTTAATGGCATACTTCACGCTTTCTTTAATCACTTCAACTGTTTCAAGTTACAACAGCAAAAGACTCACTCGAAGCCAACCCTGTGTCACCAGTCACAGCGAGTGTGGGACGACGACGACGCTTGTTCGCTTAAACAAACAAGAAGCCACTTGAGCAGTCGACTGCTCTCTTGTCCCACAGGGTCTGCTGTGTTGATGATTAACCTGTCTACCATCGTCGGGTGATATTAACACTTGTCGAAAGCCCGGACGTGCGACTGTGTTACTTGTACAAATCCCCTGGGATTAAATTGGCAATAGATCTGCTTAATCTGGCGTTTGCCTAAGAAAGATTAAAACGAAACACCCCGAAAGTGCCAGCTCGGGAGATGGCGTCACTAGTGATGTTTCGCTTCCAGCTAATGGGAGCTATGTTGCAGCTAATGGCATTAGCAGGAAAAACGCTGCTGTCATTAATGTCACCGGCGTAGGCTTTGATCTGCGCCAGCGCTCGCAGCGCAGTTTCTGGGCAACAGCCAAGGGTAGACTGCTGCGCTTAAAACAAACTGATGCGAAAGACCCACACAGCCTTGTTTGACTCTTGGTTGAGATCGGTTTCCATTGTTCACACTGCCAGACGCTATTTTTCTCCGTCACATGAGAAAGACGACACGGAAATTTGTGCGTCGGCGTTACAATAGCGGGACGTCCGTGAACGGACAGTGTTTGCTGAAGCGTTTCAAACTTTGCGACCAACATCCTTTCGCAAATAGCTGTCCGAAGCAGTGCTTTTGTTTACTAAAAATGGTCACTTGCCAGCTGAACAATANACTGCTCCTTGTGAAATTGTTTCAGAATACTTCAAACACCTAACCACCATCCCTTGTCATTCTATTCTTTGTCACATTGAAAGTTTTAACTGCTTGGCAAACATTTTCAATTTACCAGGTTTGAAACTAGCCGTCAGGTTGTAGTGACAAACTCAGTGAAATGTTTTCGAAATGGTTAATGCGTTTTTAGGATTACAGTGAATTATTACCAGGCTTGGAATTAGAAATCGGCCGCCGATGCGTCTGTAATTACCACGCACTTGCTAACGTTTGTTCAGCAAGACGGACGGTTGTTGCCGGCGGGCTCAGCTCGTTAGCCAACTGTGAGCGACATCACGTCATGCACGACAAAACACGAAGACGTGCACTGGATTTTTACCGTAAAAGGTATGGTGGAAACGTTGGTGTGGAGAAAAGAATCGCCCTACCTGTCCTTTGTTCAGGTGACGGTAAAATTACCGCACGGCTGAATCACGGTCACACTTTTATGCGGAACTTCATGACTGAATCAGGAGTTACGAACATCTTTGCTATGCGTTGCACTTTCGCAACGGTAGAGTTTCATTAATCACACACATTCAGAGTTAATTGGTCATGTTCTACCTGCTGGGCTGCTTGCAATCAAATTCAAACATGATTTCGTGAAATCGCACTAATTTGCTCAAGTTAGGGATTTGTTTTTCAATAATAACATGTAGCGCTGCGTTTTCACTGCTTTCAGCTGAAAATCGTTTTGTTATTTGGTTGCAGAGCGCATTATCAACTCTAAAAACCCGAAAATCAAATTCTGTTTCTGGGAGTTGGTACAACTCGTTAGCACTACTAAGATTATTCGCTACCAAGGCACATTTAAGATAAGTGGTTGGATGTAGGCAGATGCCTTTTCACTTTCTATTTTCCTCTCCGGTCTAGTTGTTTAACTTTTAAATTCCCTGATGGAAGTCGATCAAGGAACCATTAGCATAAGGCGCCAGGCTGTCGAAGAGCAGGCTGGTGTTCCCGGTGGCTTCTCTACAAAAACTTGTATTTCAACATGGAAACTTATAAAACAATCTGACATAAGAATGATAGTTTTTATTACCGACTCGTGGTCCATATCACAAACGCAATCATACAACACAAGAGCACAAAAAATGGTTAGCCATACAGTAGCGCATTACAGAATCGGTATTTGCACACGACCAACATTGAGAGGAGCAAACAGCACCCCAACTGAAGCGACATTCACCCACCATAATGCAGGGATCCAGTAGTGTGAGAGAAATGAAGGCATTCTAATATCAAAACTTTGAGGCAAACCCCCAACAGAGAAAAAGTTAAAGGTAAGTCTAATGGGGGTGCACACTGTCGCTTAGAGGCATGCAAACTGTCGATTTTTCAAATGCTTGCAACGCATTTATCATGAAATCGACAGCCAATTAATTTTCCTGAATTTTAAAGCAGGACGTGGCAATTAGCATTTTACCACTTATATTTTTTACCTTTTGTATGCTTGGTTTGTACACATTGCACACACATATTCTTTTACTACACAAAAGCAGCAATACTGATGAGATGCGAACACTGAAAAAATGCACCAAAAACTATTGTAGTTGGTCGCAATCATACAGCAGCGTTGAAAAATTGAGGAAAAACGAAGATTTGTAAAAAGCATCAGACATTTGAAGTGATCGGATAAAAAAGTTAGGTAAAGATGCGCATCATATAAAAAATCGTTACAAATGTTTCTCAGCAAGGCATCAGAGGTCCTGACGCTAAAACTATGGCTAACCCGGTGTGGGTGAACATGTTCATTTCTGTGTACGTAATGCCAAGGCCAGCGCAAACCATTCCAGCGCTCTAGGCAAAATCCATTTGCAGTGCCCCCTCATAACTTATGACGTCAACCTCAGGCAGGGTCTACGAGAGGGGTGGTACTAGAGGTAGGCCTATACATCGCACCTGGGCCCGGTAGGTAATGGGGCCCGGGAAGATGGAATTACATATGATAAGTTTTTCTGTAATCAAGCCCAAAATTACAAGTGTAAGGCAGTTGCCAGTATTGCAACCTAACTATTTGTAAATCTTAGCAGGGCAGCTGCTTTATCAATGTTCTGATTACAACACAAACAAGCTATAAAGTTTCGATGGAGGAGCCTGGCGGTAGGGAGCCCGGTATCACTCTTCGTACCTCCTGGTAAAATTTCTCTCAAAGGCTCTGTCCTCAGGGAGGGATTTAGGGAGCGCGGAACCCTAGCCCATCTTAGGTTTTGGGGCTCCATGCAGGTGTGACCTATGTAGCTATCTTAAAATCTATNTTTTGTTGAACCNACTTTGGTTTTACGATTGCTGTNGATCTTCAACAGAAATTAAAGGCTTTCCTACATTCTCAAAAACAAATATGGCAATGAGATCTTTTCTTGGAATTTATAGCTCTTTTGTGTAGTTCAGAAGTTTTCTTCGTTAAATTTACGTGATTTCTAGCGTTTGTTGTGGGCTTATTTTTCAGATATATACATTTTCATGCGGGACCATGATACCGCCATCATAAATATCGTCTCGTCGATCTGATTAACTGTACGTAAACTCCTTTGTTACAGTAACCACATATTTTATGGACCAAACAAGCACAATCTATTCAGTGGATGCAAGATTTATGTATGCCGTTTTTAATTTGTCATTTTCCATGCAATACAAAATATAGTGTTTTAATCCTCTATGATATAGGCTGATGGTAAACAGAATGAAGACAAGTTTTGCACAGCAAAACAGTATTGTTGCAACACCCTTAGCTAACCATATGACGTAATCCCAATGTAGACACTTTTTCCAAGTAAAACTCACAAGANACTGTTTTAGCTGATTTTAACTAACATCTACATCTGGAACAGGGATCTTAAACTCAAATTGATCCGAGGGCCAAATGAAGATTATAAAGTAACCCNATGGCCGCATTATGACGCTGACGCAATAATGGCGGTACCTGAACGCTACCAGAAACAGCGTTTACATCTTATTTCGTGCAAAAGGTGTCATGAGTTATAGGCAAATCATTTCTAGCCGTCCCTACGTTCGTTTGAAAGGAAGTTGTTTACTGGCTAGCCGAAAACTTTCAAAAACCGGTGACTAAACCAAATAACGTAGCCTATATGTTAATTATATGAAAATTTCCAAAAAGCTTTCTCGGGCCGCAAAAAACGCCCCCGCGCGTTTGAGACCCCTGATCTTGAGCTTCAATAAGCAAGCTCTGTTTGCGGGCAATCTAGTTGGTAACAACCCAACGTAGCATCCAACACTGATAATATTGTTTTTCATCGGAGTTCTACAGTGTCTGGCGGTCTTGCGTTGTTGCGAGCTTTTTGTTCGTGAAAGATTGAACATCAAGTAAGTACTGTTCTTTGTTTTCATTCTTTTCTTGCAACCAAAGGCGTCGCCAGGAAGGGCCAAGGGGTCACGCCCCTTCCAAATTTCTAGTATATCTTGTCATTTTGTGCTTTGACAGGCAGTGTCTCGAACAGAATACTGTTGCTCGCTTGAAATAAAAGTATATGACTCCCTAAAAATTTTTGCGCTGGCTGGTTACGCTACTGCTTGTAACTACTTTCATTCAGACGGCCTGCATGGCTGCATCTTTCTCGCGCCCAACCATCTTCCTCAATATCATACCTTTCACACAGTACTTTCTTAATTGGTGTTTAATCTTCCACTGACAAAAAGTTCGCCCCGACGCAAGACCGTTAGACACTGTAGAACTCCGATGAAAAGCAGCATTGTCATTCTCATATTGCGTAGCAAACAATATTCTCGTGTTGTTACTGCACTGGTAAGAGTCTAGACCAGTGGTTCTCAAACTTTCATGAGNCGTGGCCCCTTCCACGTTTAACTGGAGAATACTTAATATATCGTGGNACTTGGATTATGCAATATCACGGTAAAGCTACCTAGTNAAGGCCTCTGCTCGTGGCCCCCAGNGAACCGCTCTGTGGCCCCAAGGGGAGCCAAGGGCTCCGTTTGAGAAACCCTGGTCTAGACGTTTGCATTTTCGCTCATTTCAAAGTAAATTTGAAGTTATGCCTCTGTGCAGTTTCGCAAATTTTAATAATGATTCGCCATAGGAAGGAGTTGCGTGGGGGTCTAGGACATTTCGGCGATGCCGTTTCTGCGACGCCGATTCGGCGACACCGTTTCGGCGATGGGACCTTCCGGCGATGGGACCTTCCGGCGATGGTGGTCGGAAATGTTTTATATGAGTAACATGCGTTTTTGAAATACAGTAGAATTGCCCTATAACGTCACTTCAAGGGACCGACGAAAAGCGTCGCTATGGTCGAAGTGACGTTATAGCCGAAATCGTTACAGGCGAATTCTACTGTTCTTCGACGTTTAGATTACAAAGCCGAAAATTTAGATTACAAAATTCAGCGACGCCGAAACGGCATCGCCGAATTGTCCCATTCCGGTTGCACGGGGCCCCAAAAACGCGTTGTCCTAGGCCATGGCCTACTTGGCCTATGCGTAAATCCATCATTGGTCATCCTGCTCAATCAACCGTGGCACGATCTGTTTAAACGTAAACAAACACATTCTCTTTGCTCTTTGTACATCTTACATTTGCCTGTACGTCCTAAGCAAGGTCCATTCCAGCACCCCTCCACCCAAACGACCTTTTAAGGACGATTTTTTACATCAAACTAATTTATTCGATGCATGCCGAGTTCATGTGGACACCAAATTCATCAAAATACTGTATTATCTACACAAGTAACAGGCGTCATAGCAAAAATTCTAGAATAGGTCTCAAAAATCTTTTACAGTCTGGTGTCGTAGCAATCGACCACGTTCTGCATGCACAACAAAGTTCTTACATTCCCGAAAGTCACCAATGTTGGTTATGTTGCGCACTAACTGGTATCTCTTTGTTACATACATTAAGGTGGTACCAGTGGTGGACATAGGGTTGGGGTCCCGAAGCAAGGCTGGAAAGGGTCATCTGATGACGTCATCATACTCAACCAACCGTTATAAGACCTTTCCATCAAGCTTAGGAAGGGGATATGCGGGCCACGCAGGGATACGTTCCTGGGACTACGTCATGACTGACATAACAGAAAATACAAAAGGATATTGACGATACACAACTGTAAAAACACTCAAAGTTGGGAAGATAAAGCTAGCAACGCATAAAAGTTAAGCACTAGCAACCTGGCATCGTCCCCTACTTCTCTAGTTTTACAGTTGCTGGTGGGGGCCCCTTTGAAAGCAAGGCGCTTACACATTACATTTGCTATTGGGGCCCGATGCAAGCGCCTCACTCGCTCCTCTTAAGCACACCACTGGATGATACGTCCTATAATGATCTAAATCTTACTGGTTAATTAGGCTACTAACGCCAATAATGCTGGCGTTTCCGCACGGTTTCCTAATCTGACCACACGTGGTGACTGAAACATGATTCAGGAAGGCTTCCACATAAACCTACTCGGGTAAAGGCAGCCAGGAAAAATCAGATAATGATAAGAACAGAGGCGGTATCCTTAAAATTTTGCAGTGAGCTTGATAAAATATGGTCCAGGCCCGTAGCCACGCGGGGGGTGGCATTCGGGGGCAGTGCCCCCCTAAATTTCTTTTGTTCCCCCCAAATTTTCTTGCTCCCAGAAAAATTTGTTTTAAAAATATAATAAAAACAAAATCGTTCCCCCCCTAAAAATGTATTTTGCCCCTCCAAACCTCAAAACCTGGCCACGGGCCTGGTATGGCCTGGAGGGCATGCTTCGCTGGTCCTGACAGGGACTATTGATAGACTTGTGAGCACCCTAGGCAAGATCCTTTTTAGCGCCAACCCTCCTACATAAAGATACTTACTCTACTAATTCAAGACATTACGGAAATATGAAGGACATTTTGTACATTAGAAAAATTTATTACATGAAAAAAATTTATACCAAATTGCGGCATAGCTTGCCAGTATATGTGAAATTGAAATTAGCAGGAAATATATTAACCCTTCTGTATTAAACCTGAAGTAGTGTAGTATCTTTATCTTCTCATAAACTGCATGACCGTGTGTTTCATTCACTTTCATCATGTTCATTCCCTTGTACGTTCGTCACTTTCTGAACCACACAATTGTATTTTTGCCCCCCCCCTTTGGCCCGGGGCACTAGGCAGCCGCCTGGTTCGCCTAATGGTATCGCCGCAATGTGTAATGTATGATTCGGTAGGCATTATTATACTCAGCACGTAAACCCTTCATAATAGTCTGTGTATGTTTGGTCCACAATTGGCAAGCATACATTGGCATACAATAGGCACGAAATAGAGTGTTTTTTACGCCAGGAGGGCACTGATCAAAAGTGCCTCTGAGTTTGTTTGCTACACAGTACAGTCATTTCACTTGTCTCTGAATATTATCATCAGCCCTCAGTAAGGCATTTATCAACACACCAAGGTATTTCACTTGGTCAAAAAATTGTAGCCTACGCGTACACCGTTCAGAAAAATATTTGATGGAGCAGGTTGTTTATACTATGTTTGTCTTCTGTCCGTTGCAAGTTCAGAAGTCGTTTTTTGGTTGTTGAATATTGGTGGAGGGATGCAGTGAAAAGTCGTCCTCTAATTTTTCAAATGGGGAAAAGAGTTGATTTACTTCTGGATGGGTCACGAGAGTATCAGCAATAATGCTGTCATTTTCTGTGAAATTCTCAACAGAAAAATCCCGAACTCTTCTTTTCATTGAAAGCTTCCAATTTCTTTGTTGTTACTATGGTTGTAGCGCTATTGCACGTTTTGAGGCTAAACAGCATAAAACCTTGTTGTTTCGCAAATAATGTTTTTTAAGCAAAATAGCAATAAGGTTTTGCGATTTCGGTGGTAGTGTTTTCAATTTTTTCTCATTTCAAAGAGAAAAGATTTTTGTGTATTTCCGAATTGTAGAAATTATGAACAGAACCACAAATGTAGCCAGGACCATCAATACTGGCAGTGGTACTCAGGCCCGTGAGGGCGCAGGGGCTCATTTTGTAAAAAATCTTCGCCCCCCTGGAAAAATGTGTTGGACATAGTTTAAAAAATTTGCTCCCCCCTCAGAAAACTCTTCGCCCTCCCTGGTGTCCTAAGCTGGTTACGGGCCTGGTGGTACTGAATGTTGTACAATGTCGCCACCAAAAAATTTGACAGAAAGCATTTTCATTTTATAAAAAAACGTATTACGGCATTTGACAAAACTTGTATGAATTCGATGCATGCAGCTGTGGAAGCTCGTATCTCAAAAAATAATTGGTCCTGTTGTTGCTGGGTTGTTGTAGAATTGCTTTTTTCCAATGTTCTTCGATTTCCTTTTCTGTACCTTATTGACAAGAAAGCGTTTTAGTCAAAATCAGCTCAAATCAGAGCTACAAAAAGTAAACAACCATTTCTTGTGGCAGAAAAACGGGTTGAAATTGTAAAATTTAGCAATTTAAGGTTGTCTGAACGTGCGATTGCAGTCAATGGAAGCTATCAAAACAGCTGTGTACAATGAAGTCGTGAAACACCAATACGAAGGTATATTCAAGGAAAGGAAAAGGTCTGGCCCACCAAGGGTTTCTAGCAGCGGGGAAGATCGCTTGATGCATAGAGTGAGTGATCACAGCCGTTCTCCAATGAGTTCCACAAAAATCCAGGCCAACTTGACAAATACAAGTACAATAAATTAGCACCAATACTATTCAACGCAGATTGTCTTTGGAATTTCGACCGAAATAGTGCAAGCCAGCACAAAAACAGGGCTTGGCTGAAACTATGGAAAAAAGCATTTGGCCTTCGCCAAAAGGCATGCTTACTAGTTGAGTTGAGTTGAGTTTATTTGGCGAAAGTTAAGAATTTCAAAGACGAGAAAGAAACCANAGCAATTGCAAAAACGCCNGGGCACCGAAAAAACCGNAAGGTTATCGAGTCGTTGCCCCTTGNCTGGTCGATTAAGGTGCACAGCAAGCCAAATTTACATCNAATTGGATAGCCTNTGTGGGAAAGAGCTGCCAGATGATCAACACNGTTGCGCAGGGAGNGCTGGGTCGCCACCGGTCTCTCTCGGTGGAACAGGTGCTCAGATCCGCAAGGATCTGGGCGTGGCAGAGAAAGTANAAACCCAGCTAAAATGAAACTCTGCCCGGGTTGTCATAACCCTTTCGCATCTGGCAAGCTCTACAAATGTTTGAAGCGGTTGTAGAATGAGGATGAGTCATCCAATGCAGCCATCATATCGTTGGAATGGAGAGGCTGAAAGCTGCTGGGGTCGGGTATTCTGAAAGCCCCGTGTTCGAACTTCATCCACCACTAGAAGTGAGCCGCTGAGTCTAACGCGCTGTCGCTGCTCCTG
>JGI24158J21664_10001696_pt1 | contig 25351 bp, 10 predicted proteins | sample Ectturendosymbi3_FD_21664 | JGI IMG/M metagenome (IMG submission 21664) | reverse complement strand
AAAGGGGGAAGGTGTGAAACTTTCAAAGGGGTAAACTTTGTAGTTTATTGATGGTGAATGCAGAGAAATGGGGCGCGAAAATAAAGAAGTGGGGGCGATGTCAACTTGCTATTGCCTAATATTTATGTGTTGCCAGCCTTATCTTCCCAACTATCAGTGTTTTCAAAGTTGAGTATCATGAACACCTTTTTGCATTTTTTCCTTCTGCTATTTCAGTAATGCCGTAGTCTCAGGAACATATCGTTGGGTGGCCGTATCTTAGGCACATCAAAAGTGATTATCACGGTTGGATGAGTATAATGACGTCATCAGAGGGCCCCCCTTTTTAGTCATGCCTCGGGCCCCCCAACCCTAAACCCACCACTGGTCCTGTGCCCAGGGGCGGATCCAGCCGGTTCACAACTGTAAGAGAGATGAAGCATACTTCACAACTCTGCTGTGACGAAACAATAGACGGCAAAATGGTCTTATATTGCGAATGCTGTTTACCGAATTGTACAAAATCATGGTGAAAAAAGTTACTTTCGTAAGTTTTAGGGGGGCAATTGCCCCAATCGCCCCCCCTGAATCCGTCCCTGCCTATGCCCCAGAATAGAACTGCAGTTGATCCCCAACAGAAATTTTGCAACTGTAATATCATACCAAACATATTGATAGATAATACTGGACAGCTTTACACCAAACAGATTTATAGACGTACGTAACGTGCCTGATGCACAGTTTGAATGCCAAAAAGGACAATCAAGCTTGCTTAAAAATTAAGAAGTGTTGCCTAATGTTGTTTGAGACCTGCAAATGACACGCAACAATGTTTATCAATTAAGAAATGGAACTTAACATAGTTAGAAAATTACTTTTAGCATCTAACCACATATGAGGACTTACAGTCGCATAAACTGCTTTCAAAGTTACCATTGGTGCCAAATGTTAATTGCAAATTCACAAAAAATGACAAATTGCACAGCATTCATCAGACCTTTGCTATGGAAACTCTTTGAAGCTGCGTTAGACATTAGGCGTTAAGTGAAAAAAGAAGAACTTTCTGACAGTGTCTGACTTCGGCATGATTCCAAAGAGCAATGACTCGAAGTTACTTGCAGAACTTTGTGACTCAGTTTGGGTTTGGCGGACCAAGGTCATGTGTCAACTCGGACTTGGAACCAAAAAAGTTTCAGATGACTCTGACTTTACTCAGACTCGAAGAGCGTGTGACTTGACAAATGTGGCTCAATCACATTACTGAATTAAGAGTTTACTTATGATTGCGACAGGAACCATGAAGTTGTTTTTGCCACGATTTGCACACAAGTTTCGAAATTCAAACTTTTGCTTTGCTTTTTCACAAATAATTGCGCTTGCTTTTTTTGCTGCAAACCCAGCTTTTGCGTAGTGCCTACAGTAACGGTTTGATTTTTTTGCAAAATACTCGACATGAATTCCAATGGAAAACTGTGAATACTCTTGATAATAGTAGTTAGTTTTATTGGGAACATATTAAACAAGAAATTAAATAATGGATTATCGGTGAGCTCACTGGTGTAAAGTAAGTGTAAAATTCCACAGCGTCGAATGACACAGCAGCAAGACGCCGAAAAACCTTTGGACATCCAGCCGAGATCCACTGACAGTTTGCTATTTTTATCCTAAGGTTTGGATTGAATAGCCATTTTTGAGACACTTTCAGACGCGGTGAAGAAGATGCATATTAGAATGCTTAAAAAAGACGCAAGTCCTTAGTCAAAATTAAAGAAAAAAATGTCTCTGATGCACAAAATGTTTTTAAAACTTTTTCACGCGGTAATGTATGTCAGAAAAAATGCCCTGTAAACTTCTTTGGCATGCTTTTAATTTCTCACAATTTCCCTCTCACATTTTCTGCTGCAACTTGCCAGGTTACAGGGACCTGTGAGGAGATTTACGACATGCATTTTACAAAGACGTAGTGAATCATACCAAAAAAGTTTTCAAATTATATAGGCCAAGTCCCTGCGTACTCCCAGCTTTTCATAAACCTGGTTTTTCCTAGGGCTGGGTTCATATAAGTAATTGAAAACCTTTACTTATTACTTGATTAAGTAATTTTGCCACTACTTGATTTTCCAGTAAAGTGCATTTAGAAAAGTTCGGACTTTAGAAGACACGTCTGTTGCTGTAAACGCAATATTATACATGGCATGCATCACCACACATAAAATAAGTCACTGAGTGAATAGGTTTCTTGACTGTGCAGATCTGTTTGTAAGTCATAATTGTTGGTTGTCACCGTGATTACGATTTGGAGCTAGAAGCTCATTCCATTAAATTGAATCGCGGCCAACAGGTGCGAATTTTTTCCGCCCATTATGTGATTTAAAAAGTGCAATGATTTTGATGTGCTTTGCGTGTTTTTAAGCCTAAATGTCGATTTTCCTGATTTGCTTGAATTACTTAGTTGCTTAAGTAATATGTTAGAAATTACTTGTCATTTAAACAACACATATGTGTTATTTGAACCCAGCCATAGTATTTCCATATTAAAAAGTTTTGACAAAATTATAACTGGGTAATTAAAAGTTTTGACAAAATTATAATTGGGTACGTACCATTTGAGAAATGGTTTCAGTGTTTCAAAACAATATTAATGGGTAAAGTCTTTCAAAGCTGAAAGTTAAGGTCGGTTGCTTTCCCATCAAGTTATTTTACGCTCCATCTTGCAACTCGGTTTGACTTTGGGTTAACTGGTGTACGCTCAGCAGCAGCAGATAGCAAAGTTTGATTCACGATTGCGAACGACCGCTAGGTGTCCCAGTTGAATTAGCGCTGAAATGGAACAACTCATGCGAGATTCAGCTTTACTCCTGCGCTTGCAATGTGAAATCTACCAAAAAATTGCTTGTTTTTACCAACTATCTAATAATGCACCCCAACAAGTCGCATATCTCTGGTTAGGAAAAGCAAGTCGTATTGGTTGCTGGATGATAAAAGTATCAGCAATTAGGAAAAACTCATTTTTTTGCTTGAAATTCTCAAACAATCGTCAGAATCACGCTCTGTTCGCGAGAGCAACAATCAAATGACATGTTTCACTGTGCAGTCGAGCATATACAGTTATAGCGGCAAAGATTTTCTTGATCAGTTCGGTTCTTCACACTGATTTTTTGACAATGTGCTTCTTACAGTACTGTTCAGAAAGTTGCGCTAGTAATGTACCATACAAGACGTTGTTCGCAGCAGTTGTAGGTGTTCAAACTTTTTTCGACTGTGCCACGAAACGTGATCGTTCTTTTGAGAACAAATGTACCTTGAGGCGCCAGGTTTCAGCATTATGCTATTGTGGACAGACAAGATTTACTCTTCAAGAGAAAAGTTGGCGAGCAACTTCGCTCGATAGGCGATTACCGTCACGGCTAAGTTCATGCGGCTGGCGCAGACAAACAGCGAGAGCGAAGTTTCGCAGACGTCAATGTACAAACACATTTCGTCGCAAACATCCAGTGCTGATGGCCTGAAGTTAGCTGTTGCGTGCAATTTCCGCTATAATTTGCTCGGAATTGTTGGTTTTTGGGTTTCAATTGGTGAGCAAAATTGTTTTCCTTTGGTTCAGCGTAAGAACGGAGAACCAGAAAGTGTGTTTACGCTTGCATTTTTTTGTCTCTTGGACATGATTTAGCTAGATGCGAAATAATGGATCATTTTGTTTTGTGCATGATTTGCTAGAAATTGGATTTTAAACTTGATGTGGATAGATCCTGGAATTGAAAAAATACAAACATTTATAAATTTATAAACAATGAAAAAATTAGATACGATGAAAATGGACAAAAAGTTGAACATGTAGCAAGACACTTGCAATTGGTATGGGGTTGAAGCATTACTGCAAACTACCTCCGCTTGAAACAAGCTGCACAGCTAAAAGAATGAAAAGGAAACAAAAGATTGATGAAATACACTGATTTATAAGAATGTAACATCAACCTGACTTCTCTTATAAGCGTTCGTGACTTAAGGTAGTTTCAAATGGTGACCAGGATTTTGTTTCATACTCCATCCACTTAAGCATTTTAACAACTAATCAGCATTTCGGATACGGAGCAGGAATATTCATCTCTCATTGCAATTGTAATATTGTTTACCAGCGCATTTGCTACCACGTCACTGAAGAATAGGTTGACACAAAAAAACAAAATATAAGCTACACTTTCTCCCATTGTAGATGCGTGCTGGCCTTCTACCTCGACGTCAAACTTGCAGCGTAGGTTTGAGTCGTGAGGAAGTTGTAAAGCCAAAAATAAATTTTGCAGTGGCGTCGTGAACAAGCATTACGATTGATTGCCTGACCTTTTACTTGCCGAAGAAGAGTTATAAGGCAAATTGGGTACATTCTGAATCTCGACAACACGTTTCCTTTTTGCTAAGGTTACTAATTGATTTCACCTCTTCGGGATTGACTTGAAATAGTAACGTTGCAAGGCCAAATTTTTCTGTGTTGTGAATTAATATTTGAATTCCCCAATCATTTCTTCTTTCAATCAGATTTATTTAGCGTAACTCTTTCCGCAAATGCATAAGAACAAGAGTATTTTTTACTAAAACAGTCAATATTTTTGCGCGTTTATGCAACGTATTAGTAAACCTTCGCACGAACTTTATTTCCATTTTGGTAACCTATTACCGCCAGTTCACCAAACGTCAAGCACATGTTCGACAACAACCATGGCAATGAGGTGAGCAATACTTTTGCAAAACCTTTGTAGCAGGAAAGCTACTTAGATTTTTCGAAATTGTGGGATTACTAAACTTGAGTCACTAATTTCGACGAACTGTCATAAAATAAAACAAATGCGCAGATTTTGGACTGCTTTGCCACGACGTTTTATTATTTATTCAAAAAATTACGTTCCAAGTAAGATAATTTCTGCAGTGAACAATAATAAAGTTTCACTAGGAACACATAACATGTGCATTATAAAAACTTTCACGGAGTACATTTGTCTTTGACGCTTCAAGGTAGCTCAGTGGAGAGGTTATGTTCAGCAAGTTTTACCCAGAATTATTGGTGAGAGCAGCCTGGCACCAGAACCGGCCACAGTTCTGTTGTCTGTGATATGTTGTTTTTTGCTTAAAATTTCAGCAAAATCACTTTTGCACAGTTCACATTTACATTACTTTTGTAGAAAATGCCAACAACGCAGTTCAAAACAAATGTTGCAGAAATCGTAAAAAGTTGCGATGTGCGTTGTAAGGATATGCAGAGTTTTACCAATGGTTTGAAGTGGTTGACAACATGGATAGATACGTTTTCCAAAACCCAACATTTTGCTCGCTTTTTTATGCTGTCGTTCGTACTTGCTGTGCTGATTCAGCCATTCATAAGCCCCAGTCTTAACTATAGGACGGGCGTAGCCAAGGTTACAACCAAACAGGTTGAAGTCGTTGCTCAGCCTGCCTGCCAACAATAATTAAAAACTGAGTTGACTGATTTTTATGGAATATTTTTGTACTCATCTGAAACCAACATTTTAGTTCTAAATCTTCCTTATGTAAATGAAACAAGCATAAAAGTAGTCCCGTTACCTCTCAATTGTTTCAGACGTCGCGAAGATCGTATCATCTTTGAAAAAACGATTTTAGTATTATTGGTGCGTAATGCACGAAAACCTGAAAGGTCGTTTTGGATTTGCTAAGAGTTGCGAGTCAGGTGATGTCGTCTGTACAACGTAAAATGTTTGATTTTCGAAGACAACGTAACAGTTGGGAGACTTGTTTGAGCTTCATTCACAGACAAGTACTTGCAAATTCTTCAGTAAGGGAAGAGTAACTGGAAAATTGCCACAAAAGAAATATAACTGTTAAAGCCTGAGCAAAATTTCTTCATTTTTCAAGTTGTTGAAAAATTTTGACGGTGGACATTTGTTACAATCATTTTGGCAATTTTAATAATTTGGGATAGCTTCAAACGTGATCAGGCTGTTACATTGTCTAAGCTGTTGCATTGTTTCATTGCAACCTCAAAAGTTTCGCCCCTACTTCTTTCTATTCATGTGATAGGCTTGGCAATATGCATGAAGTTGCTTCAAGTAATTTCCGTAGTAGATTTCACTTACCGTGAAAAAGTATAGCTAACTTCTTATTTGCATTCAATTTTGAGTGTGGCCGATATTTGTGCTGTAAAACTAAGGTAGTCTTTGCTTCGTTTGTTGAACGAGTGACGCCAAAACGAAATCTCCCTGCGCTGCAAATATTGAAATAATTGCATCACCCTTTGTGCGACCAACATTAAAATCAGCAAAATGGTATAAGCAGCTAGCTGTATCAACAAGTGAAGCGAAACGAGAAAATGTCAAATCCTGGGAAAATCGATTGGTTTGATGGGTTTTGTGAGATAAATTGCATTTATACGTCAAATCAATTTAAAACACATATATATTTCAAAACATGTGTAGTCTTCACACCACTGACTTATGTATCTCAATGTTTTAGCGAAAAGAATGGCAAACGTACATTCACAATAAAGGAATCAGTTTTACGGAAAATTTGTAGGTGTTGATATGAGACGCAAGCAGTTCAGAATTCCGAAATGGCTTGCATACAGCAGTGTAGACATAACTTTAATGCATCTATGAGTGAAAATATTTGTTGAACACCGCTACTTAGTTGAATCATATTGGAAGTAGTGTGCGCTAGTTGATTTGCTCACTCGAGAACAAGGTTTTGCTGAAAAAATGGCTTTTTAATGAGAACTATCTTAGCAAAGATTTGCTTTGACGCCTCACTGAAACCAATCACCGTTCTTCATCACACCTGTTGTAGAAAAGTAGGTTTAACGATTGTTTATTTCAGCAGTATTTAAAGTAACTTTAACTGTTGTTTATTTTCAACAGTATAACTATCTCTACAAAATGCAGTTTTTCGCAGTAGCTTTGCAAACAGATGTTTATTTTATAGTATTGTCTGATCAGCTCATCTGATTGATCCACTACACATTTTACTTTGGTGTGGCTGGACGTTGATTTATTTAAAAAAAATTACATTTGACCAAGACATCAACTTCAGGAAATAACGCATCAGTCGGGGTTTGATCACTTACTATCTTCTAAGTCAGGGGTGGGCAAACTACCAACCGTGGGCCGCAAGCGGCCCGCTACAAAAGTATCGACCTTAAAATCTTCGACTGATTGAATGTGCAAGTGTAGACAAGCATATATCGATGTAAACGCGTGTAGTGAACAATAAGTGTACGTCACTGTTGCTATGACACCTGACCATGCGTCATTCATCTCATTCTTATTTGAATTGATCGAAACTGTGAGCGTTGTCCGGATATGTCATAAGGGGAAAGAGACATCCAAGCAAATGAACTTCTGTGGCTTGTATAGGCAGTAAGGTCGTGTTGGCTGATAGATGCGTTTCTTTTGTTTCTGTGGTCGTGAAAAGCAAAATCCATTTTTTCACTTGTCTGCCGATTACAATACCTTCAGACAACACCTTAGCCTATTGTTTCCACGTTGGTTGTATACACAGACAACAAACGCTGGGAAAGTGAGAGTGTGTGAAAAACTTGTTGAGATGGCAACTCCTATTCAAACCTTCAGGAACAACGGGAGAGAAGGTTTCTGGGACAACACCTACATTATATATTTAACTAAACATTGCGACGAAAGATGCAATGGTATATCCATCAATTTGCGAAAGCTGAGGCAGTAAAATATACTTTTAAAAATTATCTTTGTTGCAAAAAATAAAAATGATAAAGCATTAGCTAACACCTGTTGCACTAACGCTTTTTTCAAAGACCATAAAATGTTTGAAAGGCAAGTGTGGAATAGCTACTAAACATTTCCGCCTGTCGACCTTGTGTTTTGGCAGATCATCTCGTGAAAAATTCTGACATGTTATGAGATTGAAAGGTGAGCTGTGAAAATTTCTGCCTTACTGTAACTCGACGGAAAATTAATTTATTGTCTTCCCAGTAGGCAACAGTTGTCAATTTTAAATCCAAACTCTTAACCTGTGATTGACAACCGGGCAGTCTTGCACGACTAAAAGGAAAACATGCCGAAAGAATTCACGAAACGATTGACATTTCGATCTAACCGTGTCATGAAATAGATCACTGCTTTAGGTCAGTACTTCTCAAGAAGGGGCACTTGGCTCACTTGGGCAGGACTTCAAGCTTTATGGAGAAAAAATTGACAGAGAGGGAATTGCGGAGAAATTTGGAAAGTATAAAGATTCAATGAAAATTTAATGAAACTAAGTTGTATAGAATTATTGAAGTTTTGTGGAAATTTGTGAAAGTTCTGTAAAGACAAAACGATCACATTGATTTGTGGTATTTTCTTAGTAATGTTCAAACGTCTGTAGTTATTTAAGGAGTAATACGGAAAAAGAGTTGAGGACCACTGAACTACTCGACTTGAAGTAAGGGTCCCACATTATGCATAAATGTGCCAATACCCATGATGAACATTGTCGGGCATTGTTCTTGTTTTTTTACCCAAGCACACGGCATACGGAAAAATTGTGCATTACATTTTAGAAAAGAAACTCCGTTACTTGATCGATTTACAGTCATGTACAAATATCAGTCGTTTGTGTATTTGTTAATTACAACTGCAAGCAGTGTTAACAGTAGCAAACGTTCTATTGCATCGTGGTTTGGTGCATAGCATACAACAATCCAGGCCATATTGTTGTGATTGCTTTCACCATACTAGGTGGAAAGGTCTGATCCGACTTTTTTGTTGCTCTTCGCGTTGGTTATGACCGAACAATGAGCATTGAGGGGAACCACGAGTCTTCCACGCTTTTCACAAAGAGATTTCGAACAAACACAAGCTAATCTTCCCGCGCGCGGGCAAAAAGAACCTCGAGAGAAACTTTTTTCTCTCGTCGACGAAGAACGTTGCTGGCAGGGGCGCGTGACGAAGAAAGGTGTTGCGAGCAGCTGCAGCGCTCGCAGCATCGTTGCAAAGCCGCGGTCGTCTGGTGCGGCAAACATCCCAATTGCAGCATTGACTGGTTTGGATATTGAAAAGCGTCAATCTTAGAGCAACTTCGTTGATACGATAATACGGCAAATGAAAAATTACGGAAGTTATTTTTCTGGTACTATGCAGTTTCGAGACATTTGTAGGCTACATTGCGTTATCGTGATTCTTTTGAAATACAGAGGCTGGTGCACAAGTTGTTTGTCTCGTCGAGGTAAGCGGAACTTTGGACGCTCCGCTGCAACTCTGCAATTACTCGAGGCAGTTATGAAGGCTGAGCCAAAGGAGAAAAGCAACCGGTTCAGACGGAAACCGTGGTTATGTTGGCTTCAGGTTTATCTAGAAAGGTCGCATTGAAGCTTATGACAAGCTTTAGGCCTAGCAGACTTCACGGAGTATCCCTACCGATAAGTACGTGGAGTGCATTGAGTATTCTTACTCTGATACTGAAAATGAACTTTTTCCAGATCAGCTTTTATCTTTTTCACTAAAGTGTTTCTACTTTCGTTTCTGTTGTATGCCTGTTTTAGCACTAAGCTTGTTGCAAATTGTGTTCGGGATTGACTTGCGTTTAGTAAACGACGGCTGCAATGTGGATAAATCGAAAACTTACCACAAGGTTTTTTTTGCACGAATAGAATTAAAACATAAAGCTTATACCACATTTCTTTTGAAACATAGAATGCTACTGAAAAGTTTACATGTAGCACGTCATGGGCGCCGCCAATGTTTAGTGTCCGGGAGGGCGAAACACGAGAGGGCCACTGTTAGCGAAAGACCGAAAAAAGGGTTATTAGTTACCGATTTCCAGAACATGATCACACAAACAAATGAAAGCTTTGTATCGCGGCGCCTCAACTGACAACGCCATTGGTGCACGCACGATTTGTTTTGCTGCATCAAAATTGTCTATTCTCCTCTTGTTCTTGTGTTCTTTTCTACAGTCACGTGAAGTAAATCACATTTTCAACCAGATGTTTCCCAACCTAGGATCTGCGAAGTTAAATCCGGATTCTTTTATATGTTAACAATGGTCAACAAGATTTTGGTATCGGGTAAGGTAAAAATCCCTACTATCATGATCAGGCCCGTAACCAGCTTGGGACACCAGGAGGGGCGAAGAGTTTTCTGAGAGGGGCTCAATTTTTTTGAACTATGTCCAATAGTTGCCAACTGTATCCAACACATTTTTCCAGAGGGGAGAAAAATTTTTTAGGGGAGGTTTCGCCCCCCTTGCGCCCCCCTGGTTACGGACCTGATCATGATTCAATTCGCTGATGCCAAATCTGAATCGCAATTTCCTTATGACCTCAAAGTTTTCAAAGCAATTATTCATTTTCTTAAACTAAACAATTTGGAGGTTGGGGCTCCGCGAGAAAAAATTACGTACTCTTGGTAGGAAGTGGCTGGAAACCACTATTATTTGTTGATCATTTTAAGCTACAGACTCTGATGAAGGCAGGGTGTATATACAGAAACAAAGCTTTGAGAAAAAAGATCGTTGTTACTTAAAAGCCCTACATTGGCCTCTTTGGAAACGTCATAATGGCATTTACCTTATGACGAATAAATGTTTTCCTGTAAGCTGGAATATATCTTCCGACAAGGAAATTCCAACCTGATAAATACCAACTCAGAATCTTATTTTGTAGCAAACTCTGAATTGTATATTGTTTGCAGTTGTTTGTTTTAGAATCCAGAACTAAGCATTTTTTTGAGAATGAAGTTCGTACTTCCAGAACTCCATTCTATTTGAATAAGATTTTAGGACTGGCGATGCGTAGTGTTACGTGAAGCCGATTTGCTATTAAAAATGTTTGCTGATTGATTCCTTGTTTATCTCCCATGTGGAGAGTGGTTACTTGAACTCTCCATTCAGGAATTGATGCGCTATGCGCTGATGTGTAGATAAAATAGTACTGGTGTTTCTTGAAATATTTTCCCCGATGCTGGTGTATAGCGCTATGTAGAGCTGTCAGAATTTAAACTTGTGATGGGTTTGCGGCTCAGAGATTGCCGCAGTTAACGGGAAGGTCATGTTTTGCATATAGTGAAAAAAAATGTTTTGGGCATTGAGTTTCGGCAAACCATGACGTCTGTAGCTCTTTAGTAGTCGCTCTTTCCAGCCATAAGAAGTCGTGAGAAAACTAGAAAAGAACAAAACGTGTTCTGTGGGTGCTCTAAGAGTGACAGTGGTGTGCCACAGCGCCTGTGGGTCATGAAATTGGCTTGCAAAGACAGTAAATTCGGCCATCACTGGGTCCACCTAAAGACTGTAAGGGACAGCCTCACATTCACTTTACAGCTGGGCAAAAAGCGGAGTTGTCGATTCAGCGAGCGGAGCCAGCAGGATTGAGCGGAGTAGTCCTAAAACATTCTTTTTGTGCCGAGCGGAGGAAGAGCTTCATTTTTTACGGCCAACATGCTTTCATGTTCCTGTAGTGCTTGGAGTTTTAAGTTGTCTACAGTAGACGCAGTCAATTTTGTAATTTCCAAACTAGCGGAACAACTATATTTGGAGGTGGAGAGGACGCGGAGTCAAATGTGACTTCGTATACATCTAATCAACATTTTCTTAAAAGCCTGTTGATCCTGCGTTTTTGCCAGAATGAAACCTGGATCTGAAAACCAATGCTGTGCTGTTATTTCTAAGGTTAAAGAAACCTAAGCTTTAAAAATCACCTTAACTGCGAAAAGTCATGTAACGTCACTCTATTTATGTCATTGCAGGCAGGACAACGGTTAAACAACCAGGTTTTCAAAATGTAGCTGGCACTGCAGCTCAGTGGAACAATCGTGGATAATGTGCTTGTTCACTTTATTTTGTGTATTCAGCTCTGCTTTTGCGATCATACTGCAAGCCATATGTGTTGAGTCTGTTCAAGAAATCAACTCGGCTTGCGGTGGCGGAGCTGTGCAGAGAAAGCATTCGACGTGAGACTTAGTTTGCACTGGTTTTGCGTAGCTCTGCATGTTTGTTCGTGAAATTCTGCCATTTCTCGCAACCCATGCATAGTTACTTTCCCAAAACTTGTTTTTAGGGGTTACAAACTGTTAATCCCTTCTCAAAGCTAAAACGTTTCCCTTTACTGAAACTGATTGTTTATTGCTATTTGTTCTCTGTTCGGTGAAACCGCTTTTGCTAAATCGACATTTTTAACATAGCACGTGTAAGCATGGTACCTCTACAAAAAACGTTTTCAAGGAAATTTTTATTGACAACATTGATCAAAACATCAAATTTTGAATTCTTAAAGTTATTGAGAGAAAGAAAAATGATGAGTATGTCTTTTTAGTAACGTGTGACCAGGGACAAATCCAACTGCTTTGGCGTTTTGACTTACGTTCCATAGGTTAGACCACAATGCTGCATTTGCTTTGGCGTGTGGCAGGTGCGTGCTGAACTACCACGTCATGGTACTTTGGTGCTCTGACACAAACTTCACCAGCATTCCTCTTCCCGAAGACATCGCGGCATATGCTGATCCAAGTGTCAGCAAGGAGCTCTATTTCAACTCAAGCTGCCTTGAAAGCGTCAATCCAGGTATCGTATACGTGGAACTTTCATTGTGTGTAGTTGGGACGCACTCTTCTAAATTCTGAGACTGAAAGTAACCTATTTGACTCCATAAAAATGATAACATACTTTCATTCGATTTATTGCACACGCAAGAAGAAGAAACCGACAATTTTTATGGTATGCATTCAACAAGACTTTAGGGAAAATGCTGCATTTAAATGTAATGCCTTCACGAAGATGATTGGTAATGGCACAAGTTGGACGAAGTGTGAGGATTGGCTGTGCGTTAGACAGGTGAACCATTAACTGACAAACTTCATTATACAATCAATGTCAAGGAAACTAAACATTGCTCGCTGCCCGGTGAAGTGAAATTACTAGACTGCGTTGTATTCAAAAACATTGCCTTTTATACCGACCAGCACAATTTTGTATGTGATAATTGCTTTACATTACATGGTCTAATGAAAGCTCTACTTGATGAAAACAACAAATGTCATACACATTGAATAGCAATGGTACAGTTAATTGCTTGCGGCACTGGTCCTGTGTGCCAATTTAAGTCAAATGAAATGTTCTAAGTCAACGTTCTACCTCGCGTTACAAGGTAAACAAGGTAAATTTTTTATGCTGCGATCCACTCAACATTCGTTTCAAAAGCTGCGATGCTTCCGACAGATGTTTTATAAGCTCGTTTTAAATTCGAAAGGCGAGGATTGTTCGCGAGATCCTTAGAATATCTTTGTGTTGCCAGTGCTCGGCACATCGTAAGTTTGCGCAGAACCTTTTTCTTGTGTGTCTTTGATTCTACCTGACTGCAGCTTTGGGCTACACGCTTTCGGGTTGGCTTCCGTAAATCTGAAGGCAAAGGTTTTTGCGGCTTAATCTTTGGAAATCGTCGCCTCGAGTTGCTTGTTCTTTTGCTAACTTTAAGTGACGAAAACGTTCGGTCACGTTTCGTTAAAAAGACACTTTTTCTTCAAAGCAATTGTGTCGAGAAGACAATTTCGCGAACCAAGTAGTTTGCCTTCCAAGCACTTCGGCAAAACGTACCTTTACGGCTTGTCCGGCGCACAGTAACTCTATGACGGAATTAACTTGTCGCCTACTATAAATACCAATAAACAGAATGCGTACCAACGATTTGTCGTGTCGCTGAGCGTAGCGGCAAGATAGTCATTCTGAAGATCTTCAGTACAGAATAGCTTCCTGTAAAACTAATTCTCGGCAAAGTTTTCTGCACAAATTTGTTAGAAACGTGGTTCAATTTAGATGTCAAACAAGGATGTCAAAAACATCAACCCAAGAGCAGGTCAACATCACAACGTATGAAAATTTCTTGGGTGTAATGAAACTTGATTGCATCACTTCGATCAAGCTGAACTAAACCCAGGAGACCTTAAAAAGGTACCTCCACGCCAAAAAGACAAAATCAACTGAACATAACTGAACAAATACCTCAGGGAACCGAGCAGCGAAGTGGAAAATCTTCTTCGTCTGTGTGTTGTTGCATTTTACCCTTTTCTCTTGTCATAACGATTAGTTTACTACTTGTTGCTTGCAGGCATTACCTTGGTTTCACTGTAAACTTGAATCCTGGTTCTCTATATATGCGCAACAGATTTAATAAAGTCATACATAGTCTTTGGATGCCATCGACTGCGTATTCTTTGTCAATTTTTATCAAACAGTGTTCCGTGTTGGAAATTGTTATTGCTGATAAACTTTTCTTATCAAATACCTGGTTACCCTTGTGTATTCGTTTCCAAAGCTTGCAGTGTTTGTGTAACAGTTCGTATCGCTTTGTGTAAGCATTGCTGAATAAAAGTAGTTTTGAAAAGATTTCAATTGACTACGTTGCAATAGAACTGGATGTTTGCGTTGCACGGACGAAGTGTGATTTCTATCAAATCGTGGGTCGGTTTTACCACATTTACTGCGTGATGCATGTGTGTGAAGCTTGAAGTCAAAGTATCACGTGGAATCACTTTATTAATAATTACTATTTTAAAGGTGTGCTTTGCCACTACAAAAGATTGAAGGTGCTCAGTTTCGACAGCAACTACATTAGTCAAATTGAAGATTCAACTTTCAGCAGTTGCCAGTCACTGGAAAACCTTGTCTTGTCTCGCAACAGAATTCGTCGCATTGGTGACAAAGCATTTCAAGGTAGGAAATAAAAAAAGAAGAAAATTAGAACTATTTTGACGAGAGGGCCATATTTAATTTGCTGAGAGAATGAGACCAAACTAACGGATGTAATTCCGTCTGTTACAAAAAGGAGAAATTCAAGAGTAGATCCAAGTTGTCATACATCATGCAGTCCGTACATAAATGCTTTATTTCCAAAAATTTTCTAAACTTTCAGGACGAAGCTTCATTGGTTGCCAAAAAGGTACTTAAATTTCTAGAAATTGTCAAATAATTTCTTGCAGTTTTCTGACTTCGAAAGTTTTAGTTCAACAAATTTCAAGTTATCGATAAACATGAAGAAGCATCCGAAAGGGCAGTTTCTATTACAAGTAATGAACAAGGTTCGAAGAAACGTTTCACAAAACAAAGTGAAAAGTGGATAAATCAGTTCACTCCAAAAAACTTGGTATTTCTCAGGTCATTTCCACGTATGCTAACGTTTCCAAACACTTTATTCATCAATCAAACGCTGCAAACATTTTGCACAAGAAACGCCTGTGGAAGGAACTTGTGCGCTTCAATAAAATGTGCCATTTTTTTGTTTTTTTGGTTTTCTTTCAATTTTTATTCAATTTTGTTTTTTATTATTGCGAACGTTGAGAACACGAAGTGTTGTGCAGACGGAGTTCTTAAAGCTCTACTGAACCTGATCAATTGAAGGTTGTAAAACTTGTGGTGTTTGGACTGGGCTTTAGTTATCTCTGTTTTTCATCCTTGACAAGTTTACCATTTAGGTTGCATTAGCTGCTTAATAAGATTGAACATGTAGACTAGCGACTGGATCTATCTGTTGCAAATGTATCTTTTACGTAACAAGCGTAAAAGATTAAATGCAAGTTACAAGCATTCTTAGCAAAGAATAGAGCGGAAAAGTAGTTCAGACATTTTAGGATCTCATCCCTCTTTTAAGAAAATTTTTCGGGAAAAGAGGTAGTTCAGATAGAAATGATTTCTGTCATACTCTCCTTGTGTTTGAAAACTAAAAACAAAAACATTTGCAGAGCTGCGCAGTCTGCAGCGTTTGTCTCTCAGCGAGAATCAAATGGAACGCATAACGAGTCGTATGTTCGCTGATCTGCATAACGTTGTGGAGTTGCTGCTCGATCGCAACCAGCTGAGCATCATCGACGAAAACGCATTTAAAGATATGGAGAAACTCACGAATCTTGACCTGAGTGGAAACAAATTGATCACCTTATCATGGGGAAAGGACACCGTATTTCCACAGCTTAAGTATGGATTTCTTCAAGTTGCTTTGTGTTTGTTGTAGGTTTTCTACTGCGCTATAGCATCTTTTACTGTTAAGTGAGTCGTTGGATTTTAAAAAATTCGAGGAACAATCGATGTGGATTATATTTATGAACAAATATTATGCAATGAAAGAAAAGACACTGTTCAACAGAAAACCCAAATGATTTTCAGCAAACCTAAATTTTCAATCATGTTTTGCGTGAAGACTTACTACGAAACTCCACCGCACTCAGAGTTCGTAAATTACAAACTTAATGAATGCAATTGGTATCAGGTGGGGTGCAATCCACGGTTGCGATCGAATGTTTTTCTCAGCGATGTGCCAGAGTCATACATCTGGCAGTCGGGTCGAGTCTGACGCATTTGTAATAAGCTGAGAATCTAATTGATCTGAATCTTTGTTCATGATGAGTACGTTGAAAACAAGCACAAGCCAAAACCACTTGTTGTTGATCCAGTTCGATACCTTCACCTTTGCGGTAGAGTCAGTTCGAGTCCTTTCGTTTTAAAGTTTTAAGCAATGCGATAGTATACATAGTGAAGCAGAGAAAATACAGTATATTGTGGTACGTATAGTAAAACAGGATAAGAAAGTCAAAGAAATTGACATCGAAAATAAACTACGCCCAGCACAAAAGTATACCAGCCTTCCTTAGAAAAACAGTCGGTGAGTCATTATGTATCTCTGAATTGGTTGATTCTAGTTAGGTTTTGCAAAATATGTGATCCGAGTCGATTCAAGTCATTCAGCCTATCAGAGTAAAACTTGAGTCATGGCGATTCACACCAATAACACCTCAAGTGTGGTTGGAGTCGAATAAATGACTCGGGTCGTCACATTGGTAGTTTTTCCATATTTGTTGAAGATCACAAAGCTGACTGATCGACGGCAACCAGGATGCCAAGAGAGGTGTTGATTCCGATCGATGATATGTTACAGTCACATACAAAGTTCACGGTACCCTTTCTTTTGAGAATTCGGGAAAAGCAAACCTTTCTTCTAAATTTTCAACTCTGTTTCGTAGAATTTCTTTCATAAGAGGCTTATGGAAAAACCCTTGTCAACTGAATAAATGCGACTGACATTAGGCACAAACTGTGGCGCGAAGAACGTGTAGTAGCAATCCTATTCGAACCGAGAAGCAAGGGAAGTAATGTTCGTAGATTGTGGAGCACCAAAAAAAGCAGCACGGAAAACGTTGACATGTGGTTGATTTTGGGTTTTGAGGCTGCTGTGAACTTTTTGAAGACGTGCAGTTGTTGCTAATTTTATGTTTTTATGCTTTAAAATATGAATGCAAATAACTCTTTGAAAAGTTCCAAACTCGCAAACAAAGCAAACAATTGTTTTAAATTTCAATGTTCGATAACTAAGAACAGGGACATTATCGTGCATTCATATTCTTGTTAATCGCATCTTATAGCTGTAATTTGATATAATTTTAGACACATTGCCAACCAAAAGGTTCTGTAGTTCATTTTGTTTGGTCCTCGAGAACCTATAAGAAACGTAGCACAAACCATTGCTCAAGCGGAACGGTGCGAGGCTCAGGATTCAGAGAAGTAATCAGCCGTGCTGTATTATCCTCTTATTGCTTGTTAGCATGAAAACCCAAAGCACTGTATTGACTGTTGTGCAAACGTAATAATATGCAATAAAACTTTATACTAGGTAGACTGCTCTGGGTTCCGCTCTGGAAAGATTTAATGCTTATTATTCACAGTAAATTCGAGATTTACTCCAAGTTGGGTATTACCGAGTCTATATTTTCTCGGATTTGTTTTGGTTCAGTGAATCTCAAAGCTGCGTATAGCTTTGCTTCGCTACGTGTCGCTGCGCTTGTTGTTAAGGTATAATCGTAAGGTGCAATTACCTTTTGAGCAGTTCTTTTCATATTCTTGTATTTGACATGTGGCCTGAGGTAGCAAGATACGTCCGAGTTCGCAGCAATATTTTTGCATCTATAATCTCGTCAAAGCTTCTATAATTTCGTCAAAGCTTCTATAATTTCGTCAAAGCAACTGTGGTGTGCAGCTTAATTTCTGGTAACTGCGCAATCGGATCACCACAGCGGTGAAACGTTATCCAGCTTGAAAAATGTGGTGTAGCGAGCTGGTTTTGATAAACTTGGCTTTTACAGACATGCTACATGCAAGCAAGTGCATGTTTTGAATTTAAGGGAAATATAAACTGAAAAAATACGCGCGAAAATCCGCATTTTCACCAACGATTCTAAATAGATAGTAAATTTGCAGCGGATATTAGACACCCCCAAACATTCTGCCCACTTCCAAAGCTGCGTAAAGAGCCCGCAGTGCCCGTTTGTTCAATTGGCATAAGTCTGGGTTTCTCATTAGGTGGATTTATCTGTTTTTTCTTGTGTTACGTACCGAATGCATACACGATCTTAACATAGTAAACGCGAAGATCGATTGTAATACCTTGTAAATTTCAGTCATGTTCAATAGATAAGATGAGGGACAATATGTAACAGAAATCTAAAGTCATCTTAGGAACAGTGAACAGTTAAACAGAAAGTTGAATGTGCCCAACATAAAAGTGGTTTTAACATGGGAGTAAAATGTATATATGTCGTTGCTTCTTTCTCAAATACCTCGGTAGACGTTTCATCAGTCAAATAGTATTTCTCTCGAAATGAAAACAATCCAATCGTGTATATCTTGCAACTCCAGGAATGAGGTAAAGGTCAGGGAGTAGCAACAATAAGTTTCCATGGCAAGGTACTTCCTATTGCTCAGTAGGAACGAAAGAAACCGAAATCTAAATTGTTCTTTACGCTAGATACTAACACCATACCTTATGAAGTTGGTTGGAATTCTTGCTAATAATAGAAAGTCTTCATTGTCTGTTGTTCTCCTTTCATATTTAGAGAATCAAAAGTGGACCATTTATTTGCTTAGTAACTTCTTCAAGCGTATACAATTTGTTGTTGAACTGGAGAAAAAAATTATTATTAATTTTCCGGCATGATCTTATTCAACAAGGGTAATATTGCCCGCAAATATGGATACCCCGCTCTGGATTTTTCATTCGCAAGAACTGAAATTTCGTTTTGGCAAGTTTTCTTCCTGATTTTTTGTTTCAGATCTCTGCAATCATAAACGAATCTTTCGCTTTAGCGATGCGCTCTTCCTTTTTGCCCGCTTTTAACGCTTTTCTTGTTTTTTGTCTCCGCAGAGTTCTCAAGTTGAACGACAACCAGTTGCAAAGATACGACGCTGCGGATCTGCGCTTCTTCACCGACTTAAAAGAACTCGACCTCAGCAATAACAACTTGACCTGCATCGCGGATGGGAACTATTTCCGAGAGAGGTGCCTGGCCTGATGTGGTGTGCTGTGCGTGAAATTGCATGAAACCACTGGCAAATTTCTCTACTTTTGTGCAAATTGAGATTTTTGGTTGGTAATAATTATTGTCTGTAGCAGTGCTTGCTTTTTTGCAAGGGATTGTTGTCCTAGCAAATCAAGAAGAATGTGCCGTAAAACTGAAGCACTGGGTAACCATTCTAAACTCACAAGTCAAACACCGGTGAGAACTTGCTTAGTGCTCCGGAACGTTTGGCTATTCATAAGATTGAGGGAACATGTGTTTTTATCTTTTGTTGCCGCAAAATCTCCTGTGTTTCGGAACTGATTTGTCACAATGCATTGCCGACAGAACATTGTTGTGCAATTCATGTTTCAGACACTTGTCATCGCTTCGTCTCAGCAGCAACAAACTGACAACCCCGAACGAAAATTGGTTTCGCAACGTCTACCGGGAGAAGCAACTTCCTCCACCTGAACAATATCCTCTTGCTGATAATCCATGGAGATGCGACTGCACAGCACAATCGTACTGGGTAGGATGTCTAAACTTCCACGAAGTTTCTTGTGTTTGGCTGCGGCGCTTGGTTTTTACATTTATATGTTTGAAATCTGAAATACGCGCTCAAAATATTTTTAGTTGATTTCAGAGCTTTTGGGGTAGGTTTTTGCCATTTTATAAATTATAACTATGTCGCGAATTCTTGACGTATTATCCTCTGTTTGTGCTATGCATGTATTGTGTAATCACCGTGTACGGACATTTTTTGGTTACTCACCGGTCGCCGCTTTTTCTTTCTTGTGAGATAGCAGCTCCAGGATAAGTTGTGTCTCCAGCATAAGCGGTGTTTTTGTGCAGTAAAACCTTTAGTAAAGAAAGCTTTGCTGTTTTGCCAACTTATAGCATTGCATTATTATTTATATTAGCTTTTTCAACCGAAATGTGCTAGCTCATAAGCCTGTTTCATTACAAATTGTTCTGGACACATCAACAAGTCTCTTTCCCTCATGTTCTATGGATTTTACCAGAAGAGCAGTTTTACTAGTACTCCATTGAAACGTTGTGAACAAGAATGTTTTTTATCGACTTTGAAAAAATAGTAAAGGATTTTAATACATTTTGAAGAATTTCAAGCAATCACTTTTCTGGATTTCTTCTTTACAAAATTTCATGAAGAAAACTGTAAAGTATGGCATTTACTCTTATTCTACTGTAAATTACTTGATAGAACGCGCTTCAAAACGGAGTGAATTTCGGAACTTCACTAAAGTCGTATAAGCAGCAATATTATTTCTTAGGGCTTGCTGCTTTTTACCCTTGCTGTAGGTTTAATGAGAAAAAGTCTGTGTTACGATCACGCATAGACAATACCGCAGAACTCCGGCGAAAATTTAGTTTTCAGCGTTTTCAATGTCAGCCATTAATCAACGTATTAACGTTTCAGGAATTTCTAACGGAAGATATAACACAACCGGAGTGGCGTTTAGCTTTGGATGTGCAGTGCGCTTATCCCCAGGAACAACGCGGGAAAAGGCTAAGGTTGTTAACTTCTGATTATTTCCATAGCTGCGCGTCCAGAAAAGATCGAGGCGACGAGTGTTTGACGCACCCGCCGACCGTAGAGGTTCTAGCTGACCCATCTCCTGAGCAGTCACAGGACGGGTGGGGTTTCTTGGGAAACAATCCGCTTCATTATATGATTATTGGTGCAGTGGCTGTTGCTTTCTTGTGCATTGTCTTGATTCTAATATATTGCACCATTCGCAAGTACAAGACACAGAGACGTCACAAAGGTAACAAGCAATTGTCAGAAGAAAAGCAGTCGCAGCTGAAAATCGATGGGTCTGGTGAAGAAGACCATAGAACTCCTTTGTGTGAACAGTACTACAGCAGAGGACACCGACCGTCCAGTGGCTACGAGTCCATCGCCTCGAGTCAACAGTCCAACTTGCTGACACGTGAAAGCGAGTCCAGTAATAACAGCTCCAACACTCTGCCGAAAGTCGTTAGCCGTCGGATCCGGTATGACAGCGGCATCTCAGAAGGTCAGCTATCACAGAGTAGTCGCGACAGTGTTTTGATGGAACGCCAACACACAGGCCACAGTTCACCTCCTTTGCACAAAATCGAGGAGCAGCAAACAGCAAGCGATTCCGTTTTTGTTCACAGCACATCGGAAAGCCAGTTTCAGTCACGTGGCCCAGGAGCGTATGCTCCTCGACGGGATACTTTTCAACAGTTTTATCCGATCACACACAGTCAATCCTACAGTGCTCCTCAACAAGTGCCGGTTGTTCCACATTACCACGCACCTGGTTACCAGCAAGGCAATTTTTTTCCCAACCGCGCAAGCGTCATGACAGCACCAAGTGCTCCCTACCCGAATAATGTCGCTGTATGAATGTTTTCAATGATAACTTGGTGACAAGTAAACACTGCTTTCTATTCTGAAACTCTACAGAAGCTTCAAAGATCTATTTTTTGCTACGTCTCGCAAAGCGGGTAAACATTTTCAATCCACTACGTGTTTCATATTCATTTGTGTTATTAGGGATTGGAAACGGTTGAATATATTTAGCAAACTGAACTGAGTAACAAAGTGAAATGGTGTGATGCAGTTGTGCCAAAAAAGTTGTTAACAAAAAGGTTTGTATAGCGGAAGCTGTTGGTTGCATTTATCGTTATTTTTAAAAATGTTTCGATAAATCGCTTATATAACTCACCGTTGACAATTGCTTTGGTTGATTTGTTAGTTTTTTTTGTTGCAGGCCTACATTTGGATTAAAGGTGTATCGTTCTTACAGTTTTGATATACGACTGACTGCTATCAAATGTCGTACAGTCCGTACATATTTTTAACGTTGAAGTGCCAAAGCCATTCAATCACAGTATCGTACCTTTTTAATGGTGAATGAATTATTTCTTACTGCACTTTTGAAAACGCTGCACTTTTGAAGGACAGTGTGCCGCTGTAAGCTGTTAAACTCTAAATCATCATTTTAAGGTTAAATAAATGTTGCATTCAAATCCTGTAGTACAGGATCTATTTCGGTTGGGTTCGTGTCATTCTTTAATATATTTGTGGCTCAAGCACTCCTAGCAGAGCAAACTCCCACGTTTATCACGACTCATGAAGAACGACGATATGCATATAAAGATGTACCTTTGAGTAAACCCGTGGATCAATATTTTCTTTAGATGTCCCAAATATCACGAAGCAATTAGATCTGCCGTCGACGTTGTCCACAATGAAGGTTCTTCTGAAACGGTGTCTAAGCACGTTCTATTAAAATGCGGGGCTTACCACACCCATGCTTCAGCTTAAGTTCTTCATGGTGGAAAACTGATCTGGGCCATGCAGCGGACAAAGAATTGTTTGTTGCGGTCGCTCGCCTCACTAACCTGGTAGAACGGATCACGGAGCATGCTAAGTACACCACTTGTTTCGGGAGATTGTGCTAGCTGCGAAAAACAGTTCGCAACTTGTCGTTTGTTGCTCCAAGCTTCTAATTACCGACGTTGTATGAGATAGTTTTTCACAAACGTTCCAGATCATCTGCCTTTTCAAGTGAGTCGCAAGTTAGAGATTTGTGAGGATGCCATTACACAGTTGCACGGCCTTGAGTTGTAGCAGAGCTTCGGTTGGATGTTGAATGTTGCGTGTTATTTGTTGATTGTTGCGTTTTGTTTCACCGACTCACGCTTCTAACAATTCTATGGACATGCCTGTCAAAGCTACTGCCTGCTGTGACTTTCAGCATTACGAATGATGAACGATCTTGTTTTAAAATGCATCTTCTCAGATGTGCGAGTCAAGATACCGTCCAACCGCTATATGTTAACCTCTGGACTGAACGACGCATCCTGCAATTTTACGCCAAAGTCATGCCAAGCCTTGCGTCAAATAAAAGGCATCGTTTGGCAATAGCATAGCAGTTTGTTATCATGCAGATGCAAATTCTATTGCTTCATAATATGAATGATGACGTGTAAAATATCACGTGCTTTCTTATCAGGGTAGTTATTGCTTTCTGGTGAGTTTTTTTAAACAAAGCGAATTCGTATCCCAAAAAGGATTGAGACTGTTGTACAGAGTGCATGATAAATATTTTTTTGAGATTCAGTTACTTGCGGTTGAGGCACATTTGGCGTAATTGCCGAAAAAGGATGCTTGGTGGATATTGTAGATACTTGACTCAAGCGCAAAACAAGATGAAAACCAGTGTTGCATGCGGATGAAAAATAATGCTTTTGTTTTGTTGAGAATATTTGGAAGAAAATCTGGATCGTCAAAACAATTGTGAAGTTTGACAAATGCAAACAGCGGTTTTGTAAAGGCGTCTGGAAAGATTACGTTTTTATAACAAAATAGATATTGGCAAAACTTTTATGGGCGGCAGTTTCTGTCTCAGTTGTTTCAAATGAGTCTTCTGAAAACATTGCAAAATGTTTCCTGAGCGACCATTGCTTGGTAGTTTTAACAACGCACTGCAGACATTCACAAACATGTTGAATTTTGTTTCTTTCAGTGAACGTCGAAAAGGTTGTCGTTTTGTACAAAACATAGAATCAAGAATATATTGGTTATACGCACCTTGCTACTGTTTTTATCCCTAAACTATTAAGCGTTTTATAAAATTCATGATGTTTTGTTGCTTATAAGGTTTGCAATTTGCAAATGAGATTGTATTTTGTCGTGAGAAGGAAATGTGTTTTGTGGAATGTTTTTTAAACATGCATGATTACCACTTTGTTAACTAGTGCAGCGAAGGCTCGAAGTCAATGCAAACAAGTTTCCGAGCTTATTTTAAGAATTTTGTTCATCTTTGTATTAAACGTTTTTGCCATCTTATTTAGATTTTAATGATTTGAAGTGATCGTGAAACTGCATGTCTCTGTATAAATGCAATTCTAATGCTCGTATTTGAACGCCTTTGTCTTTGGACTTTAGAATGCCTTCTTTTTGCTTTTTGTATTTTTTTATTTGTTGTAAAATGAACAAGAAACTCCAATCGATTGTTTTTCATACAAATTAAAAACTCGTATCTAAAAATGAAAGTTTGTTTTGATGTTGCACGACAGTCTCGTTTTGTTTTTGTTGCAGTAACGGTGAGTATTTCAGGTAAAAAACTTATTTCTTGAAAATGCGCAATAAACGTAGTCCACAGGATTTGACTGAACTAAAATTTAAAGTGTAGCTGATTCGCATCAGAAGTAAGATTGCAAAAACCGTATATTTAAATAAGTCTTGCAGCACATTACAAAATGTTTTTCGTGGTTCATCTTCTCTTGCTTTAATCAACGCAAGTTACTGAGGATGGAGACAATTCGTTAGAAAAGTCCAGGTTTTGAAATGAACTGAAATTACTTACTGCAGCGCGCGTGGTGAAGATACAGGTTTGTTGGGTGGAACGTATTGACAGTTCTCTGCAGGTACTAGCAAGCCTAACCCCTGTGTACCATCCTGTGTACCTTCGCGTAGGCGTGTCATTTGCGATTGATCATCGAAGCACCATTGGAATTAGCAACTTATTAACAAACGATCTCTAAAGCAGCGATCCAGGAAAGCACTTGTATATCCATCTGTTCAAAGCAGCCAGAACTCCTAATGCCTTGTGCTGTTTTCCAATGTCGCATAGTTGCGCATCGCCCGCTTGCTCATGAGCAGCAGAGTGGAGATGAGTAATGTTGAACAGACGATTGGCAACTGTGGGATAACGAGCTTTGGCCACCTTTTGCGCGTTTCTTCAAAAGATGATCGCTTTAACGTTTTTCACAGCTGCAAAACGTCATGACCTTTAAGTAACATGAGTTAAAGATGAAAGATGAGTTGGAAGCTACACATCGTCCTTACAAACTGCAGGTCGGATTCCTTCTAAACCGTCTATTAATTTAACATCATTTATTATCGCCAGTTTATTCATCATCATCGTGTCTCGTGCACAGCGCCCGTCGGCGCATTGTGCGTTGAGCCAACCATATTCACAGGAGCCCGCCATTTATCACGGACCTGCGCGAGGGGTTCAATTGCGGCTGGGTCGAGGCCGAGCTGGTCAAGATCGCGTTTGACCACGTCAAGCCAACGGGTT
>JGI24158J21664_10001695_pt1 | contig 25365 bp, 20 predicted proteins | sample Ectturendosymbi3_FD_21664 | JGI IMG/M metagenome (IMG submission 21664) | reverse complement strand
AAGTCGTGAGTGTTTAGGTAACGGTAATATGCAAGTTTTCAGTTCAGGTTGGATTTTGGATTTAAATCTGGAACTGTGCTGTGGCAGGAAATGCTTATGGGGCATAACTTACTATAAATGGCTAAAAATGGTCATCTTTTTCAAGAAAATACAGAGTCGCAAAAGAACCGCTTTTTTAGCAAGCAATAGTTCCCTGAATCCACGATCTCTGCTCATCTTGAGCTAGCCCCGGCTCTGCACTGAACAGTGTTGCAGGTGACTGCATCGCCTTGAACTACTGAGGCAAGCACAAGAGAAAGATGGCAATTCGGGGCATTAACTAACAGGAAAGCAACCAGCAGNAATAGAGATCCNTCACTGAGTTCACTCTACTACTACTAGGTTGCACTATCATTNTATAGGGATANGAGCATTACGATAATTCGCTTGTGGTGACTATCACAGTGACTTGTTACTCATGGGCACCATCTAGCGGTGACCATTAATTTGCATGTAGCACCATCTTCTGGCCGCCACAATAGCCTATAAGTATTTTCGGTTTCGTTCAATGCAAATGTATTTGATTTCGCTGGTAAGTTTTTCCTAACAATAAGTCTTTTGGCATGGGTATGACTCTCTGCTCGTGCATCACGCGTATTGCACAAATCACGAAAACGTTACTATTTTCGCGCTAAAGCTAGTGGTTACTGACTGCTGTTTAGTATCAGTCAATGTTGCCACTGGGATCAATCTCGTTGACATCGGATTGTCGCCTTATTCAGCATCAGATAACATCAGATTTTTACGCTCCAGTTTCATATAACCTAAATGCTTCTTTCAACAAACCTAACAAAGAGAACGTACCCTCGCTGAATCCGAAACAGAGCGAATTAGTGCCATTAAATGGAGAAGTCGTTTATAATTTACGTAACATGTTAGTCTCACTCTCAACGAAGCGAAGAGAGCTTCTTTCGTTTGAAACGTTAACTAAACACACATTAGGGTGAGAGATTGATGAAAAGAACTTAAAAATCATGAATCTAACTTATTTTCGTCATAAAATGAGAGAAAATGTGAAAAAAACAACCCAGTGAACATTAGATTTGTCGCCAAAACATCAGGCATCAGAAATGTATCTGAGAACATTACTTCTGATTTCATGTTAAAACATCAGAAGTGGTATCAATGATCCTGAACTTCTGGTGAATCTCGTGGTAGCCGCAATCGAACTGCACCCTTGTTTCGTCATAAAGGGTAACGTGTGGTGGAGGAAAATCACTTTTTTCCGATGGTTGTTATCGTTGCGTTACATCATAAACACTTGAAGTTATTCAAGCCATTTACACCACATGGCATTGCGCCGTCCGCCAGAAAAAGTTTTAATCAGTCGATTCGTAGAACGAAAGAACAGAAAACAAGATTGCACTTTTGGTTAGCCGCATGCCGAAACCTGTAATGCCATGAGATCAGGAGCTATGAAAAGCGCAAAGCTTGTAAGGATCTGGCAGTGATAGCTAGAACGCTGCGACTGAATCGCTGTTTCTAGCAAAACCTTCAAGCAGCAACGCTAAAGCAGTAGCGTTAACCAGAGCACCTGAAAAGGAAGGTGAAAATCAAGACTTAGTTTGAAAATATACTTTCACACTCAGGCTGGTTGGCCACATTGACATATTCTTTTTCCAGTGTTTTTGTCTGTAATCTCTAATTTCTGCTTATTGATCTGGTGAATGTTGTTTCTTGCCGAGTCGCTCTGTAACCTGTGAAATATTGTTTATAAGTAAAAATGCATTCTAGTATTAATATCATAATTTCTTTTCTCGCAGCTAACTCTATGTGCATTTGAGTAAACACATTCTCGAATATCGGATAAAACAAACGAGAACCTTGCAAATCAGCGAATACATACCTTTTACAAACGATGACTTCAAGAATTACGTAATAGGGGACCTCCAGTAAAAATTGCCCCGGGCCCCCCTACCCTTTAATCCGGCTCTGTGTTGAAGTGCGTTCGATTCTTGAAAAACTTTGCTGCAATGACTAGGGTAGCGTAGATGTCGGTCAAGTTGATCAATGAGTTTGATAACTTTTGCAAAAAGTGTACCAATTGAGAAGATTTTTGTTGGATAGCTGGTGATAACAGCATCACATATTTGTTTAAAAATTATCGCGGTCTCGTTTCTATGATTAGAAATCGTTGCTTTAATTGTAACGTTGATGTTCATGGAATCATAGTAATAATTTGGACTTTGAAGCTTTAAAATTTTGTGTGAGTGTGTATTTTGTCTTGGGATTCGATTGTGATCAAGATTTGGTGCATTTTCAGTGTTTTTGTAGCACATTATGAGAAATCTCCTGTTGTTAAAGTGCGTTCGATTCTTGGAAAACTTTTTTGCAATGTCTAGTGTTCCGTAGAAGTCAGTCATGTTGATCAATGATTTTGATAACATTCGTAAAAAGTGTACCCGTTGAAAAGAATTGTATTGTATAGTTGGTGATATCAGCATCTGATATTCCTTTAAAAATCATCGCGGTTGCGTTGGGTTGATAAGATATTTGCCGTTGTTTGAGGAGTTCCATTCTTGAAAATTTTGCTGAAAAATCTAGGATAGCGCAGAAGTCGGTGATGTTGATCAATGATTTTGATAACTTTTGTGATAAGTGTACCCGTTGAAAAGAATTGTATTGGATAGCTGGTGACATCAGCATCTGATATTCGTTTAGAAAACATCGCGGTCGCATTGGGTTGATGAGAAATTTGCTGTTGTTGAAGTGCGCTCGATTCTTGAAAAACTTTGCTGCAATGTCTAGGATATCGTAGAAGTCGGTCATGTTGATCGATGATTTTGATAACTTTCGTNAAAAGTGTACCTATTGAAAAGATGTTTGTTTGATAGCTGGTGATAAGAGGATCACATATTTGTTTGAAAATCATTGCGGTCTCGTTTCTATGATTAGAAATTGTTGTTTTATTTGTAACCTTGATGTTCATGGAATCATAGTAATAATTTGGACTTTGAAGCTTCAAGATTATGTGCGAGTGTGTATTTTGTCTTGGGATTCTATTAAAATCAATATTGGGTGCATATTCAGTGTTCTTGTAGCACATTTTCTCCCTTTTTCTTTTGGCGTTTTGTTCGCCAAGCGCGAAAGTGGCGGCTGGGCGAAGTGGCGACTAGCCTTTACCCTGGTGTACTGAATGTGCTACAGAAAACGTAGCTTTCATAAAAGAATAAAAGAAGCTTCATGCTAGGAGATTTTGTGTGAATANCTTCATGTGCTTTCAGGTTTGAACTTGATGAAACAGATTCATGTTGAAATCAATGATTCGTTTGATTGATGCACTTGCTTGTCACCACAGTGGGGACTAGTTACTTGAATACAGGTACGTACAAGTTTAAATCATCGCAAAAGGATGAAAGAAGATACCAGTTGGACGTTCCTTGAAAGCTTTTACAACAAGCCAATAATTTTGAATTGTTGATTTTGTGGGGTTTATTTTTAAAGCGGGTATGGGTCGCTTAATCAATGCGTTTAGCATACGATACAGGCCTACCTTTAAAGTTATTAAATCATTCAAAACTTAGGTTGCCTTTTCAAAAGCTTGAATGTTAAAAAAACAGTGTTGGGCTGATTTGTTCTCCAATGTCAAAATAACAATTCTTTGCATGCTGGATATATAAACTATGTTCTACACAATCAATGCTGCAATTGTGAATAAAAACTGAACCATGCAAAAACAAGGACCTCAGCTTACAATCAATGCAAGTCTTCAGTACTTTGTTCAGAAGGTTTTAATATAAAACATAATTAGATCAACATAGCATTTTTTTAACATCTAAAATGATGCATGAACATTTTGGGAAAGGCTTGAATTGCCCAGTATGCCCTCACCCTTGCTGCGGGCCTGATTCAGCTTAAATGTGCACAAATCCTGGTGAAAAAAAATTTGATCTTTTTATTTCTTGACCAATCTCTTTAGCTCTATATTAGACTCCACATGAAACCACCAGCATGATTGATAAAGACGATTGATTAGATAAACCTGGTGCAATTCATTCATAAAGCTAAATGTACTCGATGAGTGTTTCTGCCAGGGTTGATAGATTTTTATCAGTGAACTAACTGCAAAAATGATATGTGGACTGAAATCACCAACATTTGTAGACTTAAAATTCAAATTGTCAGAATGCTGCAAGTTAGAATCTGTAGGCTGGCATAAGGCTTTAAGGCAGGCCTTGAGTCAGATTTTAAGGTTTGGAGGGCAAAATAAACAGTTTGGGGGGAAGATTTTTGTTTTTCTTACGGTATATGTTTGAAACAGACTTTTCACGGCACAACAAATTTTGGGCACACAAAAAAATTAGGGGCACTCTTTCTGAATGCCCCCATGGCTATTGGTGTGGAACAAAGGAAAAGCTACATCTAAATTCCAGCAAGTATGTAGACTATTGACTGTAGAAATAGTAGTTTTAGAACATAATTTTGATTCAGATTCATAATAACACATATATTAAAGGATTTTTCCATTTTATGCATTTAAGTTATATTTCATTGCATAAGCTTAACTAAACTGCATGTCCATAAAAAGCAAACTAGTTCGTAGTTGCATTAGTTACTGCAATTGAAGTACTGGCATTGGTATATGAAATGAAACGCCTCTAGAGGCTCTACTGATTTGTCAACACTCAATAGTTCCATCTCAACAGTTTAAAGATTGTCATACAGAAAGCAAAAGTTTTTCAGCGTTTTCACCAAGTAGCCTTCAGTAAGTCAGCCTGTCATCTACAATCAAGCCTTAACAAAATTATCAAAATTATTTATTTAGCTTTATTGCAACGAACATTCAGCATCAAAGACAACGTTATGATCCATTCTTTATGAAGATCAGTAATATTTGAAAGAAAGACATAGAAAAATGTCAGGGAAAATGCAATACTGCAACATTTCTCACTGGCAATACCTCCCAGTGAGAAAGTAGCTTGTTTCAACAAAAAAGCAAAACTACTAGTCAAAAATATCATTTTGTTTTTAAGCACTGATTTTTCATACACATGTGTAGGTACAATTGTACCTATGCGGCCTTTTGTGGGTGAAACAAATAGCTGTTCCACTCCCCCAAAAACGGGTGAAAATTTTTTTCTGCAATTTGCATACATATTCTAACCTAAAAATGTGGAGATGTCACGAAGTTTGAGCTCTCAACGATTTTTAACAAAAACTCTATTGCAATTTGAAAACGCAAAAGTCACAATTGTACCTATGCGGCCTGACGAGGGTTAACAAACGGACAACAGGAATTGTGATGCAACAATGAATACTGACGAGCACACTGCTATTGGACAAATCACTGCTTCAACGTATTTGTGAAATGTTGGAGTAACGTTTTCATAACTACAACAAACAAACTTTAGCCTTGTGGCAAGCTTCTGAGGAATCTGCTTGCTTTCTGCTTTCATTCTTCTGCGACGATTAAAACTTGCAAGTTTTTCGCAAAATGTTGACATTTACTGAAAGAACTATGAGACAGGAAAAGAGAGAAGTGATTAACTGTCACACCAACAAAAAGTTGTGTTTGGAACAAAGGATAACTAGAAATTGATTTCATTGCACGCTTCCAGTGTATTGTTTGCTTGTACAAAAAAATTTTTTTCTGTTAAGCTGATTATTCTATTTGATCGAAATTAACCACTTGGACAACTTTCTGGTTTACGTTGAAAGGCTCGGCCTTTCTAGATTTTTTCGTGAACTGTTACGTTCTGTTAATCGCGTAGTTTCCATCTGGCACCCATCATCGCACACGTGTATTATCTCCAGAGGAAAAGTGTCCTGCATAGACCGCTTCCAACGCAGATGTTCGTAGCAGTGACTAGTTTTGAGGCTCTGGGAAGGTCAGCCTTTTAGCTTTGAAAATTTTGTAGTAATGTCATTATAACTAGCTACAGTTCGCGTTTCTTTCTTTACTTGTTTTCAAGTGCCAACATTTCGCCTGTATGATTTGTCTTACATTTACAGGACTGATGATGCGTTGGGGAGGTCAATAAACTGTGACTGATTTACTTGCCGCCATCTTTGTGGCCTTTAACTATGTTTTCATAACTAGTGTGCCACGTCCACAAAGCAGCGTGTTGCAACTTGCAACAGCTTGAATTATGAGATCACAATTATCATTAACGTGCCTTGTTGAAAATGTCGATTAACTTAACCCACAAACAGGACATTTTAGCTTGCGTACAGTATAAACCAGCATGCTTATAGCCTAATAAATCAAGTTAAGAAAAGTAGAATCCTTTTAAGATGTTGCGTGCAACTGCTTCACAGTGACAGTTGGCATCACTGGTGAGCAGCGATTGCATTTGTAATCATATTCATAATGCCACAAATGTTGCTTAACAATAGCGCAATTCATTTTTCATGCAAGCTCTTTTTATTTAATCTGTGCTGAACTAGACATCGATTGGACTTCTGCACTTTAGTCAAACTTTTTGTGTTGTGAAAACTTCTCTAGAATTACAATTTGAGTTTATTCGTGCACAACACCTGCATGTAGTAGCGCGGTCTAAACAGCTTCAAGCATTTTGAAACTTTCCTATGATGCTTTTGTTTTGGCTCCAATGGCTGACGCATGCTCCATGGTTAATCTTGTCTGTTTGTTTATGAAGACGCACCTGCTAGCATTGCTGCAAGATAATTGTTTCTTGCGCAAGTTCTCTGAATGCGTGAAGAATGTAACGGCGTTTTGTCAACACCTACTGCGGCCGTTTTGGCCAATACCGATATATCAGTGAAACCCAAATATCGGCCGATATATTGGTCAATCTCTAGTTAACACGTTCGCTGCTGGCATACGAATATATCGTACTGGGAAATCGGGCTAATATCAAGCATATTCCGGTTGTCTTACCAACTGCATACCTCAGACGATTGCACTAAAGAACTGTTCAAGCCCTCCCAAGGCTCGGCAAGTCTTCAAGTCTGTAATGAAAAAAAAAAATTTGGGTTTTGGGACTTGTCGAGTTTTTTTAAGGTTTGAACAGCTCTTTAGCACTTTTGCCGCCAGAGATATTCCCATGGAAAGACATGTGCAAACTGCTGGTTTTTAGGCTAAACCGTACCAGCTTTGACGGTGTTACGGCAAGGCTTGTATTCCTGCAATGTAACAAATTGTAATATGTCTCTACCCTTGCCTCTTCAACCTCATTTGGGGATGCTATGTGCCTGGTGGGACATAATGCAACTGTGGTACTGTTGCGATTGGAAAGCCTGAGCAGCATGTGTGCAAAGCTTCGCACTGTTGCAGCAAGCAACAATGGAGTTCACATGCCATGATCACTCTATTATTGCTTGTTCGCAGCACATACATATGGTGTTGTTCTTCGCGCACATCCCGTTCGTGGTGAATCACACATTCAACGCAACGCCAACAGATAGGTTGCAACAGTACTCTCTTATGGCCTATGGGTAATTGTATTGCTTCTTCACGATTTGTGTGAATGAACATTGTTTTCTGCCTCTGATATGTGCCTTTTTCCATAATGTCATGGTTGCTGTATTGCTCTCTGTCTCATAATCTCTTTTGTCACTTCTCTCACCTATGTGCATGCCTTATCTGTTCAACTGTACATACCTCAACTTTTCACCCATTCCTTGCCCAACATCATCTCTGTTATTGCTCACTTTTTTTATTATATTGGTGTTTTCTTTTTTGCATGCTTTTGTATTTTAATGGTTCTGTGTTTGTTTTTCTTGACTGTCATTTCATTGTTGTTTACTACAATGATGCATTCTTAGTATTTTTTGTAACTCTACTTTTAAATGTCAGGCAATGACTCTAGACATAGGAAAGTGGTAGGCAGGTGGGAAATTTGTCTCCGGTAGCCCTTCGCAGCTGCACCTATTACACACATGTGGCCACAGCCTATCTACATTGTATTAGCCATGGCTTTCCTGGGACTTTGTAGGGGATGTATTTTGTACATCTTCTGATCTCTAGGTCACTCAGTAACTGTTGCGATTGGAAAGCCGGAGCGACAAGTGTGCAAAGCTTCACACTGTGGCAGCAAGCAACAACAGAGTTCACACGCCGCGATCACTCTATTATTGCTTGTTCGCACCACATATATATATTGTTGTTCTTTGCGCACATCCCATTCGTGGTGAATCACACAATCAACACAATGCCAACGGAGAGGTTGCAACAACATCCCCTGCGTTTTACAATGAACCGCACCGATCGCACGTTCTATTTGTGAAGGCTTCACACAGCACAACCTCTACATCCTGGTCACAGCACCATTTTGTTGCGATTGGAAAGCCCGAGCGGCAAGTGCGCAAAGTTTAGCACTATGATAGCAAGCAACAATAGAGTTCACATGCCATGATCACTCTATTATTGCTTGTTCGTGCCACATATATATATATATTGTTGTTTTTCGTGCACATCCTGTTCGTGGTGAATCACGCAATCAACGCAGCGCCAACGGAGAGGTTGCAACAGTAACCATAGCCCTTTCCATAGCACACTTTGAAATTTCTCAAAGTGACCGTCTTGTGGAGTTCTGCTGAACCCATGCAATCTGAGACAGTTGTTGGAATCATATGTGTCACTAGGGCATTTCTAGGTGTGACTTGCTAGATAAGCTGAAAACCTGTAACTGCATTTTACTATATGAAAAAGCTTGTTCACGCCACATATATATATTGTTGTTCTTTGCGCACATCCCATCTTGATTTATAGCATGTGGCACATTTTACAAGCTCCAAGTTCAAGAATCACATTACAAAAGCCCTTAACACAAGCAGATAAATTATTATTTTGCTGACATTTTACCCTCAACACTTTTGTTACTGTGCCATACGAAGTCCGTAACACTTTTATTATTGTGCCATACAAACCTACAGGCATAGTGAAAGCAACCAAAACACTGGGCGATATTGATAAAGGTTTCAATCATGACAGTTATGAACTTAATTGATGTAAGGATGCAATGCTGAAAAAAGGAGTGTGGGAACGCACCCAGAAAACAAGCCATTTTCAATAGCACTCCAAACTAGTTTATAAATCAGTTTTTAATGATGTTTCCACTTCCATTGCACTACAAACAAAAATATCCATGGTTTTTGGTGTGCCGTGTAAGAGATATTTTGTAATTTATGTGACATCTGGAGCTGCACACAGGAAATCTCAGTAAAAAAACATGTCAAGTCAGGTTGCTATGAACAATGTGTGAGAACACATTTGCCGCATCCAGAAAAAGTGCGGAAATGCCATCTCCACGGGTTCCCAGTCTACTACACCCCTGGATTGATTTGACTGTAGTGGCCAATTGCCTTCGATGTGCGTATGACAATTGGCAGCTGCATTTGATCTTGCCAAGAACTACGCACCAAAGCTGTGACTGTGAGGTCAACAACTTTGTTATTCTTATTACATTTTAAAGAGTGAGATATCTTCCTTTCCTGCAAAATTTTTTCATGTCTGGAAATGAACAACTATACTTGTAAAACAGTTAATTTTTAATAAGTTTGCCCATCGAGTGTTTTGCCCATTGAGTTCAGGGATAGTGTAGCCATTGTCCATTGCTCCTTAGCATACAATTTTTTGCCAAAGAAAGCCCTTGTTTTTAGCTTCTGTGCTATTTTCAGGAAACTTTCGTGGGTGACCATTACTTCTCATTAGCCACAACTAGAGCTTGACCATAAAATCTTATTTTGGCCGATGCTTATATTTTTTTATTTTCCATTGCCAATGCTGATATTTCTGCAGTAATCAAACCATAGTTAGAAACCATCAAACAATGCATATAAACCAACTCACAAGAAAATAGGAATAACTTGCAACAGACGAAATACACAGAAATGTTTGCATTTTTGTAAAATGACGATTTAACACTTGTTTCTGCACCACAAAGATCTGTCGGTTTAGTGAAAGCCACTAAAATGCAAGGTGGATCAACATTTCATTTGTGGTGATTTCGAACTTGATTGACAGGACTATAGTGACTTCAGCTACCTTTGGTATAGTCATGATGATCAGGGACTGGGTTTGATTAAAGACAATTTCACACAATGGCCGTAGCTGCAGGTACCACAATGTGAGCACAACAACTAGGCGACCACTTTGATGTGTTTTCATTAGAGATGGCATGGTCTGATATTTTTCAGGCGTGGACCGCCCATAACCCGCAACATCCTGCCCATTAACTGCCTGTGGACCGAGGACATCTATGCGTTTTGAAACAGGCCCACCCATGGCCCACTAAACAATTGGCAGAGTTGTCTGTTCTGCTTTCTGAGGCAAAATATCTGCTGAGACTCTTTTGCCTTTTGTGGAACATGATTGTTTGAAATGGTTATGTCATGTGGCAAGCACAATATACAAAGTTACATGGTTCAAATAGTGTGTAAAGCCTGAAAACATAAATCTAAGACCCTAAACCCAAAGCCCCAAACCTAAACTTAAAACCCTACACCCAAAAATAAAACCCTCAACTAGTCCCATCGCCACGTGGTAACTTTGTTGGGCTTAGCCCACCCAAACAGAAATATGAAATACTACAGTTTAAATCAGTGGAGTTCTTGTCAATTTTAGAATGTCAAGACCCCCACACAAATGTAAAGCCCCCTAATTGAAGATTCTCTAGCGATGGTTCTGCTTTCAACCTAAAACTCTCAACTTACAAGCCCAAGCCTAAAACCCTCAACCTAAAACTTTAAATGTAATTCCCTGAACCTGTCTTGAATCCCAAAACTAAATCCCAAAGCCTAAAACCCTAAACCTGAAACTCTAAACGTAAAACCCTAACCTTACTTATAACGTGATTGTGATTTGGTACGTATATAAAAAACACCTAGGCCTATAGCGACCACCACAACATTGCATAACACGTTCCCTCCAAGAAGCCACTCAACACCAAAATCGCTGACCGCCACGCTCATGCAAGAAATTATCACCATACGCATAAGCTACATGAAAACTTTCTTAAAGTGCATGCCAGTCGCACCTTACGGAGTGCTCACATATGGGGAAAGCAAATTTTCCTGAAAATGCAGCATCGGCAAAGCAATGCCAAGCAGATGCCAAGGGTTTCACTAACTTTTATTGCCACCACGTGGTTCGTTTAAACTCAAAATATTGAAGATTTTTTCAACATTAGTGGGCAGCTCGGTGAAATCCAACCGCTAAAAATATTGTCAGCAGCCCGCTCTTTCAACCTCAGCGGCCTGCCCAAAAACCGGACCATTAGCGGCCCGTGCCATCTCTAGTTTGCATATTTGCCAATTTGTGAGGCAACTGCAGCCACCCACCTAACTGGCAGATTTTTTTCTGGCTTTACCTTTACCAGCCAAGATCAGAGTGTAACCAGTTTAAGTTGTGGTTCAGGAAGCACAGTTTTTCTCCACTGTCTCAAATACAGTTTCTCCTGCTCAGTATTGACGATATACAACTGGCGAAATTTCTCCCGTGTGATACATTGACATATTGCATCAGCTGATTTATACTGGCATATCTATATATGAAATCTAGTCACAAATAGCCCACTGGCCTTGTTTTGCCCAACACTGTTTTAATGGAATCCTAGCTGCTGATAAGGAAAATAATTTTGCTGATGTGTGTATATTGTACTGTATATCTTACTGAGTTACAGGAAAACCCTGTCAACTGATGCAACTTTATGCAGAAATATTTTAAGGAAATTTACAGGAGTCCTGTGACTTAGCTCTTTGCATTTGTTTGATTCAACACATGAAATATGTCAAAAATAACTCGAACAAAGATTTCATCTGGAGCACCACCAGCAAAACTGGATTTTGAAATACCTTCCTGGTAAATTGTAGTGTGAGCTTTTTTTGTAACTATTCAATTCATATGAATTTTTGTGATCATGTAAATATGTTTGTTGAAGTTATCATATTCAACCTTTCATGAAAGAGAAAATCACACATTGTTACTATCAAATAGCTCAATTGTGTAATTCAGATCTGTTGCATTGTCATACACGATGACATGTTCTGTTTTCATGAAATGCTTTGGTGTATAATTGGTTATTGAATATTGTATTTCAGGGCTGGTATTGCTCCAGCTGGAACACACTTGGACGTGATGAAAGGGGACAAACTAATTGAGGTTCAGTTTATTTTTGTGTGTGGAAGAGTTATGGTTGATGACTTTCTTTTATTTACGTACTAACAGTCACGATACATCTTTGTTGTTCTATGAACTCTGAATTTTGCCACAAGCGGAGTTACTATATAGTGTGTTTTAATTGTTAGGATATTACCTATAGTCTTGCACAACCAGTCACTGCAAATAATACACATACCAAATGTTCCAAGTGATGTTCTGAACTAATGTTCAGACAGCCAGGCATGTCGATGAAGTTAATTTGCAGACTGTTTTCAAAAAATAATCTGTGCATAGAATGTGTTATGTTACTAAAGTGCACTCAATTACCAATGTGGTGAAGGCTACATTTCTTACATCAGACAAGTGTTATGTTTGGGTGTGATTAGGTCAGTCTCAGATGTTTTAGAATTAGGTATGAAGTTGTATTTTTAGATAAAATCTGCCTTCTGCCTCACATTCTGTCTCTTTGTATGGAGCGTTCTATTTGTGTGATTAAGCGCTTGATAAGTATGCTCATTCTAGACACAGTAATGTTTTCCAAGAATAATTTAAGCTTATGAATTCAATCACTTCCTGGATAGTTCAGCTGACAAAATTGCCCAAGTAGCTGGGTCAGCGCTTTGATACTTATCAGAACACATGTGTTACCTGGTTCTAGCAAAGAGGTCAGCTTTTTGATATGTATTAAGGCAACTGCATTTTTGCCAATAAAATTACGGTTTTGTTTGTTAAAAATATAGAGACGTGGTATCAAAGCTTTATGATACAAAGCAAAATATCCACTTCTAGGTAACTAAATTCACATGCAGGGTATTTACTAATGGATAATGCAAGTTCAAACTGCATTTACCATGTTGTTTGATATTGCAGTATATCCTAGATTACATGACATGTATCATGTCAAAAGCCAGGTTTTTAGGCCCAGTGGTGTAGAGTTGCTGCTGAGTTATACCCCTGAGCTACATCAATGCACTTTGTAGTTTTCTTTGTTACATCACAGAGCAATAGACACTTTTTTTTAATAAACATGACTTTTGCTGTTACTGTTTTTTTTTGGTTGGATTGAAAAGATGTTTCAGGGCTGGCTTTACAAAGCTTTTGTGATTAATGTTCTTCGTGAACTGAGTTTTCTAACGTTTTCAGCTAAAAACAAGAAGAGAAGTTTTCTGAATATGCTATTAGTTCTTGCACATCAATGCTGTTGTTAATCATTTCGAAGATAATACAAACACGTGTAATGGACTGTGGAAACTTTGACACAACCTTTTTCTGATAATCGGTTCTTTCTGGAATTGTAGTGATGTATAGGATACATGTAAACGTTGATAGTTGTATAAATAGTTTTTTCACGGCTGTCATGACTCTGCTAAGTTAACACCATTTGGCCGACATTCTGCTTCTGTTAATGTGTGGAACTGAATTTAGTACGCAATATATATACTCCACTAGAATTTTTGCTCAGTAGATGCATAAAGACAAATATTATATGTCCGCTTAGATACCCTTTTGCTGGTTTGCTGAAATTCACTGCTTTCAAACTGATGCACAGAACGAAGGTTTTGTTCTTTTTTGAAAAGGTCACAGTCGCTTGTTGGGTGATACAGTATTTCTGCTTGTTACGGTATGACGAGCTCAAACTTAGTTACACGTTTACTCAACAATGTTCCAACCATTTAGATTTGGTATTGATCACGTGAGCTTTTACGGGACTTCATTCAAGTCAAACGTTTTTCACAGAAATTAATCATTGATGAAAAGAAATGCTATTTTTTCGGACGGAATTCAGAATCGTGTGATTTCGTCATCGAACACGCCTCCTGTTCGCGTGTTCACGCTGCATTGTTGTATCACAAACATTTAAAACGAATGTTCATTGTTGATCTTGGAAGCTGTAAGTAGCAATTGTGTCATATTATTGTNGAGTTAAATCAAACTCGGCGAAAATCGTCTGAATTGTCCTCTGTAGTTATTTTAAGCAAACAACATATGGGTGTACGTATAANAGTGATCGGCAAACCTTCGTTATGATGGCCCAAGCCGCACTTTCAGTCGTAATTAAAACCCCATACTTATTTTTGAACGCCCAATTTGAAACTTACGCTGTATTCAGTTACCTGTTACATAACGTTGCTATGTTAATGTCATAAACCTATAATGACAACAACACTGCCTTGTTAACGTCAAACAATCAATGTTTTATAGCTGTTACAGTAGCCTATGTTCTGTCCCACGCAAGCGCTTCAGCTCTTGCATACCACACGGCCCACAACAGTAAGTGCTGCGCGGCCCAATAAAAAGTGCTGAATGACCCACAATTAAGCCGAGCCTAGGCCCACAGTTTGCCGATCACTATATTAAACTATACTTCGGCTTTGAAATTTTAACGTTAAAATGTTTTCGTTTGAAATGCAAATTTAACTTTTGTTTTTCCAGTATTTGTCTGTTACGTGTCGCCTGCACTTCTTTGAACAACTTGTGACTTTTGTTAAGCACGCCTTGTCGGCAGCTTTTCTGTAAAACATTTAAAAAATGCGTCGTGTACACAGTGCACGGTTCTTACATCCGCAACCTCCGACTTGAAGGCAAAAAGCCGACCCCGGTTCCGTTTGATACGATCTTTCGGTTCGGAGCCTCCACAAGATATTATATTCTCAAAGGTAGACAGGATTTCTTGTTGCTCTTGAATGTTTAAATTACATCACGAATCTATTCCAGGCTGATTTTTTTTCGCTGAAACATTTCGTTCATTTGCTTCACAGTTCTATTAGGACTCGCCGTAAGAGTAATCATTAGTCTCTATACCTTCGGACATTATGACCGAATAATTGACTACATTTTTTTTCGGTCGTTACAAAAAAATCGGCCTATGACCGAAAAAAATAGGTCCAGGAGGAAAGATGAAGATGTTTGTTTAATCCTCTGATCACTGCGTTTGTGATGAAACAATTAGCGTTTGTCGTCGCCTACGTCTGCTGCAGTTTTGCTTAACTATGTGAAAGAAATTTTAGTGGTACCTAATCGATAGGGAGCTCAACTACCTTTGCTTTTTACTTGGAAGATCGCCCCCAGCTGCCGACCCAGCCTGTTGAAGCAAAAGGTGACGAGGAGATGACGTTTGACCTTCCCCAAGAAGAGGATGAACTGGATGTGAGTGCACCAGTTACCGGCCACCTCGAATGTACACGTAGTGGGTGGGGTTCATAGTGTGACCAGAACAGATAGATGCGCTTTATTAGCGACGCGAATACATCTTTGCTCAAGGAAATTAACTGGCGCCAACTTGCCAGCGAGGCTACGGCATGTCGTACGAGCATGCAGCTGCGCTTTCTTCTATTGAGCAGCTTGAAGCATTTTCCCGTTCTGCAAGCCTGTATCTGTTATGTCTGCTCTCAAGAAGTGTAGCCTCGGTTAAGCAACCAGTTAAATGTACGCTTTTCGTTCCACAACTCTGTTGAAAGTGCCGGAGACTTCTGCAATTTCTTTGGTCATGTTGCATCTTTATCGGCATGACTTGGGTGTGAATGTCATCAGCTTTCCTGTATGATTTCTCCCGTTTCCTATTCCATTCGGTGGCAAATTGTACATCTTTACACTAAGTCGCGCCTGTGGCTTTCTTGTACTACTAGTTGCGGAAAAATACTTCTTACTCCTCAGAACCTGACGGAGTTCAACACGGCGCACAACAAACGCGTGGCGACCCTGCCTCTGGAAGACATCACGCCCAAGTTTCCGAGAAGGAAAAGGAAGTCGGTCGCTTTCGCCGAAGACGAGGAAATTATAAATCCAGGTGATTTTTGACAAACCGCAGGTTTTGAGTTTCAGGAAGTTTCTTGAAACTACCCGTTCACTGAAACAGTGTAGTTTTGTTTGTGTCAGAAGAAAGTGTAGCGTCGGCAACTGGAAATGTTGCGAAACGTATTCACCATAAACAATGTGAACACTTCGAATCCATCCTCTATGCCTAAACTTTCCCACGTGCTGTTTCACGTGTCCTGGGTGGATGGAGGTTTCATGGTCGATTATTTTGTTTCTTTTGTGGAGATTTTCTTGACTTTACAACAGATCCAAGGCAAACGCATACACGATTTTGAAGCAGCATTATGCACAGCGGTTGTGGTTTCCCCCACCAGTGCTGGCGTCATCTTTTCACTCGATATTATTTTGTTTCAAAATACAAATACACAATTGCTACTGTAAGATTTTTTTCAACTAGTCGCGTGGCGCTATTAGAACCAGCTTCGTGGTCCGGTTGTTGGAACGCACAGACCTCCGTAATTTGTATATCGTCGTTTGCGCGGCTTGCCATTCGTGGTTGCTTCGAAAAAGTATGTTGTATTGAAACATTTACGTCTCACCCTTTCGTTACCGCCTTTACCGTGTGAGCAGTCTGTTCGGTTTTGAGACGCGTGCTTTGAATGTATGCGTGTGTTTTGGCGCAGTTCGCATTGTTTCAACGACGTTTTTCCTTGTTTCGTCACAGAGGACATTGACTCGTCCGTGGGGAGGTTCCGCAACATGGTGGCGGTCCAAGTGATACCGACCAAGGTGATTGGTTGTTGACTCGATTACCGTAGTTTTCGTTTATTGGTTACTGTAGTTTTTGTTTGAACAGAAGTTATCACTGCTACTGTTCTGCTCACTCTTCATCTCTCTGTACAGGCGTGCCATGCACGCCCGCAATCTTCACCACTTGTGCTGCACGCCTGTTTGTTTTGACGTCCACTTGGCACGCTCAGCTGTTGTTCGTTTTTCGCACAACTTCCTCCTCGCTTTGTTGCAGCGAAACGTTTCCCGTTATTCAAATACGGAGAGACAAAGAAAATAAACCTTCCTTTGCTTGAACCCCTCCTTTGCCACATAATTTCGTGTCCTTGATTTACGTCATTACGACAGTCTGCCTTACCGCCAGATTCAAACCTGATGTTTTAAGTCATTCGTGGTCAAATTTCGTGAAATGTTTGTTGGCGCTTCGTCTCTCTAGCGCCATCGCGGGAGCACGGGCCTGGTGTCGTCGACCACTGAGGTCAAGAAACACGTCCAAGATTTTTACAACCAAGGCCTCTACGAAGACCTCGACAAACAAGGTGCTGAGCAACGTTTCGTTTCATACACAACTCGTTGTTGTTGAAGTGATAACCAATCAGATTATAATAAATACTACGGCCAAAGCAAACGATACAACTGACGTCTTGCAAACGTTTCGATAACAACTGTTATCATCTTCTGTGCATAGCAATCAGATTATATTTCTAAATCTGATAGAGCTCTTTATGGGTGATACAAATATACTTGATAACTTCAAGAAATATTCTGCTTGATTTTGTACCCTATCAAACAGAGTAAGGCGATAGCTCAGTGGTAGAGTGTCCGCCTCTCAGTCGAAAGGTTGGGTGATCGATCCACGATCACTGCAGCGCTGCTTGGGCGTTAACATCAGCTGCTTCGGAAAGAAGCAAATCTTTGGCTTGTCGCCAATTGCCGTCATCATAAAGCATCGAATGTTACATTTGAATCATGTTACAATGGTGGGGCAGTAAAAACTATTACATTTCTGCTCAAGGATATAAGTGACGCCAAGTTACATTTGATTCGTTATGCAAATAAGTTTAAAGGTACATAGTGGCGTCTGTGAAGTGAATCTATTTGTGTTTATCACACTAGTTAGTTGCGTTCCAAAACACTTGCGTTTTATCACTTTGTTCCAGAAACCTCAACGAAAACCAATCAAGTTCATTCACGCATGACTGACTTCGTTCCCAATCTCGCGCCCGACGTTGAGGAAAACACTGACGTAAGAACGCTTGCTTTGTTGCGTAATAATAAAGTTTCAAGCGCAGTATTTTGAACGATTCGTGCGCGACTCGTATTTACTTTTGCAAGAGAACTGTCGGGAAACGAAAAAGATGCTTAATTTAGATAAAAATGATTATTTTTAATGAACTGTAGAAATTTTCATTGACCTTCAACGAACCAGAGACTACGACGTTTGCCGATTATAGATCTCGTTCACTGATCTTCAACTCTTGCTCAAATACAATGAACGAGTCGCTGTTTCGCTAAGAACGGGTGGACTCTGTGTTCCAATCTAGCTTCGGTTCGGTGTGGGGGTGGGGAGGTTGTTGGCTCGTCCCACTTTCCCAACACAGCATGCGGCCAACACGCTTCGCGTCCTGCAACGCCAGTTGTGCATTGTGGCGCAAACCCAGTTAATGATCAGTTTAGTAACCATGGCGACGACTAGCAAAAGACGTTTATCACGGAATTCTGCCTCATAATGGTTTCGTTGTTTGCGCGCAGTTTATTGTTATAATAATAATCAACCTGTAACGACGCAAAGCGTCAATTTACTGGAACCAGTTGCCACTGTGACGCAACAGTGAAAAGCACTTCGAGCTTGTGATTGTCGACGCGATGTCGCAGGCGACGCCGAAATGATGAAGTTGAAACTGTAGCGAAAAAGCAATTAACAGAAAAGGACATGTTTCTTAGTTTTCTATCTGTTTGAAGTCGTCATATTTGCACGTTACCCATTTGCTTTTCAGCTAAGGGGGAGGGTCGCGCGATCAAAGGTCAACAGCGAGGGTCGTGGGGTTAAAGTTGGGGGTCACCTTGTTCCGTCTCGGACAAGCAAAGGCCATCATTCTTGAAAATGCTTTTTTTCAAATCCAGGTTGCCATAGAAACATCTCTGGCGCTTCAGCGCCCCCAGGTGTTCACCGAGAAGCCGAAGGACGTGAAACCCCGCAAGAAATACGTCAAGGAGGCCTGGCCCGGAAAGCGGCCCGCTCCGGCCCTTCTGGTGTGACGCGGCGACGACGTCAGCGCCGGTCTTTGTCAGAGACAAAAGGCGTCGTTTCGCGCGATGTGCGACGAACTTCCTGCGCTCCACCTGCGACGCAGCGACGGCCAAAAGCACCGCGCGGCGTCCTGAGGGGGGAACGTGGGTCCAAAACAGCTGACGAGACGCTCGCTGGATGCGAAGTCGCCGCGGTGGAGGAGGAGGGTTGCGATGGCTGTTGATCGACGAGTTTGTTTTTGTTTCTTGGCGATTTGTCGTTTCGTTGCCTGGCAACGGAAACGGTGCCGGGGACAAAAGATCCGCGGTCTTCACGTTTTTCTGTGAAACGGAAGAAAAAAACAATCGGTATTGTCTGCGCATCTGTGCAAATCGCGAAAAATTTTTTTTGTACCGTGCTTCATTTTTAATGAAACATTTCCAAACCAGGGGCCCGCAAATACTTTTTGGCGCGGCCCTAGAGAATATTTCTTAATCCTCGCGACCCAAACATTTCGTGGACATACAATTTTGTGGAAAATGCTTCGTAATTAAATATCAATTATAAGACTACTATTGACAGTTGCAATTTTTTGCACAAAATTGTATTAAACTTATCACATGAAAAATGAAACAGTAAATAGGGGGGGCATGTATCCCTAAGGGTGTATTTGCCTGTCGCAAGGGGTACATTTTTGCACAACCGCAACAAATTACTTCAATTTCAGTGGTACATGCTCTTCTTTCGGAAGTGCTGAAGGAGTACATGGCCGGAGAAAGGTTGGGGACCCTGATCTGTTGCGTAATTACACGGACGCGATATTCATATTTATGGTAAAATTAACTTATTTCGCGACCCAGAGTTGAAGTTCTCGCGACCCACTATTTGGGTAAATTTGGGTCGCGACCCCCTATTTGCGAACCCCTGTTCCATACCATTTGAACGGGGACTGTTTGCGAGACGAAAAAGAAGCTTGAAACGCTTTTACCTTTTTCTATTCGTAGCAATTCGTGTTGAAGTTTATCGTCTGCGTTCTCGCGATTCTGTTTTGCATTCACCCCCCGGTCCCCTCAGCGTTGGGGTGGGTCACTTTGCCCCACTTGGGGTCACACCGCGAAGCATTGCGCGCGAACTATTTCGAACGTAAACAAGTCGAAAGTTCGAATATAAACATTGTTCTATAGCAGGGTTGGCCAACCAGTCAAAGACCAAGCCACATTTTTACCATGCTACCGCAAAGAGCCGCATCATACACATGAACATCACCCCATCTCTTACTCACTCACACGCATACCTTTGCTCAACTAGATTTATTTTAAATATCACACACCGACATGATACTGACAGAAATTTACAAACCATTTACTGTTACGCATGTTATTTCGTGGGACTTCTGGTAATTACGTAAGGGCAACATGAAACCGGGCCAAGAGCAGCATGTGGCTCGCGAGCCTCGGCTTGGCCACCCCTGTTATACATTATCGGCTACAATGACACAAAAATGCCATGAGCACAGGAAAGGATTGTGATTTGTCTGCGAGTCCCATTGGATTGGTTGATACCAGCGTTTGCCATATTGCTTGATATCGACGTAATGTGGAGAGTAAACAAAAGTAAAACAGATTTTAGAAAGTATATTGTTATTTGCGTGAACGGTGTGCGAGCAATCGACCCTTCCTTGAACGTCTGTCGATCCCACTAAGACTGCTCGTGTTTTCTTGTTGACATCAAATAACCTGCGCAAGAAACCAGCGGGATTCGAACCCTGATCTCCTGTTTACCGGACAGGCGCTGTAACCGCTGTCGACGTCATAACGTCGTGTTTTGTGCGACACACGCAGTGAGGCGTGGCGAAGCAAAGAACAATCCAGACGCTCGTCTTGTTTCTTCCTCTGTATTGCGGCAGATGTTGTTCCTACCCATGCTCAGGTGTGCTGTTTGCAGATGGCCACGTTCGAAAGTTATCCGATTTGCATTTTTTTCTCGTTGATGTCAAAATATACAACAACATCTCGTTTCGAATGAAAACGTAGAGTTAAATGTGGTTTTATTTAGTTGTAAGGCAATTATTTTGACAATATCGTTGTGCATGTTTATTAGCCGCAGTGCACACTGGTCTGCGTTGGTACCAGTGACTTACACTGATCTTTTTCTATACGTCTGAACTCATACGCTTAACGTAGAATATCAATTAAATTAACGAGCAGGCGTTCAGACACATTCAGGGTATCAAGCCTTAGGCAGCATGTGTTTGAAGGTCGTTCGCGTCGTTGAAAAAGGGGGGTTGCTATGAAGATTTAATGTAAAGTAACATTAAAAGATTATTTTTTAAGATCACCTAAGGAAGAACCAGAACACATCCTGATGTGAAAATATGACTAGTTCCATTTGATTTCATGGTGTAGGCCTACTCATGGGCGCAATTAAGTGGGGGACGTGTCCCCCTCACTTTTTCAGACGGGAGGACATAATATGCTATGTTCCCCCACATTTGTCTCTTTCGGGTTTGAATTTGGAGATGCTGCAAAAATAAGTGACATTTGTCACGTTTCATGTTAGATGCATAGCGAAGCCAAGGTGATGATGAAACAGTTTGATGTGGTAACACTGATTCTGATATTTTTATAAGTTTTCGCTTCGATAAAATCAATTTTAGCATTTTCCAAGTTTCTAGAGGCCGCGAAAGGTTGTTAACTGCTTCTGTTCGACATTTCACCCTGTGTGGAATCAGTGATTTTTTATAGTAATCGCTGGTTGTAAACTGTAAGAAAGGTTTGAAACAATAAGAGTTTAACAGCTGCACGTGTGAGAGATTACCATACAGCCGTGATTTGTTTCGTGTAGAAATGTAGGCCTAACTGGCTTTGCTGTAACGTTGGTTGTCACGTAAATTTAAAGATGCTAATTTATAATGTTAAAAAGTTGCATTTGCAGGCAAATATCTGCGAAGTATTTTCCGAAAACAAAAAGCATAACTACTGTGGAGACAGTTTTAGTTTAGGATTGGCAGTTTTGCAAAAGACTGTCGTCAGCCATTAGCAAACAGAATTTAAATCAAAACTTTGGAGAAGTATTGACTATAGCTATATATTGGCCTATAGCTCAAAACTTAGGGTCTTTTCTAGAAATCAAAAATTGGCTATACCAGTGTGGTCCAACTGCAGGCCCGCGGACCGAATTTTTACGGCCTGCGAGCTTTGTTGGTGATGTTTTGCGTATGTGTTGCAACAGGTAATTTTAAATGGAGTGAGCATAACATCTTTTAATAAAAATGTACCACATCAACGGCGTTAGACTAGACTGTAGAGAGCACCTGGAAATTAGTAAGGATAGATTTCCCAAACTGAAAGATTTCGCAATAAAAATATGTTTGGAAGCACATACGTGCGAGCATACATTTTCAACGATATAGCAAGTAAAGTCAGAAATCGAATGGCAGGCGGAATACCGGACGATAGTATCCAACTTAATTGATAAAGGAACTAGTCCCGTCGCCACGGGGCGGCTTTGGTGGGCTTATCCTCCCCAAACAAAGCTCCATGTCCCCCAAATTGAAATATGAAACAGTATAAATTAGAGAAATTTTTGTCAAGTTTGAATGTCAAGCCCCCCCGCACAAACATAAAGCCCCCCTATTGACACATTCTGGCGACGGTTCTGAAAGGAACGAAAGTGTTAGAGAAGCCTCGATCACAGGCATCGCACTGAGAGATTTTTGATAATTTGCTATTGTGTAATAATTTCAATGCCGCATTCATCTTTTTTTTTAGTTTTAAACCTTGTGAACCCTGTTGTTTTATACATCATTTTGTCGACGTGGCCCGAAAGTTGTCACGTTTTTGTAAAATGGCCCGTGGGTCAAACGCAGTTGGACCATGCTGGGCTATACATTTACCCTCATTTCTTGTAATGCCACGACAATGGTTACCAACCAACCCAAAATATATTTATTCCGTGACTCTTTCACTTTGCGTCTTTGTACCTGTTTTGAATGCATGGGTTCGCAAGTTTATTTGATTTGCCTGAGTTTAACCAAAGCCACAATGCATTAATGTTTTCATCCAAGTGTACAACATTTGCTTTACAGGTACGTACATCGGCGGATCCAGGATTTTTTAGGGAGGGGCTCAGGAACAAATTCATCCGGATGTATATGAACTGCATAGTGGTGAAAACCCAATTGCTCAGGTAACGTTTTTTAACAAACACGGTTAATATCCATAGGCATTTCGGCCAAATCGCATTCTCACCATTTCCTAGGCTTACTGAGACTTTTCCGGAGCAGAGGCGGCCTTCACAGCAATTCAGAAATTATTCTCACACTTATTAAACCTTAAAAAAGAAAATTGTTGGTTGTCGAAAACATGTTATTATTAGCAAAACAAACACAGGTCCGCGGCGAAAAAACGTGGGGGGGCATAAATGTGACACAAAAACTACACGAAAAAAAAACGAAACGCTGCCAGCAACCTTTGTTGGCAGTCTATACAAGACCCAGGCCATATTGTGTTCGAATATTGCAGATGTGCATGGAACAGAAGCTCATGACGTTCGGATTAGAAACTTGTTTATTTTCGGAAAATTTTTCGATTTTATCACACATCACGATTGTCTAACCAAAATGGCGAAATTTGTTTACAAAAATATCCTCCAATCTGTGGCAAGCTATCAATCACAAACTGTTTAAAACAAAAAATGCCACTGATTATGAAAATCATTTGACCATACAAAATAACTTGAAGGTCGAAAAAAGGATTGTTATTTCTAAAACAAGCACAACTCTCCCCCCCGAAAAATACGCTTGGGGTACGCGCATAGGTGTAGGCATGGTGAAAGTTTTATGTAAGTTTGTTTGTTACGATGCAACATAACAACGCGAAGGAAAACACTGCTGGAATGTATTCGCCACCAGGACGCCAAAGAACTCTGAAGTTATTGTCGAAGCGCCTCAAAAATTTGTTAAAACGAAGACAGTGCTATAATGCATAAATATATTATAAGCGTCTCAACGTAAAAAAAGCTGTAGAAAGCACATAATTCACAAAAAGAAAAATACAAGCAAACGAAAGCATTATATTCTATGAGTAGTCAGATTTTTCCATCAAAAAGCATATGGCTATATACGGTTGTGCAAAAACCTATTCATTGTTTTAAGAGACGATCCTTATAATGTTTGCAGATGGTGAGATAGAGCAAAACAAGGTTTCCAGACTGTTCGATTTCTTTCCAGAGCGCAGCCCCTTCATAAAAAATACTTTTTCTCCAGAATTCTATAGACTATAGACTCTTTGCATAAAATAATTTTGGTCGTCAGCGAACCTGGTTTTGTAAGAATGAACATTAGAAATACTTCGAAAGAAATTGTCATAGATTTTGGGCAGAGCACCATGATGTATTTTATGCATAAATTTTGCCAATTCACGCCGACAGATATCATTTAGTTTCAACGCATTAAGATTTTATATAAAGGAGTAACATGACAACTCTAATTTCTAAATGTCAATATTCTTAATATATTATTATGCAATAACTTTAATTGCAGGACGGAAATATTAGCTGTACCCCATGACATAATGCAGTATTGTAAATTACAATAGACAAAGCTATAGCATAACATTTTCAGAATGGCAATGATTTCGTTCTGAGCTGAACTTTGTCCAAAAATTGTTGCTAGTAGGTCTGATGCTAATCAGTAGTCATCTTTAACATAGCCTGCAGCTAATCTAGCGTACTTCATTTTCAGCGTAACTGACACACAAGCTACGTTTTATGGTTAAGTTTGCTGTCATGGAATTTATGACGTCACTGACCCCTCTAATCTATCCTGTAGTTAAATGCATTGTAAATGTGTTGTGGCGTAATTTTGAATCTTCGCTTAACTAATAAAATGAGCTGCACTCATTCATGAAAGCTTGTAGGAAAAAAGTAGTGTAGTCTACTGTTTATTCAACTTTATTCCACTAGAAGCCCAATCTTACCCCAATGAAACAAGAGTTTAAATACTCACGTGCCGTTTGTGTAGCATTGGGACAATATTTTTTGTATAAAATCTTGCTTATTAGAAGTTTCAGTGTACTGAAATAAACACATCCGGCCCGCCCAAAATCAGCAAAAGAAGCATTGCATGTAATATTTTCATCCTTATCTCTGCGCAAAAAATGGTTTATTCAAAGGCTATTCAAAAATATCACCTCAATGGATGTTTCTACGCCTGGAACGATCGATCAAAAATGTATCTGAAAAAATTTAGAGGGGGCTTCAGCCCCCTTAGCCCCCCTGGATCCGCCTATGTAACTACAGACTAGGCTAGAGCACTCAGTGACAGCATAAATTCCAAAACAGCAAACCTAACCGTGAAACGTAGCCGGCATGTCAGGTAGGCTTAATATGAAGCGCGCTAGATTAGCTGTAGGCTATGCTAAAGATGACTACCGATTAGCACCAGACCTGCCAGCAGGGGTGTAGTGGGCTGGGACGCGTGGGAATG
>JGI24158J21664_10001693_pt1 | contig 25373 bp, 16 predicted proteins | sample Ectturendosymbi3_FD_21664 | JGI IMG/M metagenome (IMG submission 21664) | reverse complement strand
TGTGGTTGGACTTGGACTGAGTTTTAAAAAATCAGGACTGGATCTGGATCGCAAAATATGACAGTCCGCTCATCTTTGGTCCGCAGATCGTTGCTCGGCAATACCATGAATCAACCTTCGCTTTATATTTACTGCCGTGCAGTACTGTCGCTTCGCGGCACGGTAGGGAAGTCCTCGCGGCACGGCGTTTGGGGATCACTGCCTTAGATGAAACAATAGGCCCGATGGTTATCGAACAGAACAACAACGTGCAAGCGACAGTCTCCCAAACGCTGAGCGTATGCATCACCTTGCAGGTGATTTGTCGGAACAAATGAGCCTTATCGAAGATGGTTGTCTCGTCAAAGTTGAGGCAAAGTTATTTTTCGCCAGGTTCCCATTGTTCCTCAAGAGTGATACTGATCTAAAACATTTCTGAAAACAATGAAACATGACGCGAATTTCAAAGGACATGGGCTCTTTGTTCTGCCATTACCTAGGGCTTTTGCGGCTGATCTTAATGATCACTGGACTGTTGCCAGAGGCTGCAAAACTCAGGAATGCAGAAATTTTGAAGAAAAAATCTTGGCTCTTTCGTCTTCTTGGTTTACAGTACTTTGGCTGAAGTATGCAAAATAAACTAATTTTGATACAAAGATACTTTCTAAAATGTGAAACAGCGCTCAAAATCATTTAAGATCCCAAAATCACATTTAAGAGCTATACGATTCATTGCACTTGTCATTCTTTGACTTAAAAAATTTTAATTTCACATCGACGTTGATCATCAACATTTATTCACATCGACGTTTATCTATAAAAAATTCCATATCAACGTTTATCCGGATAGCAACGAATAAAACACTGAAGTTTTACCCATTTAAGAGCTGTTTTGCAGCAAGTAACAAAACCATAACTCAGGCATTCAAATTACCCGCTGAGTGGTCAGACTAATCGTATTGAACACATTTCCAGGTGGACCTCTTTTTAAGCACCGTTCGAGCAGTAAAGCTCTTTGTGACATTGCTTGAGTTAGAATAGCATGCGGACTACTGGGAGCGATAGAAGTACACCTTCACAAGCCCAATGTTGCCAACGAAAATCCTTCTGGAAATATCCCTTCTAGAACTTTTGTTCTAGTATTCCATTACTTCACCTGTGTTCATTCGCATCATCATGACTTTTTCCTGTTTTATAGCACGACTTTCAATATCATTGCCCACATGTGGTACCGTGGGAACTCTGTAAACGTTGTTTCTTTGCATATACCACGTATATATGTGTGTGTGTCAGTGTATGATTATTTCTGGACTTTTAGTGCGACGAACCAATACCGTTTATAGGATGCCCTAAGAAGAAAAAACTGTACGCTAGGATGCCAGCATTCTGTAAAAAAGATGAAAACCGCTCTTGCATACCTTGTTCTAGCAAAAATTGGTTTGTTTGGTTTTTAAAGAATCAATTTTTCCAACGCTTCTCACAATGCAAACGGTTTAAGGAAACATGCAGGCTGCTTCGAGAAAATTACAGCAGTATCGACGAACAAATTTATGCCGCACTCCACGCGACAGCGTACGAAGGCAATTTTCGAATAATGCTAAAAAGCCAAGTTGGAGCTTTTCCGCTGAAAATAACCTGCGTTGAACGCAGGTTAAAGGTCACTGCGATTGAGAAGCGCTGACCGGAAGCCAGGCCCGTAGCCACGGGGAAGCATTCGGGGGCAATGCTTCCCCAAATTTTTTGAGCCTCCCGAAATTTTGTTGTGTCCAGAAAAATTTTTATTAAACATACGTGTATAATAAAAACAAAAATCTTGCCCCCAAAAATGTATTTTGCCCCGCAAACTTTAAAACCTGGCTACGGGGTTTTCGGAAGCTGCAGTCGCACGATCACGGTCTGCGCATAGAAAATGCATTAACGTCAATATTATTACCTGGTGAAAAGTAGACAGATTTTATTTCACGCTGCAGATTTGCGACCGTCGAGGTCAGGTCGGCGAATCCGCCCGGCTGGTACACTCGCATGTTATTTCCGATCTCGCCGTTGGCGATAATTTGCAGCTCTGATGCGTTGTGTCGTCCGACGCCGACGCAGAATATTGTGACGTCCTGGAAACACGCCTGACGATAAATTGCTGATTGCCAATCTCCGCGGCTCGCGACATGGACTTCTTATGCAAAGGCACGACTATCCCGGTGCCGCTGTTTTTGGAACTCCCCGATATCGACCCGCGATACGAGTTTATTGCTGATGTTCTGCTGATCGGTACATCTTCATAGTCATTGAAGAGTTGCTAAAGCAAAAGTAAACATGCCACAAGGTTTCGTGACACCCCGGCATTATACGGAAAGTGTTGCCGATTTCCGCTTGTCTCTTACATGACCAAGGAGCCGTAATTTAGAGCTGAAAGCGTACTGCTTGTTTACCGCGGGTAGAACGTTTCGAATGCAATGCTAATCTCGCTTCAATATCAGCAGTTATGCTTTTTTATGTCCTAATCTAATTAGAAACAACGTAGTCCAGCCTATGACAGCTTTGGAAGAACTTTCAAACCATGCTGCTAGTTAGCGGATATAATTGGGTTTAGGCCAGTGGTTCTTAAACTGGGTTCGATCGATCCCCTAGGGTTCGACGGAGTCGTTTCAAGGGTTCGACGAAGGTCATCTGAAACATGTAAGCCATTTTTACTTTCTGTTATATTGGGCAAAAATGGGTTTCGACAAAAGCTAGGAAAACTACGTAAGGGTTCGGTGTGTTTGTAAAGTTTAACAACCACTGGTTTAGGCTGCTTTTGAAAACATTTTACTTGCAGTAGCTTGCATGTCCTGGTCCAGCATTTCAAATTATTCGGAAAATTTTTGTAAAAAAGCAAAGAATTGCTAGTTGGATATTGAAGAGCAATTAAATGCACGGTGCAAGCTCTCGTGAATTAAAGTCTTCGTACCCATTCGCAGCCACGATATCAACAGCTTTTATGCTGACATCCGCATAAAAATCGGTTTCGTTCATTAAAATAAGAGCGTTGTACAACCTAACTACCACCATAGCACGTTTCCATCACAGCACTCACATTGCTCCTGGCTCTGGCGGCGGAGTAAGCAACATCATCAGCAGAACTACTGTCGGTGAGCAGGACGAGGATTTTGTTCGTTCCGGGCGATGATGAGATGAAGTCTTCGCTTAATGTTTTGTTAATTGCTGCTCCTGTGTAGGTTGTATAGCCCTGTTGTAGTTAGTACGCCACTGTAGTTATCGCTACCACCTTGCAGCGGTCCAATGCTGTGCAAGCCACTGCCTCACAATAACACGTTGGACATGTCAGACAAATCACAATACGGTTGGTAATGTACAGATTAGTGGGAGCTTTTAGTGAACCGCTCTAGTTTTTCCAAAACGCAGCAGCATGAATTGCTAGATTTATTTTGTTCTGCGTGTGTGTGAACGTTTTGTTGAAAAGAAATTGCAGTGGCATTTAATAAAAAAGTTGCCTACGAAATTTTGGGACACAATCTATGTTCTTGGTCCGAGCAAAAAACTTTACTTCGGATCGGAAGCAACAATTCCCCAGCCAGTATGTCCGCTGTGCACGATGCGGTGCCGCTGTCAGCAATGTGCGATCGTGCCACAGGGAACCGAAGTGTTTACAAACATTGTACGACAAACCTGACCCGCTCAAACTGTCAGTTGCAGGGTGTAAGCTGAAACATCAGCAAACATACGCGTTCGCATCGTGATCAGCCGACAGCTAATCTTTAAGTTTGTGACAGTAATCTCTATGAGAAAAGACACAAAATTCAGCCAAGCCCAAGCTGATGCCGCGGTGCTCGCCACACAATCACGTGCTAGGAAATTGCGCAAGCTGGCGCAAAACTGTTTTAAGTGAAAACAGCTGATAGTTGCACGCCTGTCGCAGCTCGCAGCTGGCGAACACCCCGAAGATTTGAATTTTCCTGAGACTAACTTTGTATTCTTCCCTTATGGCGAAATTTGAAAACGGCGTGAGCAAATAGGGAGCTCATACGCTTGTTCATAGGCGTAGCCAGGGGGGGCCAAAGAGGCCATGGCCCCCCAAAATTTTTAAAAAATATAGTAATTTTGTGCTTTGAGAAGCGTTTTTCTAAGCAAAATAGTGTTATTCGCCTAAAATAAAACATTTTGGCCCCCCAAATTTTTGGGCTGGCTACGCCACTGCGCTTGTTCAACGAACTCAGATAGAAGATTTGTTGAGATTATTCAGGAGGCGACAAATCAACGGTGATGTCCCTGATTGTTATGTCAAGAGCTGCAATATGAACTGCACGCATGGATGATTGCAAGTACTGCTCTGTGATTTAAGAAAACCAATCTAAAATGGTCCTGTGTTGACCGACGTATAGGTTTTACTGGTGGCAAGAAAATAATCAAAACTAGGAGGTTTATTCACCGCGTGAAGAGAAGTGGTCGCCTCCTTTTTTTGCAAAGTGGTCGTCTCCTTTTTTTGCATGCGCAAGAAACTCAACTCCGAAAAACAAGACAAATAGCGCATTGCGTGGTGAGAAAAGTCGTCGCGACCTTAGAAAACCTGTATCACTTCCACATGTCTAATAGAAAAAAACCTTATCTTGTTTTCAAACTGTCAAAGCGAATAGTGACGAACGTGTTAGTCAAGTGCTTTGAACTGTAAGCGCGGAAATTTCCGCCAAGTACCTTGTGAAATGAATATTGCGCGCCACAGGGACTTTGTCAACAATCTTTGAAAGTGCAGGTAAGTCCTCGTCATGGAAACGGGTTCGTACTTGAAGATGATCGTTTACGTCACGACAACCAAAACAGTTGTTTTTTTAAACCAATCCATAGTAACATCGAGTGTTTCAGCTTTCTGAGCATATGAAATTTTTTGACTCTGTACAAAAAGCTACGTCACAAGAGGGAAAGCTTGTCACGTGAGTCGAGAAAACTTTCATCTCGAAAACGCAACTTTTCTTGACCATTGAAAGAACTTAAAGCCGGAAGAATGTGACGGAAATGACTAAAAAAGAAAACTAAAAAAAATTTATAATCTTATGCACTGCGGTTGTAACCGAAAACATCAAAATTAAAGTCTTAGAATAAGAAACATTGCAGATTCCCTGTAAACTCAAGTGCGTCGTGTTTATTTCGAAATCGATTTCTGCACTTTGCGTAGCTGCCAAAAAATCTGTTGGACGTTTTTCTTTTATGCTAGAGTGTTTTGGGGAATAAAGAAAATTTGTTGTCAGTTCCACAATCAAGTGGTCATGCAGCAGATACAACAATGCTTTAAAAACAAGCGACATGCAATCATAAAAAGTTAGGTTTGCTTCACGTGCGTAACATCAGAAAATGGCTGGTGAAAGTGAACCACACAATTGCAGACACTTTTACATTCGTGTAAACCAGTGGACTCCAAACTTTTTTGTCCGAGGTCCACATAAGCTCTTAATTGCACAAATGTTCGACGGGCGTCTTACATTCTTCAACAACAACTTTTTCGTAAATATTTTTTTAGTCATTATTCACACAGTTCAGTGGTAGAGTGTCCGCTTTCCAATTGGAAGGTTGGTTGTTCGATCCATAGTAACTGAGTGACTCGCCGAAGCGCTCCTTGAACAAGAGCGTTCACCGCAACCGCCCAGACAAAAAGCATTATTCAGGCTTCGGCTTGCCGTCAGTGGTCGTTAAATAAATCAGTCGTATTGCATGCGATCAATACGATAAGTTATTGTTAAAATACGTAAGAAACATTGAGTACTTGAGTACTTGTTGTTGTGTTCGTGAAAACCACGTCATCAGTAAAATATAAAAAATGTGCAGCAGTCAAAGTGAAACATGTGCCAAGTTCATACCAGAAAAAGTTGAAAAAGGTTACAAATATATCATACGAAAAAGTACACATCGCTCAGTACCTGATGCCTCACCGCAACAAAACTACTCAATCTGTTTTGGCAAAACCGATGGAACGCAGCCACCAGCTCCGACCAGTCTCACATACCATTAATGTGATTCGATCCACTTTTCTTTCAAAGCATTCGAAGCTGCGGCACTCTCCAAGAGAAATTTCCGTTCTTAAATATTTTTGGTCTCGCAGAGGTCGATGTCTGTACCAGTGAGAGTATTGCACCACCCCGATGTTCACGAATTCTTGTTGAAATAGACACAATTCACATTAGAATTCTTACGACGAAGCCGCTTTTTTCTGGTACTAGAAGTAAAATGACGGAGAAAAGAGCCATGTTTTTGCGGTACCTCCATCGCCTCCACAACACCTTAAAAATTTAACTGAAAATTTCTTGAATAGATCAATTTTGGTAGGAAGCTCTTATTTGCATCAAGTACTCTAAAGGCAATGTACGCAATCCCTACTCTACCGACAATTCTGCAGAAAGTTATTCATCTTACCGTTCGATATATTGAAAGCTGCAGCAACTTGCTTAATCCATTTCTTGATGTATTTTAGGTTATCCAACCCTGTCGACCGCACCGATCCAGAACCATCGAATAGAAAGATAAGGTCAACGGGAACAGAAGAGACTGCCAAAAAATTTTATATCAAACAGACCTCGTAGAAAACTGATGAAAAACCTGCCCGCTAGAAAGAGCTTACGACGATTATCCTGCTACAAATCGGTTGGACAAGTTGCGCGAATATTATCCCAAATCCATTCAAACGACTTAAAAAGTTACACAATGCATCCCCCACTTCATCTCAGTGCCCCTTTTACTGAAACGGCACATATTAACTCCACGTCAGCTTAATAGACACCATGTTACTATACCTTAAGGAAGAACATGATATGCACAAATAAAAGAAGCAAGCTTTTGTATAATCCAGGTTTGGACATGTTTTCTTAACCTACCGCTGACAATAGGTCTCCATGGTGGCGTTACAAGTCCTCTCGACCATTCGAACGGAGACTTTGTCGTCGAAGACGGAATAGGTCTTTGATCTTCATTGCCGATGACTGTCAACGGTGCTTTGGTATAAGCAGAACGAGATATCGTTCTTGCGCTTGCGTGTAAAATCGGGAAGAAAATCCAAAACCAGCAAACAGAGTTATTTCGCGGATGCATCTCTCAAAACACACTGCATGAGGCTGAAAAAGTCAAGTGAAAGTTTCCTTAGAAAATACAATTTTTTTAGCAAAAGCCGCGGATGAGCTGCTTTTTTATCGTCAAAGAATTGCCGCGATAAATAAAAGCAGCGCTCCACGTTGCTAAAGTTGGATAAACAAAGGCTTTCCATGGTCAAGTTTTCCAGGTTTGGGTTTTTGAAACCTGGACGCGTCAACGCATCACAAACCAGGTTTTTTGGCGCCTATGGCGAACACCTGCATACTAAAGGCAGGAATACCACTACACGGTATCCAAACCAGGCAATGCGTCTCCAGCCATAATAGTAACGCATTCGAATCAAACCAATTACTTTTCGTATTGCAAACTTTCGAAGGTTGGAAGACACAGATGAAGATTGCACCTTCAAAACAAGCCACATAAAAGATCGGCAATTGCGTTCCGCCTTTCACGCGAGTCTTATAGCGGCGACGCCATAAATTTCTGTTTGTCTGCAAGATGGAAGCATCCATTACACAGTCCACAATAGTGAGCCTTGTGCTGCGCACGCGGCTTTGGTACGCAAGGTCTGCAACTTTCCACCCCGGTCAGCATTTTCACATGTTTCAGTTTAGCTTACTATTCCAATGGAATTGACTCAGCGCAGTCACGCGAAAGACGGCTTGGCTAGGCTGGAGTGAAATAGACGGCTGAAGCGACAACTTCCATGGGACGAATCACAGCTCAAATGAGCAGTGAAGTTTGTTTCGAATTTTTCGCGAGTATAACAGAGATGGCGAACGAGGTTCGTACACGTTTTGAAAGTCGTGGTAGTTTTTGCCACTTCTTTGATCTTTATAAAAAGTTTTTTAAAGCGCTGGTTTCTTTCCTGTCTTTATCTGACAAAGAAAAAAATACATTCTCCCACAGAGACAAATATGTTTCTTTTGTTATTATCCTTTAAAAAACTCACGCATGTTTTAAGAATTCAACTGCATTATATAAACCATAGATCCAAGAGGTTATTCGATCTCTGCACAATTTGAGCAGAAAATCGACGTATGCGATTACATAATATACAGAAACAGGATGCGAGTGATCTTATCTGTTTGTTTTGAAATCGAACTCCTATTCTCTGATCATAGATTCATTGATTACAGGAGGATGGTTTCCGAAATGAATTCAAAACAAGAATAAAAATGCTGAAAATCGGATGTTAAACTTTATAACAATAAAGTTTTGATTGCAAGACTTGGGGCCGAGTATATCAGTCCACTTTTGTTGTTTTGTTAAAAAAACTAATGAAATATAATTGCAGTGTTTTTTAAGGCGTTTTGAGGGACCCAAACGGTCTCTCAAATTTTTCCAACGGTCTCTCAAAATAAAATAGGACCTCACGGCACAACTACCACCAAATACACTAAAATCTCGTTTTGTTATAAATATCTCGGTAACCAGATGAAACAGTTGCGGTCTTTCAAAACGTCTCAACGATCACCAGCGCCAAACCTTAAATAAGACCTTGTACTTGTTCAAGTACAGAGCTTATTGTAGTAGTCCGCATAATTAAATGTCTTGGTTGATGTCAGAGTTAAGTGTTTATCGGAAATTTCGCAGCAAACACAATTTCCACCGGATTCTGATTAATTCGGGCGACAACAGCGAATTAACCTCGATCGTAATATTTCTGAGTGTGCTTCCGTAGAAACGGAAGCGTCCGTCTGACAACTTCGCAGTGTCAAATGGTTTTGACATTAAAACTTAGCTCAAATTGTCTGAAAAATAGCATAGTATTGAATTGCGTTATGTCTAACAGTACGCGCTATCTTGCTTTTCGGAGTACGCACGCGTTGGATTAATGGTTGACACTCAGAAGCTCGTGTAGCTTCTTTATTCTTCAGATAAAGAACAGGAGAATTCATCGAGAGGAGAACGAATGGCATTTATAGAGTTTATATATTCCTGGTGCTAGCGTGAACGCTTCCTTGCTATGCTTGAACTGATGAAATTATTATCAGGCTGAAAAAAACTTTTAAGCTATCTTTGCCACGACTGTGCCACGGACACCATGACTGAGAAACACTAAGCAAAAGAAAACGCCAATACATTTATCATGCTTGGTTAGAAAAAAACACTCCACTTTCGGCTGAACATTTTTCACGACGCTTTGCAATCAAAACATCCCTGGCTTGCTGTGGTTGGACATTACACTGAGCTTTCTTTAAAATTCCGTCTAAGTTCCACGCTTCCCTCATTGCTACAGTATTAGCTCCTACACAGTGCATCTTGTGTACATATGTTCAAGCTGAATGAAACCCGCTCGTTCCATGCAACAGCGCATCTGTGTCAAAGTTCTCGATGCTTCTACTGCAAAAACCTTTTGAATATCGAAAGAAAAAAGTTGCAAACTCGGAGCGCGTGTCTGAACTCAGCCTTAAGTTGCATCACTCTCCCTCAATATGCATGAAGAGCACATGCACTCATCCTTGCGCCACACTGATCAGAGAGACATTAATTATTTTATGCAGCTCAAAATGTTTTTCGCCGTAAGTTTCGATAGAACGTCCTCGTTACTAAAGCACCTGCGTTGCTATCAATTCCACTGATGGCTGTACTGCGATGAAGTGACGCAGGCATCGAGCTCGCTTTGCTTTACCAACGCTTGCGACAACCTCCCTATTGTTTGGACAGAGCATAACACTGCAATGGCGATACACACCCTCTGTCGCGAGGAGCGTTTTGCCAGTAAAACCTCGTTTTCGCGAAGTTTGCCGTGGGCAACGATTGGTAGAATTTTGACGTAACAAGTGAAAGCTGCAGACGTTGGCGTTGGTACGCAATTGGCGTCTGTTTGCGGCAGCTTACTTGCGTGGCACTCACTGAAAAGCAAAACAACTGCTCGCGTGGGTTGACAGCCGGCAGCTCAAAATCATTACGCATTCAGGCACTGCCTGTGAAATGGTATGAGAATAGCCACTAAGTGTTAAATGTTTGACCAGATAATTTCACTAATCAAGCCTTGCGTGGGTTAACATACAAGGAATGAGCAAAATGTTCTTTACGGGGTTTTGTGAGACCCGCAGAAGCTTATATCAAATTATAAGATAATTAATTAATTGTTTTTTTCATCAACCACGCTGTCTGTATGTTGCATCATTTTGGAGCTCACCACTCAATCTTAGCCCTTTGATTTTCACTGCCCACTTATATCAGACCTTTCCTTAAAATAATGTACTCACCGCTGTTTAATTTCATCATAATCAAAACGTTCTAAATTTCGTTGCTTAAGCCAGCATTCAAGAAACAAACCACGTTTGCCATGCAGTGTGAAAATCACAATCATTGTAAGAAATATTATAGGAAAATTGTAATTTTCCTGTATTTCTCTCTCTCAACTGCGCTGCGAACACAGAGCTCGATGGTACTTGAAGTGAGGTGCCCTAGAAGCAGTGATTAAATTTTTACGTGGCATCAGGGGTGTACCGAGGTTAGATGGCGCCCGGAGCAAGAAGCAAGTTTGGCACCCCTGGAAACAACTGTACTGTATTGTAAGAAAGTATATGCATGTTGAAGAAGGTACTTACGACTTTTGGGGACTTTTTGGCGCCCCTCCAGTGATTTGGCGCCTTTAACATTGTACCCCCTGCCCCCATCGGTACTTTCCTACGTGGCATCAGTGCAAACCATGGAAAAGATTTCTACTGTGAAAACAGGACTTATTCAACAGCGGTCGCGGTTGACTACGCACGTTACGTCACACTTGTATTGCCGACAGCGCTGCTCACGTTAACAAAGTTGTTGATGGAGCGTTCTTCCGAGCAATCTTTGCGGCGTCCTCTATTGCTTATTCAAGTACTCACGACGACTGCAACGTTTTCTTACTCAATGTTATATAATTCTGCAGCGTGGTTGTCTTAGAGCAGCACCAACCACCCCTAAATCCATGACCAGGAGGCTTCCCCACTTTAGACGGCTACGCACCACAAACCTATGTTTTTTGGTGAAAGACAACGAGCATGGGCGTCGGAAGGATTTTTCCAGGGGGAGGCCAGTAGGGGATTTTCCTAAAATTCTTTCCGGGGGGGCCAAACGTGGTGAAATTTGGTTTCTACCCCTCGAAAGTGAAAAAACAACCTTTTTTGCTAATAATTTCAAAATCCAAGGGGGCCAAGGCCCCCCTGCCCCCCTTCCGACGCCCATGAGTCGGCGAGTCTCTAGAAAGTATTTATAAAATTATTAAGGTTTTTGTAAGTCCAACCAAAATTTTAATACCTCTCCTCTTTGCGGCAATTTGTGTAGAAAGAAAAAAAAGGTCTCATTGCGAGTTTTGTTGGGGGACGCAACATGTCGGAACGGGCCTTGACACTCTAAAAGTACGCTTGCAGCTTGAAAGCAATCGGCTGGAACAATCTTGACTGCTGAAAAGCTTTTTCATCCAAAAATCACTGAGCGTACGTTTCCCAGTTTAGGGCAACACAAGCAGTAGTTACGTACGCAGAACTCTCGTTTGTGTAGCCTTTTTGGATATGAGAGGCGACTCAGTTGTTTTTCTCAAGGTCCTAAAGCAGTGGTTTTTAACCTTTTTTTTTACCATGCTTCCCTTAAGTACTTGCCCTTTGTTTCAAGCCAAACNGGCTNTAAATAAGTTGTAAAAGCAAAATTTGGTAAATTTGTTGATCAAATGTGCAATGTTGTGCAGCGCTTAAGGGCTCACGCTCCCTGGGAATTTATTGATGTCCTCCTGGGGGGGGCGCCACCTGGTTAAGAACCACTGAACCCGAAGCCATTTACTATTATTGATATTGGGAAATCTCATGTCTTTTAGGCGATTTATAGGTCGAAGGATGGCACAGCCGAAGATGAAGTGGCGGGCTGTTTGCTCCTCGTCGCAACAGACGCATCTCGCTGAGTCTTTAAGTCCCCAACGCAGGGCCGGCCTTTAGCCGATTGGACCGATTACTTTCAATCGGGTCACGCGCCAAAGGGGCCCCCGCGCTGTGCCTAATAGCTTACGAAAACGTGTTCTTTCAATCGAAGCTACTTGTTTTTTTGGTTATGTGTTGCCTAGTTTTTTCAGTAGCACCTAATTACCGCCGAGAGGGCTTAACTTTTGAAGCTGTTTTATGTTGTGGTTATAAGTGTTTTGTATTTGGCAGATCAAGTTTCAGTACTTGCTGCAAAATACCGTTCGATAGCAGGGCCCCGACAAGGTGGAGTCGGGGCGCCTCGGGGCGGAATTTTTCGGGGGGAGGCACTTTCTCTCAGCTTACATGTGAATCGTGCTAGTGACCATCAGATGTGGAAGGTGGTGGTAGTGGTGGTGGGGGGCGGCACTTTTCGACTCGCCCCGGGGGGGTCACTTCCCCATGTCGGTTCCCTGTTCGATAGTTATTGTTGTTTCAACCGTCACTGCTGCTCGTCTTCTGAAGGTTAATCTTATTTGGTAATTGCAAATGTGTGCTGCTTAAATCGGTCTTATGCATTTTCCCTCTCGTACAGATCTGAGGCAACCTAACAATGGCGACAACTTTTGAAATAAACCTAGTTTTAATTGGAAGAGAAAAGTTCGTCAACGAATATTAACAGTAAAGCCGCGTGCAAAGAAACAATAGTGACAGTTAGGTTTGAGGGAAGTGAGCCTAATGATGATCTTATGGCGGTGTTTCTTAAACTGGGTTCGATCGAACCCCTATGGTTCGACGGAGCCGTTTCAGTGGTTCGACGAAAGTCACCTGAAACAGGGACTACTGTATAATTAAATATAAACTGCTGATGATTTCGTTTCAGGTTTAACTTTGTGTTATATATATTGGCAAAATGGGGTTCGACAAAAGCTTGGAAAACTACGTAAGGGTTCGGCGTATCTGTAAAGTTCAAGAACCAGAGTCTTATGGTAAATGTTGCGTCATGAAGATCTACCGAAACAAGGATTGTGGCATCAATCTCACACAGTTCGGCGTCGTAGTTTCTGAGATACAGCCTAACAAAGTAGAAGTTGCAAAAAAGGTGGAAAGGTGGGTGACTTTCCTGGAAGCTTTTGAGGCTACTAAAGTACTTGCCTGTTTTGAAAAAATTCTAAATAGTAGGTTTACAGTTGTTGGAAATCTGCAATTATATATTTCTTTCGTGTCAGAAGAGAAAAACATTTTTTAACTTTTCCTATATATTGAAAACCCGCTCTAACAAGTGGTTTATGCTCTTAACCATCGCTCTATTAAGTGGGTTTCACTGTGACCATTATCTAAGTGTAAAGCATATAATGATAGGAAAGTGTTATACAGTCCCGTCGCCACGGGGGGGCTTTGGTGGGCTTAGCCCCCCCAAACAAAGCTCCAAGCCCCCCCAAATTTAAACGTGAAGCACTATAAATAAGAGGAGTTTTGGTTAATTTTATAATGTCAAGCCCCCCCAAACAAACGCAAGACCCTGCCGCAGAACTGCAAAGCCCCCTATTAAAAACTTTCTGGCGGGGGTTCTGGTGTTATATTGTGCTATTTTTTGGTTTTAACAGTTTAATATGGATTATTTGCTTCTAGAATATGTGTTTGTGTAACTAAGCTAAATACCACCATGAGTCAAAGAACAAAAGACGTAGGCCGAAAATATTTAATTGGCAGTCGAAAGATGACTAAAGCTAAAACAAAAATGACCGCAGCAGAAAAAGAGAAAGGTGCTTTGGAGTTGGCGGCAAGTATTTTAACAGAACTACCTCAGAAAATGCTGGTAGTTTTTTTCTGGTAGTCAGAAAATGCTGGTAGCTGGTAGAAAAAAACTCTAGAATAGCCATACCACAGTGAAGATGGAGACGACGTAAGCAGCCAGCCTGATGACGCGCCCAAGTAATCAAAGTGAAAGTTTATGTGCGGGACGCGGGTTAAGCCATTTCGAAAATCTTGAGTTTCACAAAAATAGAAGTTCGTTGGCATCTGTTGTTTTGCGAGCACGAAAATTAAAAAAACACAGCTTTCTACGTTTGACTGCAAAAGCGTACTGCCAAATGGTACGTCGGCGGTCGCCAAGCGGTACGTCGGCGGTACGTCGGCGGTCGCCCATGACTGGTGTACTCGGCATGGAAAAATAATCTTTGACTTCTACTGCAAACTTTTTAGCTCTGGGTGTGCAGTCGCGCGACGAACAGCACCTCTTCTTTAGAGGTATTGAATGTAGCAACTCATGGATTTACTGGGTGCAAGCGCGTTTAAGTCTGATGGAGAGGTGAAACTGGAGGCACGCCCACCGACCTCCCTAGCTTTGCGTCACTCTTTTCGCTTTTTTAAATCACCGATTTCTATCATTGTGACTTCATTCTCCCCTCAACCCCTCAGAAATTTCACGGCACTGAGTGAGGCCCCGCAAAAATGCTTCCAATCGGATCGGACCTGGGGTTGCCAGATGGCCGGTATTTCACCGGCCTGGCCGGTATTTTACTACTAATTTAGCAGAGGTCGGTAAATGGCCGGTATTTTACAAATCAGTGCCCGAAGCCGGTATTTTGAAAATAGATAATATGTCGTAACTTTGAAAAGAACAAAAGCCAAATCTCTCGAATTATAATGACTCCAGTAGTGAATCTTGTCAGTTCCTTCAGGGAAGTTTGTATGCTGCTGTTGACGCAATCCTTGGCGCGATTGTCGCGTCCCACACACATCGAAATGTAATGAGCCAGCCAAAATACGGGCAAGTTAATTGTGGCTTAACAATACTCATTGTCTCTGTTTTCCCTGTGCCGCTTACGAATTGCGACACAGCTTAAATCTGGCACTGTTGACAAAATGGCCGGTATTTTTAAAAAACGCATCTGGCAACTCTGATCGGACCCCGCTTAGACCGGCCCTGCCCCAACAGTGCGTGTTTGCATCGAAGTGGTCAACTCCACATCTAAATATGTTTAGTGTTAGCCAGATTATTACCCTGTTTAGTGTTACCCAGTCCTCTAGGCAGCTCCGAACCAAGTGGGAGGCTGGCAGTGGGTTTGTGTAGTTGCCAGTCGTCCTACCATTTGCCGTTGTGCAACGTGGCACCCCACGTAGAGACTCAAAGGTTATAACTGAAGCGCATTATGGATTTATTATGCTTGAAAAGAAACTCAATTTTAGTTTTCTTACCTTCGTGTAACTGTCGCTCGTAACGTTCAAGAGGAGCATAACAGCAATCGACGTATGTTTATGGATTGGTGTTCATAAACATTCCATTTTAGAAAGATTTCCTCCAGCAGAAAAAATAATCAAAACGAAAAAATGCTAAAGGGTAACCACGTAAAGTGAAAAAAGCGCGAAAATTTCTCATCACATCAATGGTCCGCTTCGTATAGTTTAGACATGTGCAGCTAAATCTATTTTTACAGTTCTTATGGGTGATGGCTGTACATATTTGATTCATAGGAAAAGTATGTTGTACAGCACTACAGGCAGGTCAAATTTTTGAGCCTATGACTGACATTTTCATGAGATTGCAATAGGCGCCCATTTTCAGCTTGGCACCAGGCATAGAAACTTCAAGATTTCACTTTGCTGCTGTTTGCGCCAACGCCACCATGCGACCAATCAAACAGCGCTCAGCTAAATTTTTAAAAACATCGGTGCGGGTGGACTTCCCGTTTGCTGTGTCAGCATCGTAGTGTGTTTAGCGCATATCTTTTTTCCTTGTCTTTCGAATTAAACAACGGCACGTTGACGAATCAACCTGAGGTATTGAGAAACGCCGCCGGCGGTGCTGCAGGGTGTGGAAACGTGCAGTTGCAATTGGAGAGCGCGCGTGAAGCGCAAATACTGGCAACATCGCACCAATAAATCACCTTGCGAAAGCTTGCTTTTGACGTTTCGCGTGTGACGGAAAGAGCGCATATCGATTGCTGTTGTCAAAACCTACAGATACGAACGTTGATTTTATCAAGTTTAACGACCTGTTTGCCATGGCGCACTGACTGAAAAGGTACAATTTGAAATGTTTTGTTTCCTGAAAACCTCGTCCGTCCTGGTTAACTTTATATTTTTGCTTTTTTCCTTTTTTTCAATCAGTTATGAGCTCCATTTCATCCGATCTTTCACATGCCGATGGAAAAGAAAACAGCTTTCTTCGCCTCGAAGATTGGCTGTTTGTGGAGCGAAATTCAGCAGTTCATGACTTCCGAAAAAACGTCAAACTCATTCAGAACAAAACCAACCTCAAACACGGATGTAGCCATTTGTTTCATGAAGGGGTACAAAAAATGTCGCACTCAGATCTTGTGACAAGATTGCTTCAACAGAAAATCTTGTTTTCCACGTAGGTCTGGGGAAACAGTTTCATGTCGGATTTTTCTCCACAAAAATGGTATCCGCTGGGACCAGCGAAAAAAGATGTTATCGTGGCTAAAATCCACGGGCCAAAATATGTTGAGCACTGGCAACCCTTTGAGTGGGTTACAGGACAGAAAAAGCTTTGGTAAAGCAAGCACATTGCTGTAGATTCTCACAAGATATATGCGAAACACCTGCTTAAAGTTTTAATTTCAGGTCAAATGGCACAGGGAACAACAAATGCCTTTAATGTTTTTTTACTACAATGGCACTTGGACGATCAACGTCTGTGATCAACAAAAGTGCTTTTAAGGTCTAGTTTTTTTAGCTTTTTAAGCCGATTCTTTCCGCTTGAATGCCTTGTGAATAGACGAGATTGCGCAGAATAAACTAAACTTTGCGGCTCGGTGCCCGAGACCCAACGCAATGTCGACAGGGCTATTGTCATTTTAAATAGAGAATAGAGTTTACGGATAAGGCGGAAAGTTCTGTTTTGTCAAACAGCGCGTTATTATGATCGTAAAACTAGTGGACACTTACGCTTTGATCGCATTTGCAGTTTCTCGTTCAAGCAGCAGATTTGAAGGATGAATAACGAAAACGCTGCAGTTTAGTCAATTTCTGTGGAAAGTCTGGCTTGTTTCACAAAATATTTTTCAACTGGTCTGCGAATCCTGCACATTTTCTCTTATTTTTGGTAAATTTAAAAGAGGCTTTTTCTATGTGCTCTTCCAGTTCCGTAAGTTTACTCTATACCTGTAGATTTTTGTTGCAGTTTATAGCCAAGGCTTTGATGTTGCGCTGATAACATAGGTAGGGTTTCTGAGGTAATCAGGCAAACATGAGTGAAGTAGAAAGAGCAAGCTTTAGATGGCTGGACTCAGTTGGCCAAGCAAGGCCTTCAAAACTTTCAACGCAAGAATTACGTGAAGATTGCGAAGACCGGGAAGAGTGCTTAGAAGTGAGAAAAGAATCTCGGCCAACTCGGCTCGATTCGACCGACCGCTTATTGTTAGAGGAAGATCCCGAGAAACACACTTTCGCTCCATTTCTGAGCAACAGCGACGGCGCGAAATACGTGAAAGAGCAAACACTGTTCAGCGCCGCGAGATCAACGTTACGTGACCGGAGACAGTCGCAGGTCGGTCCGATCTTTTTGGGGGGACACTTTCTTCACAACAGTGAAATCAGGCAGACCCCTCAGCACGAAGTGGGATGTGCCTACGAAGCCTCGAATCCCGGCGAGGCGACGTCGTTCGCTGCGTCACAGTATTTGCTTTTCCCGCCCTTGGCTCACGGGACAGAAGCAGCTCAAGCTGCCACTTTGAGTGAGAGCGGAGCAATGAAGAAATCTGCTTCGTTCGCCACTTTGAATGAAGCGACAGCGACTGGTTCTGAACGTGAGAGTCAAGCATCGAAATGCGAACAGTGGCCCGGGCGCTTAAATCGAAGGAGGTCATTTTCTACGCAGTCGGGAAACTTGGAACGCCTTGCCTATGACTGTTTTCGCTTCAGCGGAAGAGAAACTGGTACTGCCCGAAGCAAACCGCTTAAACGCGCTACAGTTGGTTTTCCACTTCAGCACGCTTCAGTCAATCATTTGAAGTCGTCATCAGTGACGACGTCAAATACACGAAGGACAATCCAGCCATGCCTACAAACCAGAGCATCATCGCACGCAATGCAAAGCGGTTATCCTTTGCGAGCAAGATTTGTTTCTCAAATTGATGACCACAGGTGAATTGCTTCAGAGGCGTTTTCCCTTCTAAGCAAACATGGCAATAGCACAGCCAGAATCAGGACGAAGAGGCTATGCCCTCCACGAAACAAATTTTCCAAGGAGTTTACTGGTGCTTTATATAAATTTTCAAGTGTTACAAAATAATCGGAACGACTCAAGACGTCTTTAGTGATTGACGACGTCATTGATGACTGGCCCCTCCTGAACAAAATTCTTAGTTGCGCTACTGAAACATTGTCCTCTTTGTATGAGTCAATGAAGTCATACACAAAATTGTAGGGTTGTTCACATAAATTCGGTCGTATTCTTATGATAAAACTGCGCAAAATCATATTGGAATTTACTACCCTTAGCTGAAGACAAAAAATTATTTGGGTTAATAGAAACATTGAAACAATCTTAAATCTCTTGTTTTCACAGATTAAAAGAAATGAATACTATAAATTTTATAGAGGGAGTCACGCATTCTCTTGACAATTGAGAAATATATTTTTCTATGTTGTTCTTAGCAAAGACTTAACGCGTTAGCAGGTTTCCTGTTTCAACATGAGTCTTAGTTGGAAAAGTGTTATTCAATAAAAATGATTTCATTTGAATAAGAGGTGATGATGTCTACCTAGAAGGAGAAATCTATACTCTGGTAAGATCTTCGTGTCTGATTCTTAGCTGTGAAAAGATTCCTTTCGATAGACGGTATTCAATAGCAGATTACATTTTCTCGAAAACATCGTCAGCCTGAGGTACAAATATTCATCATTAATGCTGAAGGCTTCCATGAAATTTTGGCATCAATTCAAAATTAATTCCACCGTCAGGTGTGCTTCTTTCACTAGATTTAAACTCGCTAGTTTGCAGATTGCTACAGCGGAGATTGAGAGTTGGATACACTGCAAATGAGGTTGTTCTGCATATCCAAAAGAGAAAATTTTTTCGAGAGAAGATTCGTAAAAGGAAGGTAACCACTTTGGAATTTACATGGTAATGCTGAAGTTCATGCCATAATATTTGTCGACCATTGTGTGTTAGAGAGTTTTTTACACCCTCCAAGCTTGTATCCACCAATGGAAGTTTGACATTTTCTAGGCACTGCTGTGGACAATAGCCAGTACTTTATTTCAAACAATTTCAGAAAGTTTCGAATGGGACAAAAACGTTTTTAGTGGGGATTTAAATACAGTAAGAGTGAAGGACACTTTTCAAAATGTTAGGTGGATAAGGTTAAATCCTGAAAATATTTAATCAATGTTTGCCATTTTTTCCGCAAAATGACTACCATTCTTTCACGCCAATCCATGTTGCGCATAAAAGTACTAGAACAGCGTGAACAGTTATTTTAACTGAAAACCTACGTCTGCTATAGCTGAAACTTAAGGCTGCTTACGAAAAACAGCCACACGCTTGGTTGTTTGTGCAGAGTTAGTGCATACTTGATCTTTCAAATGATCGAAAAGTAATAACTTTTATCTCTTATTTTTTTCAATTATCGAAATTTGCAAGAAAGCTTGCCTTTTCTTGCTACGCGCATAAATTTCCAATCAACTGAAGTTTCTTTCATTTTCCTGCATGGTCGTGTTTGTTAGAAATATTTAAATCTTTTAGATATGATGCCATCGCACCACGCTCGAGCCTGTGATGAGATTTTGAATGGCTGACAGAGAGCACTAAGTTTTTGCGTTGAGGAAAGGGGATATTTTGGATAATTCTATCGGGTTACGCAGTGGTAGCGGGGTTTTCCGGAAGGCCGCCCAGGGCCGTTAAATAGGAAAATGGACACATTGGGAAAATAAGACGTGGACCAAATAACCGTCCGGGCTGTCATACGGCAGTTGCATATTGCCTGTGTCTGAACAACTACACATGCACACGTTTTGTTCTAGTGGTTTCAAATATAGTGGGTCTTCAATATCCATTGAAAAGGTGATCTGGGCCACGATGAAAAAAGTTTGCCGACCGCTGGTGTAAGTGACAACTACAAATAGTGTTCAAACTCAGTACGGTATAACGTTGGACGTACCGTGTAAGGTGACAGGTACAAATACCGGTACGGTAGTATTCAACTCAAATATTAGCACCAGATAAACGCCCACCTAAAATAAGCGCCCATGAGCGGACTAAAGACAAGGCGGCCTTCCGGTAAACCCCGGTAATATGCTTTTCCCTTGACACTCTTATCAAAAACTAGTCCACGACAGTGATTCTGAGCAGTTGCAAACTCTCCTTCTTCCAATAATACCTGGTGTTTGGCATTTGGCAATGGGCAGCCGCTGTGATTTGCGACAAATGTCACTATGACTTAATGTCACCACTGCCACAGTGACTTGCCACCACTGCAGCAGTTATTACTAGGCATTGATTAAGAGGGGATAGGCGACGGCAGAGCATTCATGACCCCCGAAATCAGCAGGCAAACTTTCAAAGAGAGTCACACTGTTCTGTCAGTACCCAGCGAAGGGCCAGCTTCTACAAATTATACTTTTTTATATAAAATATAATATATTTTCATATTTTCAATTGTTAATATATTTATGCTTTTAAGGTTCCAACTTAGTTTATTTTACCAATAGGATGGTATTTTATTGCATGTTTCTTGTATTTTATATTGCCATATTTTATTTTGCTGCACCATACTTTATTTTGTGCAAAAGTGTGCATTGTGCATAACAGGGCCGCAAAAATGTTTAGCGGGCCTCACGTGGCACGAAAGCAGTATTTTCCCCATCCCTGCCTTAACCGGGCAAAAGCCAAAATTGACACTTTCTTTGAAACTTGTTGAAAGGACGCGAAAGACCAGCGCTTCCCAACCATTGAGCCACGATTTTCTTTCAGGATGGCCGTGGAGCATTACGTAATAATTTTTAAGGATTTAACTGAAACGTTTCTTGAAACTTATTTAATTTTCTATTGAGTTGATCTCATAATGTCCAATAAACAAGTGCTATTGTCAACGCAGGCTACGGAAGTAATAGCTTCAAAGTAGGGCGCACTTTGTAAAATGGAATCTCGCTTGTCAAAGAAAGCTACATGCCAAACACTGACATTATCATTCTTAAATGGCCGGCACCTAAACCTCGACCATCTGTAGACTCACAAGCAAGTGAAAAGTTGTCATCCTTACGCCATTTCCATCCTTGTTCGTTACAATTTTCAAAAATGTTGTCACAGCATCTGGTCAAAGTACAAAAGTTGTATGTCTCGTCTTGGGCCTATCGGCTAGGAAAAAAGATTTGCTCCGATAAGACGCCACTGCATAAATTTCACCTCACCCTGGTCTTTGCTTTTGACTCTCCGTGACTTGGAAAAGATTACATTTTCTTCAACTTTTGTGGCCTAACGTTTTTAAGTGATTTCCGTTTGCTTTGGTAAAATTTCCCATGAGAGCCAAAAACGCTATCAACACACGTTACCACAAATTTGAGAAATCGTTACCAAACTTCAACACATCATGCGCTTAAATTTGTCCCAGTTTTATATTCACTGCAATCACTAGCTGCGTTAAATTTCTTTCAAAATATCTCATGTTCCCTACGTCAGTGTCCCAATTTTTCTCCACTCAGACCCCATCTCGCACCCCCTATATGTGACTGCAATGACGACTGCAATGACAACTGCAGCGACGTATTAGCCTAAATCAATTTCTGCAAGAAAAAACTTTTGTCGCGCAACAATTTCCTCATGCCTACTTCTCCCGCACCGATTTTTCAGCCATTCGAAAAATTTCAACGGATAGCGTCCATTATTCGATTGCTGCTGCGTTGTCTGCTCAATTATCGAAGGATATCCCTCGTGTCGCACGTCAGTCAAATGTCATTCGCCATGCTGTCCAGCGACATGGTGGCAACGACGCAATATCGCAATGGATTGGAGTTCGATCCGAACGACTACCGAGCTCTGTCTGAGGTGCGTGCTGTTTGTGACGTGATAGCGTTGCAGATCGAGCGAGCGAGCGAACCACGTGACAAGACGTTCTACACGCTGCAGGTTGAGCTGTTTTAACATGAGCTGCTCTACAGGCTGGATGTTAATCAGAAGAGGGTGGACCCAACTGAAAAACACAAGCCCACGTGTTGATCAGGTCCAACACATTTCGGAAAAGCGCAACCAATAACACTGATCGCTTTTAAAAAATTGCTAAAGACAGGTGTTCTTCCAGCAGTGTGTTTTTCTGGTAATTAGAATCTCACACGTTTCGGCAAAAATCAAATTCATTCAAACTTCATTTAAAACTGCAGCATTTAAATTTTCGTGAAAGTTAAGTTTCTTGTAAAATACAACGTTTCATATTACTGCTCCCGCTAAACTTGCTTAATTTCAATTTAAATACTGTACTTTTTCCATTGAAAAAGCGTTTAGATAAATGCTTTGCCCTTTTCTGTGGTAAAAATTTGCATCGGGTTTCGAAGCTAAATAATTGTTGAGTTTTAGTTTTGAATTTTTCGATTTAGCGCACAAAATGCGTTGTGATTAACTCAAAGAAATACATAGATACACCAGTAATATTACTGTTGTGGAGCAGAATTGTTTAGTCAGGCAACGGATTGATGCTGTCCATTCTTTATGTAATTGTTACGAGGTACGTTATAAAGTTTCCGAGGAAATAGTGAGCGAAACGTGTTTTCGCTTGGATATAATCATACAACTATATTTTCATTTACCTTTTTTTCATTGGCGGATGAACAAACGCATGAAAAAGGGACGATACAAAGTTTTACCAAAAGCGTGTATTTCAGAGACCTCTGAATGACACTGTCCGGAATATCCTGAACTTAGTTCCTGAACAAAGAACCGATAAGCAGCTAAAATACGTGAGTAAGATTTGTTTCGCCAAATCACATCATCATCGAATTGCGATCGATTTCATTCGCCACGTATTTGGCAAATTTTTTAATTTTCGTTGTCTTTACCACGTGAAAAATAGAAGTTTTGCAGTAAGTATAGTTGTTTTTGTCACATTCGTGTTTGCCGACAAAAATTCTCAGAAAATAAGCGTAGTTTGAAATATCGGTGCACGCTCGTAAGAGCTCATGCTGTACTTGCTTGTTTCCTTGTAATCGCAATTTTCGTATGCGTGCATCCAGGGATGTAGTGCTAAGAAAAGGTATGGGAACCCACCCAAAAAATAGCCATTTTAAAACAGCTTCAAATCCATTTTAAAGCAAATGCGACAAAGGTGTGAAAACGTCGCTCCCACGCGTTCCCGCCGCACTACACCCCTGCATGCATCTTACAACCTGTTTCAGCGTCAAATAAATCACAGCTCACTCTCTTCATGTGGTAAATGTTGAAAACTAGGAGCAAGGTTTAAGTTTTTATTCCCCTGTTACTCATTGCTTCATGTGGAACATGGAAAATGACGGACTGCTAACTTAATTTCATGTCCAGTAAGACTGTCTCTCGATCATTTGTGGCTTTGCGAAAGAACATTCCAAAACGCTCATTTTCGCTTTTTTTACAAAACCAGACATTTAAAAAAATTCCATTTATCCGTTAAGACTGAGGCAGTCCATAAAAGGCTGACTACGATATGGGATACGTAAGAGCAGGGGTGTGCAATCCGTGGCCCGTGAGCTGAAGTGTTGTGGCCTGCAGAAAGGTCCAGATTTTAAAAGGGTCAATCTTCCGTGGGTGGCCATCCAGTTGTCTACCCCGCAGAACTTGACACATGAAGCTGGGGCCAGTGGACCAATCTGGTTATGTGCATTTGGCCCGGTTGTGCTGCATGGTTGCACACCCTTGGGTAAGAGCATTTACCCTGCGTGTCTGGTGTAGGGTGGCAGTACCGTGTTTACACAACGATTGGCGCACAAGGTGCATCCCTCACAATAAGTTTGTCTGAACCGCTCAAGACTTTGTGGCTTTATCTGTTTCTCGAGCAGTCACGTTTTCGTTGCTTTATCAACAAACAGGCTCTCAAAGGACTCCGCGCTGCCGTGGAGGAGTTTGCCGAATTCCCTCTCAGGATGCAAGAGGCTTTAGTGCGAGTGGCGTGGCTGGATGAGTACGATTGTACACTGCGTAGATTTTATCAGTGTGCCTGCGCAATGCTAACTGCGTTTTCAATGAACTTTGCGTTTATTGAATTGTGTGTGTACGCGTGTTTGCCGCGTGGGGAAACACCCAAGTAATTGGCATGGCCTGTGGTGGTTGTTCCAGCTTGCGCAAGTTTGAAATGACGTATAGGTTCAGCGCTTCCCAAACAGTGCGTCGCGGCGCACTGGCGGGTCTCGAAATTATTTCAGCGCCGTAACCAGCTGAAAATTTCGAGGGGCAACCCTAACAAATAAAAACGTTTTTGGCGCTTTTAAAATGATTTTGAAAAATTTTGGGCCAATTGCCCGGTTGCTCCCGTGGTTGCGGGTCGCGGGCTTGTTTCAGGGGGGCCGCCAAGCATTTCAAAATGTTGCATATTTTCTCTTCTAATGTTACAAAATACAATCTTCCCATTTCAAATTATTAAATTTTTTTAACTGATACGTTTCTTGAAAATTAGCCGATATTCTACTCATAGTAGGTACCACAAAAATTGTTCGTAAAAGTGGGTCGCAAACTTAAAAAGCACTGATGTAGCTCAACGTCATGTGTACACAAAACAACCATCTACACCCTGTGGTGAACCAACAGTCTGCTTTAAAGTTGGTGAATGTTTGAACGCTCGCTTGAAAGGCACAGTTCCGAAACCGAGGGTCATATATGATGATTAAGCACATACAGGAATATGTCGGTACCAAACAACATTTATGGGGCTGGATTTACGAGAAATTGAATAAATGGTTTTGCGCATGAGTGATGACCCTTCTCTTCGCTTTGTTTTTCTTTTGCTTTTCGCCGGTGCTTCGCAGTAAACGTTGTATACAAGCACATCACCTGACCTCGGTTTACCTCACCTTACTTTACCTAACCTTGGTTTACCTAACTTTACTTCACCTAACCTTGGTTTGTGTTGCACACTGATGGTGGTTCTAAAACATTTTTAATGTTTCGAGAGCAAGGAAAGGCACGTGCATGTTGTTAATAAAACTGCAGATTTCAACCGAAGCGTATAATAATAAGACAAGGGCACAAAGCGGAAACTTTCTATTTTATTGTTTCTGGAACTGCTCTGGTGACAAAAAACAAGATCAGCCTCTCTGGAGAAGGATACGTGGAAACAGTAAGTGCTTTAAGAAGCTATGATCAGCAACTACAAGGTAGAAAGTAGTCGAATAAAGCAACTGTTTTGGGAAAAAATTAATCACTAGGGCAAGTTTTTGCAACTTTTGCAACTTTTTTTTACAGCTTCCAACAGCTGCTTAAATGCTCAAAATATCTGTGTTTCAATGTTTTGAGCTGTT
>JGI24158J21664_10001692_pt1 | contig 25391 bp, 15 predicted proteins | sample Ectturendosymbi3_FD_21664 | JGI IMG/M metagenome (IMG submission 21664) | reverse complement strand
CTAATTTTCTAAAGTTGCGTCTGTCCTTTGCGTATCGCTGCTGTTACAGCTGAGTAAGCATATAATGACTGACCCATGGTCAGCTGACTTTGATGACCTCCAGGTCTTTTCGTTGGCCATGCAAAATAAACTAGAATTGTCTGTCTGATTTGGTAAAAAACACGTTGGAATTACCAATAAACTTATAATATCTGGAGAAGAGAACAGCAGACAAACCGATATGTATCAAACTTCCACAGTTGTCACCACAAACATCTTTCACCAACACCACGAAACTGTCACCACGACTATTTGTCCCATGCCACCAACACATTTCCAAACAAACACCCCCACGCTCTTGGCACCGTCTTTTACGATACTGAACAACAGAGTTCCCTGTCGGCAGTTTCATAACCGTATGTAATGATTAAAAATCATATTTGGTATTCACAACGTACAAGCTACCATTAGCGTTAGCAATTAGGATAGAAGAAAAAAGTATGAAAAAAACAACGAATTAACTTTCACATAAGTTTTATCCAAAACAAATTGTTGAACAGCCTGCTCATGAGCATAGCTTTCCACTTCCTCCCAGGGCTACATGTTACAGGCTTAGCTTTTATAAAATTTGGGCTAAAATTACAGTTTGTACAGATTTGAAAACTTTTAAGCTGCTACTGTACGAAAACCCTACAGAATATTGGGCTGGGATAGGCTTGCTATCTAGAACATTGTCACATTTAGCCGAAGATTAACTTCATCAGCACAACAAGCAGCTCTAACTTAGACCTTACTCGCGTTATGCTGGAGGGGTGAGGTTTCAAAGCGGATGCTGTGGAGGAGGAGTGTGGCGGGTTTGTAGGTCAGTTTCGATTTCAAAAGCTCGGCGTAATATTTCACGTATCGTTGTTGGGAAGGAATAGTGACGCCCTGAAAAATAGTTTTCAACATCAGCAACCAAAAAAGCTCCTTATTGCAACAAGCAATTGCAAGGAGTGATTTTAAATCAACTACAGAAGCACACATCTGACAAAAGCATGCCTTGCGCATGAGGTCTACCGCAGTCGAACATCTACCACCACCAGGGTGTTGGACGAACAGATGCAAAGGTCTGTTACCTTCTGGTTGTTGGTTCTCGCCAAGCCATAGAATTCCAATACGTCAGAAGGAGTTGCGAAGCGCCGGCGGTGTAGCAAGTAACAGCATATCATGACCCCAGTTCGACCCTGTAAGTAACACGACTTGTAATCGTATGCTCAGTTACGCTGGAGTACAAAAATATTTCTCCCACAACAGAAATGACAGCGAATAAATTGATACTGTGAAATGGTTGTTCATCAGTGTCATACAAAAAACTTCTGTTGAAAATATTTTTTTCGTTGGTTACAAAACCTGTTAATGTTTTTCACTCGATTTATTTGTGTCAAACAGTGCTGCATTACTATAATATGGAACTACGATATGCATTGTAGATAAAACGGGAAACACTGACATGCTGACATTAATGAGCCACGACGTGACAAAAAAGGTTTTATCACCAACGAAAATTTTTTTTTTCAGCAGAATTAACTTATTTTGGGTGACACTGATGTGGCACCATACTGCGACCACTGTCCGTCAGTCTAATAGCAATTCACGTCACAGCATGCTGCGGAGCTTAAAAGAAATAAACAAACACTGAAAACTCTTTTAAAAACCTACAACAAACAAGCGACGCCATGACCAGTTTATGGCCCTTCCCTGCAAAGATATCCGGGTTCTCCCACTTATTTTAACTGGTTTTCGAAAAACTATATCTGTGGATGGTTTTATCCGACCGTTGTTCCATCGAGTAACCGGTGCCACTGTGGCTGCAAGGGATGTCGAAACGAAACTCGCCTTGTGAGGAGTTGGACATTGACTAAGCGCTCCATCGAACGGAAGTGACCTAAATTTCCACCGATGCTGAAATTAAAATAAAGGTAACCGGAAGAAGACGTTAGATCATGCGTCAAAGTGAAGAAACACGAGGTATGAATCTCACAAAGCTTTCACCGCGGCCACCCTGCTGTTGCGATCGGAAAGCCAGAGCGGCATGTGCGCAAAGCTTCGCACTGTGGCAGCAAGCAACAATAGGGATCACCCGACGCGATCACTCTATTATTGCTTGTTCACGTCACATGTATATGTAACCGCGCATTCAACGCAACGCCACCGGAGAGGTTGCAACACTGCTAAGGCTTTCAACCAGAAAGTCTGGTTTGTGTTTAGTAATAGTGAGGCAGAACATCTGCTAAACAGGATGATCGGTTTAAGAAATACCATTAGAGTTAATCTCCAAGACACCTTGGCGAAGCGAAGTAGTGCGTGCACGACAGACCCGACAACTACCACAACTGCAGGTCGGAGAATGAGATTTCCACCCGGTTCGTTGCAAAATGACCTCGTTGCTGATCTTTTCTCTCCACGTGACGTCGCAACTACTGCGGAAGCATCGAATGTGAAAACTGTTTAGTTTTCATTTTTGCTGCATGCCTCTTGGCCTAGTTTCGCAGCTGTAAAGAAGAGCACTTCCTTGTAGACGTTCCCTTTGGTGCGCAGTGCAATGCAATATAAACAAAGCATGGACTGTGTCATTCTCTGGAACTGAGTCGACAGAAGGTGGATGTAGCTTTCCAGATTCTGGACTGAATTTCTTTTTAAAGAGAACAGTTGTTTGACATGAAAGAACCTAGGTAACAAAACTTGTTGACTTTTTCCAATCTCATCCCGTTCACGATGATATCCACATGAGATGTATCGGTACACACCAGGTAACGCACTGCAATGTTTTTTTTTTGCTGATAAGAAAACAGGCCCCACAAGTAGCAGCAAGATCAATGGTTGACGACACATTTCTCTGTGAGACACAATGGCAGCGTCATCAGCAGTTCACGGACAAGTCCACACTTCTTTCAGAAAACACTCTTCATTCCAACATCTGCACAGACTGTTGTACAACAGTAGAACAAGTTGAGCAGTTCGGTTGGAAGGTTATCGAAACCTTCGCAGATGGAGACGCTTTGATAGCAGCGCGAAGTTCCTCAGTTGTTGGAAAGTTGTCCAGGACTTACGAGAGAGGTAAGGAAGTTATTCTGGCGATTTCGCCTTGCCTGGGCGTAGAGCTCTGAAAAGCGTTCCACCCATGTGGTCAATGCTGCTTCTTGTCCGTGACTAAAGAACCGCACGCGGAGCACAGGTCATCCTGGTGACCGGACAACAGTGTCGGAAGTTGCTTGGATCTGTGAGCACAGATCCTTCTAGTACTTACGGCAAAATAGCGTGCGTTCTTAAGAAATACACTTTTGCCTACTGCGGTCTTTCAGACGAGAGATTTGAAGGCAGTTCATGCTGCAGGTGAGCAGCAATGTTATTCTACAGAAGAGGGAACAGCACATCATCCTCGTTGGGGAACCATCGCCCCCGCCTTGCATTCAGTTGTCCCAACAACGTCTTTTGCAGCGTGGTGCTGCATTGCTTGTGGTCAGCCACGCGGACGTTGCAAAGGTTTTGTGAAGGGAAGCAGAGTTCAGGCTGTTCTGGGAAGGGTGGTCGTGGTCTTTACTCTCCATTGGAGCTGTGTCAAGGCGCTTATGGACGACGGACTTTAAACGTTTCAGAGCGTGGCGGGCTAAGTCGGACAGCAGACAAGTCATTGCCACCACAAGCTATGGGAGACACATGTGTGCCTCAACAGACCGATGTTAGCTCCAATGTTCCCACTCAGGTGTGCAACCGTGCAATGCTACCAGAGCATTTGCGCAGTGAAGCCTCATTCTTGGCACTTGCAACTTTCCAAATTTAATGTCGTTTATAAATCGCATAGCCCTTTTAACGATTGAAACACTTCACTGGTTGCGTATCTGCCTGGTTGCGCAAAAATAAATATTTATTCAGTGCAAAATTTTCTTAGAGGGAACACTGGTCAGCTCTACTTGCCAACACCAGGCCGATATGATGCTTGTTTCAATCTTGGATGACGTCAACTAACTTTTTGAATGAAAGTTCAGGTGAAATAATGTTTGTTGCGTGCATCTGATGTCGGCCGAAGAGTTACAACGTTCGGTGTCCATTTGCATTTGTTTTCCGGGCGCTTTGTTTTCCAAACCATGGTCAGTGCGAACTTGTTCATTAAAACTTTCCAGAGCGTATAGACGTTCAGTCATGTTTAGTCAACGAACAATTAATCAAAACATGATAAAGCGACTGTGCCATCCAGCAGTTCTATGCCATAGTCCAGAGGTCGGCAAACTACGGCCCGCAAAATCATCCGGACCGCAGCCCCTTTATAAATTGTAACTGCATGGCCCGCCTAGTGGTGTATTTTTTTTAATCTGCCCTCCTTACAACTTCTTGTATTGCATACTTATGAGGAAGTACTTATGAGAAACCGCACTGTACTATAAACATACTAGGTGTCATATTTTCATTATGAACTCTTAACATCACGAGTTAATCTGGTTGAAAGTTTTATCAACACCATAAACAGCAAAATGAACAAAATTGTTGGTGTAAAATTACTACGGCCCACCATACCTTGCAGAGTTTGTTTTTGGCCCGTGACTTGAACAAAACTTTCAAGAATTGTTGTGTTTGCAATCAGTGTTGCCAACTGGTATACATATATACATATACACTGTATACCATACAAATTTGGTGTATTTTCAAAGCGCTTGGTATATGAATTTTTGATTTGGTGTACATGAAAAATTTGATATATTTTTGTCGGAGGGTTTAGTTGAGTCTTTACTTCAAATTATTTTTTTTTATTGGAAAGCGTGAACAGAGAAAACACAGTGGTGTTGACGCTATACTGTATATTAAAAGTTCAGTGATTTTGCTTAACATGGGTGTAAGCGTGGAGTTTGGGTTAGCTGAGAACGAGGCTGGAAGAGGACTGAGAAGTTCTGAAAAACTAAACTTAGCTCTAGGTATGCGTTTTTAGTCAACCAATGGCATCCAAAGGTTGGTAAACTGCGTATGAGAGTGGAAGAAGACTTAGAGAAGAGTGACTGATAGAGTTTGCATGACTTGCAAAGCAGGATTCTGTTGGTGTTCTGTATGCATGCCTTCTGCAAGGTGCGCAGAACCACAAAGCAGCTGTTATGCAGCATAGCAGTGCGGTGGACCTCAAAAGAAATGAACATGCAGTTGCAGGTGCTGGAATGTTGAATTGAAATTAAGAACGCAGAAATTGAACTTGCAGCTTTTAACTCTTTGATGCCACTGCTCAACAGCAGCTGTTGATCTAAATCAGCGGTTCCAACCGTATCAAGCATGTGGCCCAATTAACAAACAGAGACCCACCGACTACGAACTTCTCCAATGCAATAAACTGTTGCACATCCACAGTGTTCAGGAATAAAAACAACGTGTTAATAACACAACTTGCGCTACAATCAATGCGAAGGCTGAGCTATTTGTTGTTAGAAAGCAAAGATATTCGAGGCTCAATACATGATAATGCACAGATCAAGTCATCTTCCACATTAAGCCTGCTTCTAGATTTCGTTTTCATGGCAACAAGAGCCCCTGTTGTCGAGGGTCATCTTGCAAAACTTACTCAATTTCAACAATACAAGGCCGTGGCCCGTCAAAAATTCTTCCGTGGCCCACTATCCACAGGTTGAGAAACCATGATCTAAATGAATTAGTGAAAAACAAGCACAAAACAGCATTGCATTTGAAGTCTTTTTGTTACAGATAAATTTGGTATATTTTTAGACTAGAGTTGGTATATCTGTTGCAAGGAAAGTTGGCAACCCTGTCTGTAATTCCAAAATCACATGTCACTAGCGTTAAAAACTGACGAAGCTGTGTTAGAAATACCAAGGTAAAAATACAAAATCAACCGAAATAATAATATTGGACGCTTGGAAAACTACTGTTTTCACATCAGCAATAATGAGGTTGGTAACATCGAAACCCAAGGACCACATGAAGCAAGCATCGCCCGCATGCGGACTGACCTTAAAGATTGAACGCACTGCACATAAAGTAAAAGTAGTCAGACTTGAAAACACATAACCAAATCAAGCAACCTATTCAGCCAGTAGTTCAATCTGATGAATCAGAAACTGTGGCTTCCGCCGACGATTGGAAATGCTTGCTTCTTTTAGTGCCGCGCTTACTTGACATCACCACCCACTCGCTTTAAACCACAAAGCGTTCCCACCATCTTGTATTTCCCAATTTAACGTCAGAAGCCACTGGTATTGGTCCAGGCCAGCCGACAAACCTACCATTGTGATCACAGGCGCAAACCATCTGATAAAATCATGTAGCACATTAACCCGTTTCCTGTGTGTGCGTGTACGTCACACCACTCGAAACTTTCCTGGTTCAACGTTTCGAGGTTCCTTTTTCAAAAACTCAAAAGTTGTTCACAAAATATTTCCGTCGTAACCTTGGCACGCGGCAAGGTTGTGGTCTACTACTGTATATATCGACAGCGGGTCTCTGTGAAGCTGAACACAATTGTTTGTTGATCTCATTCAGCCCAATCAACAATGACATTAACAGTAATAACAACTTTAAGCTGAAAAGAAATAAACCATATAACATGTGGGTGAGTGTACATACCTTGCCGGCTTTGCAATGTATGGCTGCAATGTTATCTTTATGTTGACCCAGCCACTGGTCGACGTCTTCACAAAAAGGTTTGATCAGTTCGAACCGCGGAGGGTTGTGGTCATCAAACGGGTACGTCGCAACTTCAAAAATAAAATAATTTTTTGACATACACGCCGTATCAAGACTGCGTAAAGTTGACGTTTACTGCATTACCTCTGTCGTGGAACTTTTTCGTGTCATATACTCGTTCTGAGCATCTGCAAAACAATCAGAATGCAAACCAAATAAAACAGTGTAGTGGAAGAATCAAACTAACGTGAATGTCGCTGACTTTTTGCAGGTTACAATTGAAATTATGTTAGAGTTAAGTTTCAAATAAAATTATGAACAGAATGAACACTTTGGAATGCTGCATTACGATTTTTGAAAAAGGTCTTAGGTTCGGAGTGAAAGCAGGTTGTCTTGACATGTTGAATAACATGCAAATGTGCTAGCACAGAGGATCAAAGCATGTCACACACAGTTGTCTGATCGGGAACTGAAAGAACCTAAAAAGAGGTTTTGGGACGGTGATAGTATGAAGGACACAGCTTGACCAGTCAGCACATCAGAAGTTCATCAAAACTCGTCTCACCAGAGCATCTACTAAACAGTATCGTGGTAATGATCTGAAGCAAGCAACAGTCCACAAAGGCGAGGAAGGATCACGAAAAATCGAAGATTGTAAAACCCACTTAGCTAAACCGGAAGCACAAAATGAAAGTTAACTTACAAATTGTACACTTTATAGTTGTTGCCATGCTTGCTTTCTAAAAATCTGAAAAATGTAAATAAAGAAAAGCTTTTGTAAGTTTAAGAAAGATACAATAATGCCCAGCGCGGTGACTGAATTCAAAGCAAAGACAAAGAGCCGTCGATATTTAGGGTACATTTCAGTGAATTGGTTTCGTCAATTCAAGCTAGGTTGATGCCCAGCATGCATTCATTGATTTGCATAGTTCGCTTCGCAGCACAAGCATGGATCTCACAAACTTACTTTTAAGATACCTGCGCCACCAAGAACAAGGAAGTTTTGTTGATATTATACTTTTTTAATTTTTAACATTTCCAAGAAGAAATTATGACACAACATGCAACCTGTGAGATTAAAAAACAAATTGCGAGGTATACTGAGCTTAATTACTCCCAAAACAACTAAAAGCCCCAATTCGTTTCATCAAGCATGGGAGATTTTTCTTCCACCCAAACCTTAAACGCTCTTCAGTTTAATGCACTTTGTTTCCAATGCAGGCGAAATGCTTATGACGTACAACCACGACACCTGCTCGCACAACCTTCAAACATTAATGGCAACTTTCTATTCTCTTTTACAAAACCCCGTTTTTTCAAAATCTTAAACACCGTAACTTTTCACAGCTTTCTTGATTGTTCGCAACCTTAATCTTCCCTCCGATTAACGGTACAGTCTAGTCTAGGCAGATCTATCAAAATACGTTTTTTCATGTTTGACAAATAAACAAAATCTGTAAAACCTGTTTTTTTTTCATAGATAGGCTTGTCAACAGGGTGAGTCTCAGAGCAAACAGAGACTTGCAATGACAACAAAAAAAGTAACGTTGCACAATTCCTTGCGAAACGACAAATTTTAACAACATTGTTTTGGCTAGTGAAGCTTTTCAACAATTTCTGAGATCGAAGCTGCACTTTCTCAGCTTGCAATAAGTCGACAGGTTGGCTGGGGCGTCTGGCGCTCAACTGGACTGCAGTGAATGAGGGCAATAAACGAAGCCGAACTATCGTCCAACGGTCTACTGCTTTCGCAAAATACTCAGCATGACTCATCTGGCCAAAACACAACGCACATGTCTTGGGAGAACTATTCCAACCGCCTGGATTTACGTGTATGATCTTGTTGATGGTGGAAATGCTGACTTTCTTGGACTTACGATGGCTAACTTATTCAAATAGGAAATTTGGGTTTGTTGTTTTGCCAAATAAACTTGTGTGTGCTCCTGTGGGAACAAAACGAAGACATGACCACAGCACGCGGGTTAAAATACTTTCCTTCAAGTTTTCCGGTCGTTTATTGACGCCACTTTTTGTCCACTTGTGTTTGCAGTTGTCTCAAGAACTGTTGAACATTATCTCTAGCGTCTACGCAACGGGCAGGATTCTGTTGTTACAGTCGGCTTCCCCGCAGAACAACATGCAAAGGACTCATCACCAGACTGGTCTATTGTTACGCTCAGCACCACCACTCGGTGGCGATATTTCGTAGACTGCAGATTGCTTTCCCACGATCTCAAAACAATTGCGGGGCCGGTTACAACTAAAACAGACATCTTCATCCGTTTTGCTAGACGTAAGATGGAGACAATGCCTTTTGCATGATAAGCGATAGTACCGTTGCAATTTACCACCACGTAGTCTTTTGGCAGCGTGCAAGCTTTTCAAACCGTTTGCTGGTCTTTATGAATTCGATATCTTTTTTCTGATTTGTTAACAACGTGTTCCTTGAAGTAACTCCGCAGCGTCGCGTGCACGAGTCGCTCAGAGCTCATTCAAACACTTCGTCCAACCCCCTTCTTGCTACTGGGATCACCTGTTCGTCGTCAGCGCTGTTTGAGACACCTTTACTGCACCCACATCTTTATCAAACTTATTTTCTACTTGCATATTGCTTCAACACTCGCTAGTACCACTCAGACCACCATAACTTCTGGCCATGAGAAGCCTACTGATGAATGGTGTTCTTGCAACAGATATCAAATGCAAGATGTAGTGCGGGAAGCTATGTAATGTGGTTTCATGAAGTGCGGTCAACAGGATATTCGAGAAAAGATACAATAATGGTCCAGGCGGTGATTGAATTTAAAGCTGGTACAAATTTTTCTTCGCAATGTAACTTTGGTTCCCTGCACCTCAGAAAAGTTATCTAAAAGTAACAAAATATCGTCAACAACATAACCAGAGCTGGTAAATTTGAAGTAAATGGCTTTCAAGCAAAATATGTAGCATACATTCCAGATGTACTCAATGCCAAGTCAGCGAATAGGGGTGCGACTACTGATGGTAGAAAAATTACCATGTTCAGGCAGAAATAAACAAAATCTTACATGGCTTCTGATGAACTTCCATACGATGTTGGTTTTAATAATTTTGTAGCCTTTTAAAAGTTTGTAGGTTTCAGCATTAAAAAAGTCAACTTCTTAACAATGTTAAAAATGGAATATTTTAAGTAAACATACACCCTACTGTTTATTTATCATTCAGCAATAGTGTCAAAGCAAAACCACACATGATTGTAACTGATAACAACTATAGGATTTGGCACTTATTATAAGAACTATGATTAACACTGACACATATTATATGTATAACTAAGCCTACCAACTGGGTAGGTCGCACAGTGGGTTAAGCACCGAGTGGGCTTGCGCACACCACTAAAGCTGGCAGGCTGGGTGCAATTCCCAGTCAGGTCACACCAATAACTTGAAAAACAGTACTTGTGGCCTGTCCTGCCTTGTGCTTGGCAGTAATGGATGGGTGCAAGGGAAATTCCTGTGTGGTGCTGCCATTGACTCGCCGCCAGTGCAACATTCACTATGAGACTGACTGCGTGGTCTCTAGCAAAAGATATTTATCCAAGTCTAAAACTTTAACTGCAGAGAAGTGGTTATTTTTCCAAAGCATTTTAGCTATACATGAGTTCAGTCATAAACAGGTCCAGGGAATTTTATCACTGGTAAAGGATTCTCATTTCAAAGGCAGTATGTTGAAATGCACGGTTTGACAAAGAGTTAGTCACATGGTGGGAATAATCCATTCTGTACTAGATATCTTTTAAATCTGCATTCACACTTGTCAGAATGGTTCAAATTGCATGGAAAATACATTTAGATTGTTATTATTAAAAGTTATTGCAAGTAAAACACATTTCCTGTATGACCAGTTGTTGCCACTGAATTATCTAAGCAATACAATATCAACTTCCCTTGACAAACGGTATGATCCTACTGTATATAAATTGTTGACCACCTTGCATGTATAAGCATTTTTTGAAATAATATTGTTATTCTAATAGACAGAGCAGACTGCATTTTAGTTAAAATGCAAAATACAAAATGTAAGCCATTAAATTTAGCCTAGAAAAAAAATTTGCAAGACACACTAAGACTTTTAACACTACAGACATTCATACTAACCTGACAACATCATCAATGTTATTCCGATAAAATCCTTCCACTTTTTCAGCTGGGAACCCCATTGCCAAAACATTGGGGCAGATATCTTTTGAAACAAATGTTAAAGAACAATAACAAACTTGCATGGTACTGATCTAAATTGGGTTGCATGGTACAGGTTTCATTAGTGTTGCATGGTATTGGTGCTTCATTGTTTGCAGATCACTGTCACACACATTGGTTGGAGTGATGGGTCACAGCGGATGGCAATTTCTCACCTAAATAGTCATCACACATCTTGAAGTNGTGTTCTTCCTTGATAAAAACACTTTTTTTCTTGGCATTTCGCAGTTCATGCTGTTTGCACAAAAGGCAAGTCACTTTCCTAAAAGTTTTTATAGCAAAAAAACATTTCCATCAAGTGCAATTTTTAGCATCACAGATGCAGAATCATTATAGAGAGGAATACTTCACTGGTGTGACTAAAGTAGCAATCTCTTTTCTATTGAATAAGGTCAATGACCAGCATTTGATCATAATAATGTTGCACGCCCTTGCTCACTGAACCACACAGTTTATGAAAGACAGATAAATGCTTTGTAAATACAATGGCACTGACAATTCTTAAAAATAACTGCTGGTCTCCTCACCAGTTCATCATGCCCTGCAGAATCAAACAATAGTGGCCTGAAAGCAGGTGCAACATCTGAAGGTGGTAATATTTTGTTTAGAACAAGTTAGGGTGTTTTTCAAGGATGAAAGTAGGTAGAACTTTAGTTGGCTACTTTTTCCAAATAAGAATGGTAACAAGTGTTTATAACAACATTAATGGTGCAAAAACATGATGCTTCAAAACAAATGTTTGAAATTAGGCAGCGCAAAGCATTAAAAGACCTTAGCAATTCATGCACACCTATGAAAGATAGTGGCTATCTGTTTTTTTGTTTTTTTTTTTAGCTGAGACATTTTGGTCATTTGTTTCACAGTTGTATTAAAACTTGTCATAACATAATTTCAGACATTCTGACCAAAATAACTCAATTTTTTTCTGTCATTAATAAAATTTTGGTCTATGACTGGAAAATGACCAAAAAAATCAAGGTGGCATTCACAGGACTTTCAGAAATCTATCAAGTCCGAGCTTGTTCACTGGTATCAGTCTGACTTGACATTTCTAATAATTTTAAATGAGTAAGATCTTTTGTTTCATTTTGCATGATAATTGGCATATCTGTAAAAACATTTTTCACAAAAATTGACACAAACCAGAAAATGCAAAGGTTTTGCACATAGTCTGGTGGGAATGGTGTGACACTGATCAAGGCATGCTTAATCACAACTAGTGTGGTAGATGCGTAACATGTATCTTATAAATGAATAACCCAAATACAAAGAACTAAGTTTGACTTAATTCTTATCAAAAAAGCCCAACAGACTTAAATTGCAAATCTGTTGTGAATCAATAAGGAACTATTTTACTTTGCGCTTAAAACTATTTTAAATCAGATAATGTAACACTTGGTTTAAAGACCAAATTTATCCTATTGCACTTGATCTTGTAATGTATTTCAAATGACTATAAATAACAGTGATTCAAACCTGGTGATTTCACTAGTTTAAATATTGCATCTACGTGCTACAGATAGTTTGCAAATGGTTTGTTTGCCACAGAAAAGAAAATGAACTTCAGTGCACTCAGTATTTGATGATTATTTTCGTGAAAATATAATTCTGTTAACTTCTGTTGCAGCAGTTTTGTTTTGCAAATCTAGTCTCTCTTCTGCATTATAAATGATTAGTATTAGAGGCAGTTTTTGTAATGTCAAGAACTTCTGAAAAGCCCTTCTAATGTATGAATAAGCTCTATGGATATCTTTTCATTCGAAATGGATATCTTTTCATTCGAAAGGTAACAAATTAAAAAAGGTAACACTTGATAATGATGTGAAAAAGCAACTAAAGCTATGCATGTGTGTGGCAAAAGCTCTACAAGAGATGACTGCTTTGAAAAAAATGTGAAAAGGGCCTGGAAAAAGGTTGAGTTGCCCAATCATGAGTAGACAACACTTCACACCCCCCTGAGCAGCCAATATGTTGGTATTGGGTTTTACTGCAGGGCATGCCAGAAGGGACAAATATTTTCTACTTGCCTGTTGGTTCCCTATATTTAGGACAATTGCCTTGCATAGCTCAGCTTGGCCTGCTCATTCAAAGAGACCATTTGATCTATAGTAGATCCAAGGCAGGTGTCACCACTTGGGGCCAGTGTGGACCTGGAAACAATGTAGGATTAAAGGGTATTCCAGTTTCCACAAAATGCAAAATGACAGGCCCTATGCCTACAACCTGCTCGCCGTACTCATGCTTACAATATACTTTAAATTAAAAACTCCTTAAGATTAGGATACATGTTAGATCCAGATCGAATCCATCTTCACGGTATCTTCTTTTATTTTTGCTTACAAGACGCTTGATTCTAGACATCTGCAAAATAAAACATCCAATTATATACAGAACATTCAACAGTATGGATCAAATTAAGTTGAAAAATACACTAGAGACACTGAAACATAAGAAGCATGACTGAAAAGATATATAAGCCCCTTACAGAATAGAATTGTTTGTTGCATAGAAGTTGTGCTAGAAAGAACTAAGCACTATGTTATCAATATTCCCAAACTAGTCCAAAATATTTACAACTTCGACAAATGCTGATAAGCAAGCAGTGTACATTAGACATCTGCATTGACCTATGTACATTCCAACATCAGTGAAAGGATAAAATTAAGGGTTGTTGATGTATCAGCAAACACCTTGGAAAGCAATAGCATCAGCATTTTCAGCAGTAGCATTATGCATGAATTGATCAAATTTGCAAGTAACATAAAACATTGTTGTATGTCCCAGCACATAGCTCATAAATATGGTTATCTGTGTCAAAAACAAAAAGGAGCAAGTATTATGCTGTTGTAGTTCTTATTCCAATTGCTTAACATTATGGTTTTCATTTTAAGAATTAGGAAATAGACCAACTAAAGACTAAATTGATTATGTTAAAAAGAACACATACACTTGCCTTGAAAATAAAATCTGCTATTATGCTGGGACAGCAGATGTGTCAGATAATTATTTGACTTCCATTCAACTCTACATTACCACCAAGCATTGATTGTCAACTGTCCCTGCAAAATCAACAGAGATTTATAGCAAGGAGTAGTAAACCCACAAGTACTATAATACAACACTGTAAGCAATTGTGCTAAGATGTTTGAGCCATACAGGAATTGCTACGTCACTGCATCCTGTACTAAAACAATCAGCCATGCGTCATTAACGTAAATACGTGAAGGTACAATCTCCAGATGTGATGCAATGCTATTCTGCAGTAAAGAATATGACTAGTGATTTTATGCATTAGATGCCCTAATTTTTATGAGTATTACACATGCCATTCAGCAAAAATAAACAAATAAGTTCAAAAATATATTGCAGAGATAGTGCAAAACTCCTTATGGCAAACAATATTACTGAAATCATTTGTGGATGCTGTATCCTTACAAAGTGAAAGTGATCGAAGGCATGTATGAACATGTGTATTTTACTGATTGTTCAACAAAGTCATTATACTAGAAACAGCTTTCTACATGGGTCAATGATTTTACAAGTAAGCCTATTCACAAATAAGGCTCATTCACTGTCAAATATCTACATATTGCAATTACTGGAAACATAATGTTCATGTAATTTTGATGCATAAAAATATTGGACTCAATACAATAGCAGTGAGAGTGGAGAACAAAGTGATGCCTGGTATAAAATATACAAGAATGTATAAATAAAGTACTGAAGCATGTCCATTTCAATTGCAAAACTCCAATTACAAATACACTTGATAGAGATACAACAACCATGCAATACAAAAAACTCATGAAAGATTTGAAATCAAGCATTTCACTTAACATGAACCATACAGAGACAGATGGTGCTTTGAACCAAACTAAGCTGTTGATAATTATGAAAGGCTAATTGATGACATGAAGCCTACTACGACAAGGTTTGGCAGATTCATTCAAACCAGATATTACAACTCTGTCTTGATGAGACCTCTTTTATCACTCAGCTGCAGATGGAAAACCAATGAAAATGAGCAGTCACATGGACATGACAAAGTCTTTAATTAGTATGTAGTTCACAAGAATTTGAAGTGGACAAATTTACATGAATTGAATCTGAGCATATTTTGCTGAACTGTTCTTCACTCATATATGGCAAGTTTCAAAAATGGATTCTAGTCCTTTGATACCTTCATAACATTAAATTACACACAGAAGTGAAAAACATTGTTATGTAGCAATGACGCTGCTCAGAAATAGGCCATATTAAAGTGAGACACTGCAAACAAACAGTGACCAAATTTGGCCACACTATACAAAACCATGGAACAGTTGAGATGCATTTTTTTCATGTCAATGGTGCATGTACAGTCTTAATCACTAAAGTAAGAATGGAACATTTTCATAGGTTTCAGAGATGCACAATTTCAATTTCAAACTAACACCCATATATGCAAAAGTTATTTCTTGTACAACTTTTGTTGCTCCACAGTCTTCCATTAGTCACATTGTGTTCACTGTAGGATATTGCCATTTGTAAACTACACTGTAACCAACAAGTGCCTAGTAAATAGGACTTTTTGGGCTGATACTGATATTCTAGTTACTTCGTTGAAAGTCTTGTGCAATGCATTATAAACAAATTCACAAGCAACTGGGAACAGCTTTCATGGAAAAATTACACAGAAACGTTTATACAATGAGTATTAATCCAAGATGGAAAATAACTTTTGCTCCAAACACTCCATCGAAGACAATAACACTGTGGCTTTCATGAGCAAATATTGCCAATATATATGAGTGTGGAATTTTGCCAATATTATGCATTAGCATTATATTAGTTGATTTATATTGGCCTACCAATGTATTAGAAAGGATATACTGTATATAAAGCAAACTAAATACATTTAGATACAAGCAAAAGAGAATGTATATATATATACATTACTAAATAAACATACAAGAAAGTGATACTGATCAGTCATATATAATGACATAAATTTTTCTGACAACTGGGCTACTGTAAAAACACATGTCATTTGATCAATGCATTCTATAACAAGTTACCCACAAACCAATCAGCTGATTTTGCTGTGAAAACAGCTTTTAGGAAACAGAACGAGAGTGACTGAAAAGTTAGAAAGCTAATCACATAACACCTGAGAACTTCTTTTGAACAGAAATTTAGACAATATTTTTCATACGCAACCATGAAGAGAGTAACTAAGTCATCAAGCAATGACATACCAATTAGTCATTAAATATTACACCAACAACGATTTCAGTAGCCAGAGAAAAATGTGTGGTCACACATGTTGCAGAAAAGGGAATGTTTTCTTTTAGACTCTAGGTTTAAAACAAAAATGTGTTACTTGTATCAAGGCCAATTTATGCCAAAAATGTTTCTTTGTGCCATGACATGCATTGTTCAATTTAACAGAATGAGGATTACTTTTCTGACATTAGTGTGACACATGTTATGACTTTTTTCAGCAAAATAATTGTTTTTTTTCATGGAACACCATCCTTTCAGATCAGGCACACTTTTCAGAAACTGAGAACTTCCACACGTAACATGCAAGCACATTATATATGTGTACAATGCACATTACTGTGTATTCAAGCAACTAGTGTCCACAAAAGTGATAAACTAGTGATTTTATTGGCAAATTTTTTAATATAGGAAACTGAGTGCATGTAACACTATGCATCCTCAGTCCTAAAATCTGCAAACAGTGCTCACAAGTTAAATGTTGAAAGGCAAGAGCAGACAAAGCCTTTCTCTACATTTATGTGTAACCAAGTAACTAGTCTCTACTGAGGTAACAAACAAATTAATCAATCAGCAGATTTATTTATAAGAAATCAATTTCATATAACACTATGCATCCTCAGATCTGCACTCTGCAAGCGATGCTTACAGATGAAATGTTGAAAGGCTAAAGCAAGAGCAGGGAGCAAGCAAACAAACTTAAGACTAAAATGAATAAATCAGAACACAAGCTGATACAATTCAAAACTGGAAAATATGTTGATCACAAATACAATTACTTTCACTGGAATGCCAAAACTAACTGACGCTAATTTTTGAGCAATGCAACAGACCCATTAATGTCTGAAAACAACACACCATTATGAGCATTTGTAGAATGTGTAAGAACGACTGCGTTCATAACGTTGGCAACCAAACTTTAGAGTACGCCTCTAAACTTAAATGTTGTGATGGAAGCTAATGACATTGTTTGTGGATTTGGTGGGGAAAAAGATAAAAACATGTCAAAATACAACACAAAGGGGCATAAGAGTTATTTCACACAGTGAAGATCATGTTTTTAACATTACTTATGCATCAAGTTGGAAAGAACATTCAGGGAGTGAAAACTGGGTTGTTCTATAAAGTAACAGCATAAGCTCCATGTACACAATAGGTGGCTTATTTAGGACGAAATGGAACACTGAACAGTGCTGCAGTAAGGTTGTTTGGTCTTTGTCATCTTTGCAATCTGGTTTGTTCCACTTACTGTGGTGCAATGACCATATTGTGGAATATTTGTTTATAGTTTGGCCAACATACACTCCATAGCATATCACACAAGGCGCTACATAAATACCATAGTTTGTGTATGTGAAGTTTTGGTTCAGCGGGAAGGTTTTATTTTTTGTTATTATTTGTAAAGCACATGGTACCATGGATTTGTTATATATTCCATGGCAACCACAAAGTGCACAGTTCTTGCAAGGCCCTTGCACTGATTTGCTTTTGCGTCTTCCTTAAAGCAAGGTGCTTGTATCTTCTTAGGTTTTATCCAACTATGGTAGGTCTTTGGTAGGTCATCGTTGCCTTCGTATTGTTGCAAACTCTTGGGTGTTGCTTGCATAACTCACCTTGAACAGGATACGTGCACATAGAAAGCACCCATATGTAAATGGAGCGAACAAGCAATAACAGAGTGATTTCTTTAGGTGATCACTATTGTTGCTTGCTACCACAGAGTGAAGCTTTGCACACTTGCTGCTCGGGCTTTCTGATTGCAACAATATGGTGGTGTGACCAGGATGTCAAGGTGCAACCTTCATAAAAAGAATGTGCGATCAAGGCAGTTCTTTGTAAAAAGGAGGGGTTGTTGTTGCAACCTCACAGTCAGCATGGCATTGACCATGTGCAATTTACCAGAAACAGGATGTGCATTGGTGTGTGCCCTCTATTGTTGGTTTCTGCCAGTGTGAAGCTCTGCAAGCTTGCTAATCGGGTTCTTGATGGCAACAGTATATAAGTTTTCTGTCTCTGCTGCAGTTAGGTGGGGAAAGCATGTTACCCAAACCTGTAGGTCATCTTTTTTATCACATTTTGGGGACACAATCTTTCTTCTGTTTGATGCCATTGCTGTCATGTCATTTGTCATACCTGAAAAGAAGTTTGAGCAGATCGCTTTTTCTTTGAGTTGGTTGAAGCTGCTCAGGTAACTTTCATTCCTTTGGTTGAGATGCCTCAATCTTTTTGCTTCTCCAATAAGATTGAAAATTTCATCTTTTGGTGGTGTGATTTCCTGTTAGTAAACTGCCTTCCTTTTGCTGAAGTCTTTAATAACTAACCCAAAATCAACTTCAATAATTGTGCAGTGAGTAACAAGATATGTGCAAGTTAGAATCATCGCAAAAAGAAGAAAGCAGAGCCCTGTCAGCTGATTCCTCGACAACTTACAGCAATCTAGAGCTTTTAATTATGACACATACATTACATGCACATCAAGTGATATTTTGAATGTTTTTACTATCATTAGAGTTTAATAAATCAAATCCTCATTGCTAGAAAATTTGCTTTTGATAAGAAATGGCCTGTGATAAACTTCAAAAGTAATGTCATCAAAACAACTTCCATCATAGGCCATTTCTTTTTCAAAAAAATTAGTCACCATAAATTGCTAGGTCTAACATATTCTAACTTTAATTTTCTAAACCAGACAATTCTGTACCATGGCATTTTTTTCATCAGCAGCAGTTCTTTTTGGCACATCTATCATGATGACATTGCTTGCTATGTTAATTCTTGCTCAGAAATTATATGGCCAGGATTTTTACTTTACGACAACAAAAAAATCTTCATAGAATAAACATCTGTGTAACTGCCACTGAATCTTGGCAATAAACTTTGTAATTTTAAACCAAATGAGACTCTTAAAATTTTTTATAATGTTCAATGAGTTAGAATTGAATAGACCAGCTATTAAAGGTAAGAAGGTTTCAAATCTATAAAACCATAGAGCAGAGTAAGTACTTAGCACTGAGTCCTCATATAGTAAGGGCCAAAAATTGTAATATGAATTTGTCAAATGATATTTTATGAAGCTTTTAAATAGGGATGCATTTAATGGAATGTCGAATCCTATGGATTCGAATCCTTCAGTGTTTGAATCCAAAATTCATAATTTTTTTGATTATTTAGATTCAAAACAAATTTGGATTAAATAAACGTTAAAAACTGCAAAGCCGGTAAAACAAATGACTTCAATAAGATTTGCAATTGCAATAAATTTTGCAGTGACACTCTGCACTCCAGAGTAAGAGAAAGAAAAACACAAGCAACAGCATTGCGTAGTGATGTCACGAGCTAATTAACAGGTTGTGTGATCGTTGATCAGTGTTCTAAACCTCTGCGCGATCAGCTCATTTTGCTCCTGAGAAGTTAAATTTCGGAATAGGATTTGATATTCTGGATTCGAAATAAAGATTCTGGAATATTCCAGAACCTCTAAATGTTCCATAATGCACATCCCTACTTTTGAATATGGCTGAAAACATTGTCACATTGTTGTTTTTTTGCTTAAAATTGGTATGTCCTTTGGCTGTGAAGACCTTATTGAATGGTGACTATATGGTGCTATAGCATGGCTTGTACATTTTGGTATTTGCCTAGCATTATTATGTGTTAAATCCACATGCTCCATCAGTTTTGAAAGTTCCAAAGTGAAATTTTGCCAATTGATGCTACTTTTATAGTCCTTAAACTCAAAGAAAAATTTCATAATTTCAAACTATAAGCAAGCTTTTTAGTCGCTGCATAAGCATGTCAGCAATTTTCAGATTGTTGTTGTTTGTAGAAGAGTGATGGAGCCTTAAAGATGAAGAATGAAAAAATAGCCTAAATTTTGGTGGGCTAGAAAAGTATGAGTTGAACAACTATTTGTCAATGAAGTCTTTCAATTCCAGTAGGGAATATCAGCCTTAGCAAGCATAGATGAGCACTTGCAAGCACAAATAAACTTTGGGTCTTTCTTAGGTTTCTCAAATTTATCTCAGATTCAAAGTCCATTTCATTTGGGTTGCAAATAGTAACTAGGCCTATATAAGGTATATGAAAAACATGTTAATACTATGTTGGTTCAGTCATCGGCCCATGTGTTCAGAATATCCCAGAAAGATTTGCAAGGTAAGTCCTTCTAGCTACAACCACTGAAAAGCAACCTAGAGGTCGTCCAACAATCATATGGAATGGCTTGAATATATCTCTGGCCTTCCTTGGTTCTGCCTTGATGTGGAACCAGCAGAACTATCTTAAATTGCTGTTGAACATGGAGTATTTTGAGTCCTCCTAGTGCTTACTCTCCTGCAACATTTCCTAGAAGAAAAGGCAGAATGAACATTGAATGTTGCTACTAATTAGAACAAAGGCATTGCCACTTTTACATATGCTATAGTCGGAAAAGCTAGCCATTGCCAAGTGCAGTGCGTCTTAGTAATACTGTACATCTGTTTTGGTGCTGGTACTGTTGTGATCAGAGCAGGGCTGTGGAGCCGGAGCCCAAGCAATTTTGGATGGCTGGAGCCAGACCCAAACATTGTTTAGAATTAGATGGTGGAGCCAGAGCCTGAAATTTGGGTTCCAGTTCAAGCGAATTATACGTTGTTTTTTCTCTTTTTTGGACCAAATTGTTCTGAAGCTGGACCCAAAAATCTCAAGATGTTGGAGCCGGAGCCAAAAAAATTAGATGCCTGGAGCTGGAGCAAGAGCTTGTAATTTGAGTGCCGGCTCCACAGCCCTGGATTAGGGCATGAGTGACATGCACGCACGGCTGCACACTGCGGCATTAAGCAACAACAGAGATCATCCTATGATATCACTCTATACTGCTTGTTCATATTAGTGCACATCCCATTCGTGATGCACTGCACATTCAACTCCATCCCAACCGAGAGGTTGCAACAAACATGTCCTCCTTTTTCCAACAAACTGCATCAATGGCATGTGCTTTTTATTAAGGTTGCACCTGGCATGGCCTTCACATCTTGTTGACAGCACCATTTCGTTGCAATGGGAAAGCCTGAGCAGCAAGTGCACAAAACTTCACACTATGGGAGCAAGCAACAATAAAGACCACCTTATCAAATCACTTTTTTATTGCTTGTTCATGCCACTTACACATGGGTGCTATTCTTAGCGCATATCCCATTCATGTTGTATCACACATTCAACACTATGTCCAACAATACATGCGAAGTTTTACTTCTGGCTGGATCATACTATACCAAGACTTAATGAACTTGTATTACAGCCTTCTTGACTAATGCATGATACAAAGAAAGCAGTATGAAAAGTCATTAAGTTGATTCAGACATGAGCTATTACCCTTAATGAAGTCTAGTTACCTTGGTCTGCCTTGTCATCGAAAACCCTCAGCGAGGCCAAAGGTGCGAGAAACAATCTCTGCATCATTTCAAACCAGTGGTGCTCAAACCGTGGCCCGCAAGGCCCTCTGGAGTGGCCCGCAAAGCAATTTTCATTGGAAAGAAAACTTAACACTTGAATCATTTAAGAGAATTTTTATTGAGATTATTAATTCTTGTGGCCCGTGAACGGTTTCTGAAAGACAAATGTGGCCCACGAGCCAAAAAGTTTGAGCACCACTGCTTAAAACCAATAACTGCCTATGCATCAGTGTATATGTGGTGCTAACCCAGCTTATTTCAAAACTAAAGCATGCACAATTTCATTCATTATTATGTAACAAGTACTTGTGTGCAAAAAATTGCATATGTACAATGAACATGAGCAAGATTTACTTTTGATTAATCTTGGTTATACACCACACAGAAATGAGATGTGTTACAAATATATACATATGTCATAGGGTAATCGAATAGATAAAATGTATAAAAAGTAGATGTTTATAAGGAGCATCAAGCATTTGTTGTAGCCAAGTTAATAAAAATGTTAAGTAAAAATGCTAAGTACAAATTCTAAGTCAACCACTACAAATATGTGCAAGACTTGAGTGAAAATCATTTTGAATGTAAGCAACAAAAAGGCGTAGGTAGTGATTTTTTTGATCATTCTGAAATGGGTAGAGTGACATGATACAATTGCTAGTCTTACAAAAACTTGATGTTAAAGTGTAGCATTCACCTATAACGCTGAATTGTAACCAGTGCACTTGACTTACACCTGCCAGCAATGATATCCCATGCTATTCTGTAAAAATACTTTGTTATGGGAAAGTAGACACTGATATTACAAAATATAAAAAATACAATGACTCCTCAAATGCCTACATGTTTGAATCAGTTGCAGTTGTTTGAGACCACTGTTATTTATAAAAAGGGTGTTGCTCCTTTTTTCTGCATTAACAGATTTAATGGACATTTATGAAAGGCGTAAGACAATTAAATATGGACAAATATTCATACATACATTTTGTAATGCATGCATTGATACCAAAATACTAGTACAGAAATTGTTGTTATTGTGGCATAGTTACCAATAAAATATTACCTGTGGGGATTAACAAGCACAGTAAATATGAGATATACAGGTGTTAAGAAAAAAAATACAAGACATGAAAATACACAATAATAATTACAATATACAAAACTGAAAGCTGGGCAACAATAGTGGTTAGCATACTTGGAATAGCTAAAATCAGATCAAACTTGCACACACTCCAAATCCAAAGAAGTAAAGCAATACTAAAAGGTAGTGTCAATTTTTCTATCACTGGCAAATACTTTTCTTGGACTACAGTATTTTGCCATTTGAACTGTATCAACCTTTGTCCACATATGTGGAGTTCGTGACACTAGCAATATAGTGAACATAGTCAAGTGGTTAGTGTCTATGCCTGCTGTGCGAGTGGTCATCAGTTCAGCTCTCACCATTTGCTTTGACTTTGTTAGTCGAGATGACACCTTTTATGAAAGTGCTTTTTTAAAAGGAAGTGGCTACGGAACCACCCGTGGATCTTATTTCAAAACTTAATGCACCGTACTGCCTTGCATGACGTGGTTCAAATAATGCAGTCAGTTTGTCATATCAGTGCCGTTGTCCTGGTAGGGTAACGGATAAATTTCAAGTCTGCCATGCCAATGGTTGTGGGACTGCCTCTCACCTTTGCACTTTACATTTTCATAATAGTGACTGCTTGCACATTTCAATTTGTGGGACCAGTTACTTATTTAAAGACTTTCCAAACTTTTGCTTTGGGTGTTACGTTTAGGGGTTAGTGTTAGGTTATCGCTAGCTTAGCATTAGCTTAGCTTAGTGTTAGGTTAGGGTTAAAGGTTAACGTTAGCTTGGGGTTAGCATTAACAGAGTGATTTCTTTAGGTGATCTATTGCTGCTTGCTACCATAGAGTGAAGCTTTGCACACTTGCTGCTCGGGCTTTCCGATCACAACAATATGGTGGTATGACCAGGATGTCAAGGTCAAGGTGCAACCTTCACAAAAAAATGTAGGTGGTGCTTTGTGAAAAGGAGGGGTTGTTGTTGCAACCTCTCAGTCAGCATGGCATTGACCATGTGCAATTTACCAGAAACAGCATTAGGGTCAGGGCTACGGTTAGGGTTAAGGTTAGGATTAAGTTTTAGGTTTACCTTTTGCATTTACTATGTTTCTACCAAGCCTACTGCATTCTCCTCGTGCGTTTCTGTCACGTTACAAGAGGTGGTTGAATAACAACTTCTAAAATTTAAAGATCCACGGGCAGTTCTATAGCTACTGCCTTTTTGAAAGGTTTTGGGCTTAGCTTTTGTGTTTAGGTTTAAGGTTATAGGTCAAGTGACAAGACCACACACTAATCTAAGCATACAGTCCTTGCTACTCGTCACATGACCAATTCAACCAATCAGGTTTGCCTAATGGCAAAATTAAACAGGTCCAGCAGTGCTTTTGGCTCTGGTGGCAAAATAGATACTGCAATACAAAAATTAAAATACTTAGGAAACATCAATGCAAATCAGCCATACACATAACTAAGAAGATAAAGAGCAAGCAATGTATGAATAACAGAGAACCATACAGATGAAGAAGTGAGTCATGCAAGTGAAGTACTATAGTATAGGTGAGAGAAATGAGTGGACCAAAAAAGATCACAAAGCAGAAAGCCATGCATGCAGCATCCATGACATTACAGTGAAGTACATGACAAAGGCAAAAAACTGCTCTTTCTTTGAACAATCTTGGAAAAAGCCTTGTTGACATGACTAGTGACCCCAGAAAATGACAGTCAGTGGGTGCACCAGCAGGAGCAGGTTGTCTTTGAATTTGATGACATTCAATTTCAGAGGAAATGCTACCCCCAGCATTGGCCTGTCCTGTGTCTGTGTGCAATCTTGATTCAGCAGTCATGCCTTCCCCATGGAATGGATCATATACTCAAACTGCATACCAGTAATAATTATAATACTGCCTGCCACTTGCCCTCCATTCGTTTTGCCTAATCCAAAGTAGATATCGCTTTCCGAATGATCGCTTTCCATACGTTTTGCTAACCTTTCTTGAAGTGTCACTCCGCTTGACCGACTTCACGCTTTGTTTCACAGTACACATGAATTGACTAAACAACATCAATTAATATTATTATACACTGTATGATACTTATGGACTTTACGTTCACCACAAGCTGATATTATATTTTCATGAGGTAACAACAATAGCTTAAAGGATCAATCGAAGTAACCTGCTCACAGTGAAAACAGAGTTGGCGTTGCAGCAGCCTTACTTGCAAGTCTTCCTGTCCTGTAGTCCAGTCGCAGCACATTCTCTGCGCTGTAGTTTCCTGAGAGCTGGGTGAACTCTGCGGCCCTTTGCGTCATTGCACGCATCGATGAACACGCGTGCACCCACTTCCTCCAATTGGCAAAACCGTTTCATTGTTAGAGAAGCTTAATTTGACGGTGCGCTAAAGTGTATGTCGTCGAGAAGTCAGTAACACGTTAGTCAGGGCCTTTGAGAGAAATTTTATCTGGGGGTACGAAGACCTATACCAGGCCCCCTAGCTTCTGGGTTTCTCGTTAAAACTTGTAGGCTATAGCCTGTTTCTGTAGTAATTAGAATAGATAAAACAGCCGCCATACCAAGATTTATGGTCAATGGTCAATGGTTTATTGTTTCATATGACTCAGCCAACAAGCAGAAGCATCATAAAAGCCATCGGATGCAGTAAGCCAACCATTAGCGAACATTGGAGCAAATGAAAACACAATGGCACAATAGTTGATCAGTGTAAACAAAGAGGGGCGCTGTGTCATATA